>ERZ1026894.731-NODE-731-length-22651-cov-12.233581_pt1 | contig 22651 bp, 10 predicted proteins | sample MGYA00380177_ERZ1026894 | MGnify/ENA primary metagenome ERZ1026894 (study PRJEB33269, sample SAMEA4719813) | human gut metagenome | biome: human-associated habitat; feature: organic feature; material: feces | place: Cameroon | collected 2013-10 ... | reverse complement strand
CCATAACGGTAACCGATGGTGCGTGCCATCTTGTCCTTGGATGCCTTGAACGCCTTACCCTCGGCATCGAGTGCTCTGAAATCTACAGTAACCTTCTTGCCAGCCTTCGGGATTTCCAACTTGATGGCATTAAAGCCATAGTTCTCTGGAACCGAAGCTGTATCCGGACGGAGATAACCATTCTTCTGCTTCATCATCTTGGTATCGAAGGTGCAGGCATAAGGTCGGGTCTCCTTACGGGCATAATCGAAATCGAAGTTCACGAGATGGCGGTAGCAGTCGAACATTTCATCATTAAACTGCTTCTGACTCATCTTATACTTCCGCTTGTAGGTAACAACCGGATCCTCTCCTACCTTTCCCTCCCGATAGAGCTGGGCGATGCTTTCCAATCCATGTTTCTCAGCCCACCACTCTATCACGTATGGTGAATGATAGATGTTGTCCAGATGCAGATACCCTTTGTGGGTAAGCTGTCTGAAGGCATCGAAATGATACTTCTCATCTGTTATCCACTCTGGATTCACTCTCCAGAGCATCCATTGGGATGTCATTTCGAAGAAACCGCTTCCTCCCCAGGCTTCGCCCGTTTTGTCTGCCATAATCTGAAGCTGGAAACTGTGTCCCAGTTCGTGAGCCAGACAATTGAGTTTTTGATCCTGAATACGGTTAGGTGTTACCCAGAGCGCTCCGATAAAGTCATCGTAAGTTCCGCCGTAAGCAGTTCCTTCCAGCGAATAGTTTACCATCACCATCATCTTATATTGGTCGCAGATGCTGCCCGGCAGAGAAAACTTCAGGGTGTCACGGAAGAAACGGTAGAATCGTTCTACCTGAGTCTGCAGATTACCCAAGTCGAATTTCATCGGCTTACCTTCAAGCGAAGGAGGATTCTGCGGATTGTCTCCGAATGGCTTTTCCCAAAAATACACGATATTCTGGGTCTGTGCACTATGTCGCCAGCACCATCTCTCATCATCCTTGTTGAAATCATAGGGTTTCAGGGAATCCGGTACGAAGATGAGTTTCTGTGGTGCAGAAACAGGATTTACGGGTCTGGTGGCAGGAGCCTCAGATGGATCCTGCTGCGCCAGGGCTGCAGTAGCCCAAGGCAAGGTAGCCGCTGTGAGTATCAGCGATAAGAAGATTCGTTTCATTTCGGTTATGATTTTGCGTTATTTATTATTTTCGTTATTGATATTACGCCACAAAAGTACTGATAATCTAGCAGAAACGCTCGCAATATCGTCTAAAATGATATAAATATCGTATTTTCCCAAAGAACATCTTAGAGATTTGTCAAAAAACTACATCAGAATAATAGATTTATGCCCAAAAACTTGGGAGATATTATAAAAAGTCGTATCTTTGCCAAAAGAATTCTATAAAAAGAAATGATGACAATTATGAAATATCCTATAGGAATACAGACATTTGAAAAAGTAATTGAGGATGGTTTCTCTTATGTTGACAAGACAGACCTTGTATATCAATTGGTGCATTATGCACAAAATCTGTTTCTGAGTCGTCCTCGACGATTTGGAAAGTCTCTCCTTGTATCTACCCTTCAGGCATATTTTGAGGGTAAGAAGGAACTATTCGAAGGACTTGCCATCGAGAAACTGGAAACCGAGTGGGAAACTTATCCTGTCATCCATATCGACATGAGCTGTGGCAAGTATTATCAGCTACAAAACCTACATACAACACTTCATCGCATATTGTCTGAATATGAACGTTTGTACCACATCGCTACCCCTACTGTCAATCCAGATGTTTACAGTTCTCGATTGACCAACATCATATCGGCTGCTCGTCAACAGACTGGTAAGAAGGTGGTGGTGCTCATTGATGAATACGACTGCCCGATGCACGACTCCGTAAAAGATGAAAACTTGCAGAATCAGATACGCGACATCATGCGAGATTTTTTCAGCCCTCTCAAACAACAAGACGCCAACTTGCGTTTTGTCTTCATCACGGGTATTTCGAAGTTCAGCCAGCTGAGCATTTTCAGCGAGCTGAACAACCTCAAGATTATCACAATGAAAAATGAGTATGCCTCTGTTTGTGGTTTCACAGAAGAAGAACTCTTGACCAACTATCAGGAAGACATCCAAGAATTGGCAGACGAGAACGAACTAACTTACGATGAAGCGCTGGCAGAGTTGCGCTATCATTACGACGGTTATCATTTTTCTGCGAAGTCACCTGGGATCTACAACCCATTCAGCATCATCAATGCATTGGATGACAAAGAATTTAACAGCTATTGGTTTACATCGGGGACCCCAACATTTCTGGTTGAGCTTTTGCAAAAAAAGGGATACGATATGCTTCAGCTAGATGATATTTGGACATCCGACAAACGCTTTGACGCTCCTACAGAAAAGATTTCAGACCCAGTGCCTGTCTTGTACCAAAGTGGCTATCTTACTATCAAGGAGTACGACAAGAGAAGCAAGCAATACCGTCTTGGATTTCCTAACGAAGAGGTTCGACAAGGATTCTCCACAAGTCTTTTCCGTTATTACTCACCAGATGGCATGGGCAACTACGATGCCTTGTGTAGAGCCTACTACGACTGCTTGGTTCGTGATGGAGACATGTCGGCATTCCTGCCTCATCTAAAGACTTTCTACGATAAGTTCCCTTACACATTGATCAACAACAATGAGCGCCATTACCAAGCGGTGCTGTACACCATATTTGCCATGCTAGGAGTGGATGTTACCCCAGAACAGCCTACTTCTGACGGCAGAATCGATATGGTACTGAAAACCACCGACAGTATCTATGTCTTTGAACTGAAATATAAAAAGGATGCCGCTACGGCATTGGCTCAAATCAAGGACAAAAAGTATGCCTCGGCCTTTGCTGATGACAAGCGCAAGAAAGTGTTGGTCGGCATCAACTTCTCGGAAGACAACAGGACAATAGACGAATGGGAAATCAATACCCTATAGACAAGCCATCGCCCGATAGCACACTTGTTTAAACAATAATAATACAGAAAACCATCCGATAGCATTAGTTCTATCAGATGGTTTTCTTTTTTAATACAAAACCTCAATATCGTATTCCTTTATCATTTTGATGAAAGAAAGCTTTCTTTAGTATTCTTAAAGGCTATAATTCATAGACAATATGAAGAGAGATGACCAATCTAGTACCCTAAAGTATCTGAAACATCTGATTGTTGTAATCTGTCAGCAATATTGCTGTCATCTGTCAGCATAGCTGCTGGCAAATGGCAACAACTATGCTGACAGACGCAAACATTGTTGCCGGCAAATGCCAACAACTATATAATTCTAGAAGTTCAGACCCATAAAACGTGGAAGTATGGCTGTTAAAGCTATGAACTCTAACCTATGAAGATAACACGTTATAGGAAGTTGCCCAGCAAGTCTGTACCCGAGAACTTCACACGATAAGGCCATTGCTCATCATTGGTCTCATCATCATCCCAGGCATTGCGATTATACTTATCAGGAGCAGCCAGCACACAAAGGTACAAACGCTCGGTATTGGCAGGAACTTCGTAGGTTGCTGAGCCTTTCTTACCTGTATGCATCTCGCCATAATGCGACTTGCCATCCTTGGTGATTGCCACAAAACCATAACGATAATTCTGCTGAGTATTGCTCTGGGAATTATACTTGGTCACAGTACTTTTGGCATTACCATCTCCATCTACCACAGTACCTGGATCGCCAGCTGCCAAAGCAGAGCCAGGAGCTAAGCCCTCAAGCGTAGCACTTACCTTGCCAGAAGCAGGAACATTCAGCGGGATGAGATTGAAACCTGTTGTACCCGGGCAGTTAGTATAAGCCACCTGATAGTAGCCATCGTTCTTATACAGTTTGGTAGAATAGTTAATGGCAGCCTCCTTCTTATACTGATGCACAGCCTTGAAATCATAGTCAGCACAATGAGTACTATACACATACAAATCCTTGTAGAGTGCATCAAGACTATTGTTGCAATAGATACGCATGTAAGTCTGGAGCGGATCCTCTGGATATTTGCTCTCTTTCCATATACGGGCGTATGACTCGATGCCATGCTTCTCAGTAAACCAATACTGGAACCAGTAGCTTGCGTAACGCATGAACTCATGGTTGAAGTGGCGATGATGATTCTTGAGCCAAACAGCATAATGAGCTTCCTGGTCGAAACACTCATTAGGATAATCCTGGAACGACTGCCACTGGGCACATTGCTCCCAATAAGCACAACCGCCTGCACCATTTTCACCAAAGCCATAACGGAAACCAGCAGGCACAACACCATTATCCATTGTCTGCACCTCACCCGTGAAGAGCTTGTCGGCAGAAACCTGATATTGGAAAGAGTGTCCTATCTCATGACCGATGGTGGAACCAACCGGCTTGCAGGTAGATGGATTTACCCAAAGGGCACCAATCTTGTCGTCATAGCCAGAACCTGTGGCAAGCCAATCAGTCTGATAAAGGAGATAAATCTGCATCTTATGATTGTCAAGAACCGATTTACCCTGACCAACAGTTGCCATACCGAGTTTCTCTACATTGGTCTTATAGAACTGCACAGCCTTCTGCAACAAGTCATCAATATCCACACGCAAAGCCTCTGGTACAGCTTCAGCATTAGGATCATCTCCAAAGCCAGGCTCCCAGAACACGAAGAAGTGCTCACTCTGCTTCATTCTCCACCACGACCATCTGGCGTCGCTGCGGAGCATATAATCAGGTCCCTTTTCAAATCCTTCATTCCAAGTTCCTGGGCAATAATACTTATCATAGTTGGCAATCTGTGATTTATCCATCAACTTCACTTCCGAAGGTTTAGGATTCTCAGGACTATCAGTTCCCATGGAATCATTACTGGAGCTGCAACTGCCCAATAAAAGGAACAAAGACAATATTGCTACGTTCCTTGTATTCAGTTTAATTTGCTTCATGATTTATGTTTTAAGTTGATTTTGATTAGATACAGAAATCTAAAGAGTTGGAAAAAAAATATCGCCCAATAGCTTATTTGTTTTGCTATTGGGCGAATTATTCATTATCTCAAAAGAATTGTATTACTGCTCAGCAGCCTCATCCGGTTTCATAGGCCAGTATGGATTCTGGTACAATGGAGAGTCTGCATAGGTCTTATGGTCAGGAGCGGTAAGCATAAACTGACGCAAAGGCATTGGCTGCAGGTACTGAGCCATAGACCAGGTCATACCATTGTAAAGCTTATTGGTAGAAACAATCTGGTAAGGACGGAAATACTCAGTCAGCTTACGAGAAGATACCGTAGCTGTTACAGAACCATCGTCAACCAACTGCTTTTCTGTATACCATTTTTCCATTGGAGTATTCCAAAGATGGAAGCCCTCAAGCTGATAAGGCTGTTTCATCAACTGATCAAGAGAACGCCAACGAATCAAATCCATCCAACGAAGACCTTCAGCCATCAACTCTGTACGACGCTCACGACGAATGCTATACAAAGTAGGATCTGTCAATGCCTTGCCAGCAGAAAATGCGCCCCAGTCATACTGTGTACCAGAGCCATCGGTATAACCCTTTAACTCCTGTGCCATATCTGTGGCAGCAATAGTTGTCTGAGGGTCAGCAGCCTCACCAGTAAAGCCAGCAGCCTCACGGATAGCCTTCCAATATGAAATGCTCTTTGCATTCAAATGATGGTCGAGCATATATTGAGCTTCTATATAGTTGAGCAAAGCCTCTGTTGCACGGAATGTGATAGATGCAGTATAACCAGCCTGGTTTTCTGCCAAGTTCTGATTGAACGTACCACCCTTTCGAATAGCATAACCAGTAGTATAAGTTACGTCAAATGAGCGGGTAAACACTTGTGGAACTGGCTCGATAGGACGAACCTGCTCTGCTGCAATAGTATTATCCTCACCCTGAAGAACGTTCTTCTGACCAGGGCGTTTCAGGAAGATAAACAAACGAGGGTCACGATTGCGAACCACAGCATAAGTCGTTGTATCTTCATATACATATCCATCATGATGAGCATAAGTAGGCTTACCATCCTCCATCAGGAAGGCATCAATCATACCACGGGTAAAACCAGTATAGGTATTACCACGGTTGACAGCAACCTCAATGTTATCAGTCACACCTTTACCCTTATTATAGGCCTTCCAGAGGAGAACCTCAGGATAGGCAGACATGTCGGTATTACCAAACTTATAGAAATAAGGATTGGTATCAGATAAAGACTGAGGTACGATACCTGTATTCTTATCCAATTTACCTACATAAGCATCACCTACAATGGCAGCCTCATCAACCGCCTTCTTGAAGAAGTACTTAGCTTCAGCCTCAACGCTACCTGTAGGATACTGATAATTGGCATTATAGTCCTTTGACTTTCCAGGCCATCCCTCACCATTAGGAACGAACGGAGTACCAGCGAAGTTGGTCAACCAAGAACCCTCAAACAAGGCTACACGTGATGCAAACAGATGAGCAACAGCAGGAGAGATGCGAGTGGTTGCTTCCCAACCATCAGGTTCCATATAGGTTACAGCAGAATCCAGGTCGGCAAGAATAAAACGAGCAACTTCGTTGCGAGGACTACGCTTATTAGCAGCTACAAGGATAGCCTCATTGTCAGGCATGGCCTCTGTCACAATAGGTAAGTCACCGAAGCTCTTGTACAAGCTGAAATAAGCATAGGCACGGAAGAAGTGTAACTCGCCAATATATTGACGAATTTTATTTTCATCACCCGCAATCAATCCATTTTCATAGTTAGACTGTGCAATATTCAACTGATAGTTGATATCACGAATATTGTTCCAGCTCCATGAAGAGTTGTCATTACTAGTCTTCCAGCTACCTTTCTTATACTTAGAATCACCATTAGAACCGGTCTGATTATCCGTACCATTATCGTATGCAAATGTACCATAGCCTGCACCACTATGATATGGCAATACAGTCTGATAGAAAGCATTAGCTACGGCTTGAAGCTGAGTAGCATCCTTGTAATAGTCGGTAGGAGTAATCTCTGTAAGAGGCTCTTGCTTCAGGAAATCATTACAAGAAGCCATCAACATACCGCATGCCAACAAAGGAAGAACCTTTAAAGATATATTGAATTTCATATCATTCTAATATTTATAATGTTAAACTTAAACCAAAAGAGAAGGTTGTGTTCAATGGATATCCATTGCCATACCATGTACCGATGGTCTCTGGGTCATACTGCTTGCGGAGAGATGTTCCTGTCCAGAGGTTCTCACCCGAGAAGTAAACACGAAGTTTCTCAATAGAAATCTTACGTGTCAAATCCTGTGGCAAGGTATAACCAATCTGAAGGTTCTTCAAACGAATGTAAGAAGCATCCTGCAGATACTTTGTCTGAACCTGCTCATTCTTGGCGCTATAGGCTGCACGTGGCAAGTAAGCATCCTTGTTTGTCTCCTGGAATCCATTGACAACAGACCAAGAGTTCTCGTCACGATAATAGTCTTGCAAACCATCCAGGCAGACCTGATACCAACGACCATATTCGAAAGTACCAAAGAAATAACGTGTACTAGCCCAATACTCACGCTTCATAACTCCCTGGAAGAAACAACGTACATCGAAGCCTTTCCAAGCAGCATTCAAGTCGATACCGAAGAGATAACGTGGTGTGGAATTACCAATCTTCTTAAGATCTCCATGATCTTCCAATGTATTGGCACCCCAGGAAATCTTACCATCATTATTGAGGTCACGATACATAATATCACCAGCACCCCACTTGTTATTGTCAATTGTACTCTGGTCAACCTTTGCGATATGAGCATCCATCTCTTCTTGACTCTTAGCTATACCGATGGTCTCAAAACCATAGATATCACCAATACGCTGTCCCTCAATATAGTTACCCAATGAATGAGAAGGGTTATTAGGATATCTTGTGATAGTAGCATAGGCATCAGAGAGATTGAAGCTGATTCCATACTGCAAGCCATTAGACAAGCGATCGTTCCAACCGATAGTCAACTCCCAACCATTAGTACGCAAGTCGGTATTGTTAGTAACAGGTACAGCCGTACCCAAGATGCTCGGAAGCTCAGGGGCATTACCTATCATATTTTTTGTCTTACGTACATACCAGTCAAATGATCCATGCAAGCGATCCTTCAAGAACGCAAAGTCAAGACCGACGTTGAAACTCTGGATGGTTTCCCATGTCAAATTCTGAGAAACCAGGCCTGGTGCCCAAGCTGTCATAGGTTTCAAACCATTCTGCAGCCATATACCATTGTTGGCATATACACCAATCTTCTGATAAGTCTGGTAAGTACCAACATTCTGGTTACCCAAGTTACCATAAGATACACGAAGCTTCAACTGACCAATCCAATCATTGATTGGCTGCATAAAGTTCTCTTGTGCAATATTCCAACCTGCAGAAACAGATGGGAAGAACTTCCACTGATTTCCCGGACGGAATCTAGAAGAACCATCATATCGGCCATTAACCTCAAAGAGATACTTGCCCTGATAATCATAATTCAAACGACCAAAGAAACCACAAGTTGTCCAACGGCTCATATTGCCAGACACAGATGGATCCACAGGATTACCATAAGCATCAATACCAGTTGTACCATCAATTTGAGGCTTATTACCTACGATGAGACCAGCTCTATCTGCATATTTGTACTTCATACGCTCATCCTCTGACTGGAAACCTGCCATAATATGGAAGTTATGCTTCTTCTGCAAATTGAACGAATACTCTGAATAGAGTTGGAAATTGGTATAATTATCCTTATAGTAGTCTTCACCTACATAAGTAAAATTATTCTGGTCGTAAGCCTCACCATTCAGATTATACAGATAAGTATGCTGCATATCTGTATGACTCTCATTATGGGATGTACGATAGTTGAAGATAGCATGGGTAACCCAATTTTTGATTGGTTCGATGTCCAAACCTACCTGATGATTATACTCATCATTCTGATAACGATATGTACCACCATTAGTCATGGTATTTACCATCTCATTATAGAGATTACCATTTCTATCATACAAAGGAACACATGGCCACTGTCCACCAAGATATTCATATACACCAGAACCCAAAGACTGAGGACGATGATAATCCTTGCGAATAAAACGGAGAGAGTAGTTAAACTTCATCCATTTCGTCCACTGTGAAGAAATCTTGGCAGTAGCAGTATATCGATTACTGCCTTCATCAGCAACCTTAATCAAACCATCCTGACCTAAATATCCAAAAGAAGCATAGTAGTTGAGTTTTTCGTCACCACCGGTTGCACTTACATTGTGCTCCTGAGAGAATGTATGCTTTTTGTATATTGCATCATAGAAATCGGTAGAAGCATAACCATCGGTAAATCCACTCAACCAATAGCCATTAGCATCTGCATCCAAAGAATAAATCAAATTGCCATTTTTATCCTTACGGGTACCAGCATTAACATATTCGCCCTCTATCCAATCCTTCATACGCTGAACACGGTCTGGTGTAAAAAGCTGACCACCACCAATGTTCGTATTCGCATCATTCTGCATACATGCAAAATCAACAGAGTTCATGCTATGCTTCATACGAATAGGAGTACTGAAGCGGAAATTATTATTGTAGTTCACACTTACCTTGTCACGCTTGCCACCTGTCTTTGTAGTAATCAATATGACACCGAAAGGTGCACGAGAACCATAAATAGATGACGCAGCAGCATCCTTCAAAACAGATACACTGGCAATATCCTGAGGATTGATGGTATTGATATCACCCTCCATACCATCAATCAAGACCAACGGACTTCCGCTGGAACCCTGTCCGATTGTAGTTGTACCACGTACATTCAAGCTTGGAGTATCATCCAAACTACCTGCAGCCTGGGTAATCTGCAAACCAGCCACCATACCCTGCAGAGCCTGGGTTGCATTACTTACAGGACGGCTATCCAATTCCTCACCCGAAACAGCGGTCACAGCACCAGTAAGGTTTACCTTTTTCTGGGTACCGAAACCTACGACCACTACTTCATTCAGTTTAGTATCGTTGGCTTTCAAAACCACTTTTGAAGTTCCGGCAGGAACTACTTGGGTAGCATATCCCAAGTAAGAAATAGCCAACTGAGCATTACGCTTTACCTTAATTACATAGTTACCATCTATATCGGTAACCGTACCATTACGGGTTCCTTTTTCCATAATGGTAGCTCCGATGACTGGCTCACCGGCATCGTCAACAACTGTACCCTTTACGGTAATTTCACTCTGCTGAGCTTCCTCTACCTTAGGGTTTGATAAGGTCTCACTTGCTGCTAAAGTAGGTAATGTACCTCCGCAGGCAAGGACCAAACACGCGATGGCTTTAACATAAGCTTGGCTATGTACAAAGCCTGAGATTTTTTGTGTCTGTCTCATTTTTTATTTTTGCTAGGTTTATTATTTTTTAAATTTCGATTGCAAAGTAACACAATATTTTGCATATTATGCCACATTATCGTCTAAAAGAGTGAAAATATCGTCTAAATCGCTCGGATTGGACGATATTTTCGTCTTTTAAGCCGATTTTGCTACTCTCAAATGTTGTTTATTCTAAATAATGTCTTTGTTGTCTTTAATGTTTTATTGTTTCGTTGCTTCAATGTCTTTATTGTTTCATCGCCTTCTTCAGTTTTCCCACAGCGGCATGGATCATGTCGTGGGTTCCACTTCCGTCGGTTACGTATTTCTGAACCATTCTGCCATAACTGATGGCTTCCTTGAGTTCCTCGCTGGTGTTGTCATCAGGCCAGCCGGCACGGCGAAGCAGACCGGAAAGCTCTCTGAGGTCTTCCATTTCTGCAAGATTGCCAGGGCGCATCGTGTTGATAGCACGGTTCAGGATGGCAGTAGTACCTTCCAGTTCATCCTGGGTAACCTTCTTCTTGCCCTTTGCTACCAGCTCCTGTGCCTGAGCCATCACCTTCTGCATGCGCTCATAGCCGAACGGTGCCCATGGAGCATACTCCGGAACCTTCTGCGAGAGGGCATTCCACTTCTCCTGGTCAGCCTTGCGCTCTGCGGCAAGATTCATGAGAGAATTCAGTTCGGTGAAATCTATCTTCACCTTCTTGCTCTTCTTGCTCTTGGCATCGGTCAGGTTGATGCGGTAGTAGTGGGTGCTGTTGGCATTGCGATAATAGTCTGGCTGGAATTCCTTGCCATCCAACTTCAGGGTAAGGAGATTGGCTCCTGCTCCTGTTGTCACGCCGTTCGATTCGCCCACGGTAATCTTGCTCAATCGGGAGTCGATGTTCAGCGTAGCCTGGTTCCAGGTCTGTGCGCCTGTACCTGCCATCACCAATGGTCCGTACATTAGGGTTCCTACCCAGGAGGTTTTCAACGGAGTACCGTCCAGACTTGCCACATCGCTTGAAAGCTTGTCGGCACCATACTCGATATGCTTGCTGAACGGCATGTCGATTTCCACGACATCTCCCACCTTCCAGTGCTTCTGCTCCAGTTCTACATAGGTGCTAGGCTGATAGCTCTTTGCAACTTCCTTGCCGTTCACCTTGATGGAGAAACCTTGAGTAGCCCAGTAAGGTACACGGAGTTTCAGAGTGAAATCGCCCTCGCCTTCCGTTATCTTGATGGCTGAATGCTGTGCCGGCCACAGGCAATCCTGCTTGATGGTCACACCCTTCTCTTTCCAGTGGAGGGTGGTTGGCATATAGAGTCCTACCCAGAGGGTATGATTGTTGGCAAAATAAGCCGACTGCTGGTACTTGGTATGGTTTTCAGAACCTGTACCGCCGCAGCAGGTGCTCTGAGGAGTCTCGTTGCCGAATGGCTTGGTGGCATTCAATCCTACTGCATACTGATAGCAGGTCTGATACTGATCCGGATTGAGCGAACCGATAATCTGATTGTACAGCGTGCGCTCGATATAGTCGAGATACTGCGCATTGTCAGGGTTATAACAGTTCAGATCCTTGCTCAGCTTGACGAGGTTATACGCACAGCAGGTTTCGTTGATATCCGGATAAGCCTGCGATTCGCCTTCCTGCAGTCCGTTGGTTGCCATACTCAGAATCTGCGTGTATGGCTGGCGGAACATCTCTCCGTTGCCAACACCACCCATCGCATACATGTATCTGCCCTGCACCAATCTCCAGAAGTTCTCTGACAGATTATAATAGTATGGTTTCTGATTGCTCTTGTAGCTGCGCAGCGCTCCGATAATCATCGGAATATGCTGGTTGGCATGGCGGGTGCGGATATCGTCGATGTTCTTGCTCAACGGATCGTAGAACTTAGGCGCATCGAAACAGTTGGCTGCCTCGAGAAGCTTCGCCTTCTCATCCGGATTGGAAACCATCTCAGAAAGATGGGAGAGCGATTCACTCATACCTCCCACCTCACCGGCGATGTACATGTCCCACATCTCGTAGCGGTTGCCCGGCTTAGCTCTGCGCTCATCCTGGTTGCCATCCTGCTTCACGTAAGTGCGGTAGTGCATGCGGTTCCATACCCAGAGTCCCATATCCTTGGCGATGAGGAGAGCCTTGTCGCAGATTTCCTTATCATCAAAGTAGGTAGCGATGTCTATCAGACCGGCAAGCTGCTTGTGTACGCTGTAATAAGGTGCCCAAACCCAATCGGAGTTGTTGTAGGCACGATACATCTCGATCAGAGCACAATGCTGAGCCGGAATGGCGTTGATATAGCCGTAACCGTACTGTTCAGGATGCTTCTTATACTCATCAAAAGCAGCCCAGGTTCCCTTCATCTCTCTGAGTTCAGCCTCAGGAGCGAAATCACGAGCCTCCCAGTTGCGCTTCAGATCCTTATTATATACGAAGGTCATCTCCTGATACTGTCGCAACTCATTCACCATTCGGGTGATGTTCTTGCGGAGGATTGCCTTCTGCTCAGGATTGGTTGCCACGGCGTATGCCTGTGCGATTGCCGACATATAGTGACCAGAGCCATGGCCCTTGAGCTTGGTATCTGGCGAATCCCAGCCATCGCTCTTGGTATAGCCCTCCGTGCTCAAACCATAAGTATCACGATAGTTGTAGAGCTGCTGGGTAACATCCCAGGAACAGATCTCACGGATAGCCTCATCACGGTTGTGGGTGAGTCGGTTGTCACCATCTATGCTCACATCAGCGAGCGAGAAGGTATGAGCCACTTCCTTTTCAGGAGTCTGATAGCCTCCAGCCACCACCTTGATTTGTGCCTTGACAGGATAACCATTGTCGGTAGTCTCATCACCAATCACAAAACCACCTATCTCATATTGGCTTCCGGCAGGATGCTTCTGCGCATCAGCCTCAGCCTGCTCATCAGCAAGCGGAGAGTTAGCCCAGCGTACCTGGCGATACTCTGAATAACCATCAGAATAGGTTACCCACACGAGATTAGGAAGTCGGGGAGCTGTGCCCACCGGACAATCCACTGCTACCGCAGCCACCTTGGAGATGGTGCGATAAACAGTGGCTGCCGCTGCCAGAGATGGCAAACTGGCTACACCTATCAATAATGTAAACTGCTTTAAATCCATATCTTCTAGGTTTATTATTTGTTTCGTTTAATTTTCTGGCTGCAAAATAACAGAAAAAAAACGTGCTGTCGTAAAAGTATCGTGCACAAAGATAACAAAATCGTCTAGTTGTACCCCTTTGATACGATTTTTGCAGTCTTTTGGACTTTATTTCCATTAAAAACCCGATTCTCTTTGTAATTTTGCAGCAGAAACGAAAAAGATTCTCCGAAAAGGCAAAAACGTTTCCCTGAACAAGCAAACGTTTCTCTGAATAAGCAAATAACAAAAAAGACAAAACATAATAAACCAAGAAAGTTATGGTAAAGAAACTCTTCTTCATCGCCACCTTATTATATATAGGGGCTACGGCATCAGCAGAAAACTATCAGGTGAAATCACCTGACGGGAAGATTGTGGCTGAACTGAGCACAGACAAAGCTCTCTCATTAAATTTTAAATACAATGGCTCCATTCTTTTACAGGAGTCTTCAATAGGTGTAGTGCTGAGCGATGGAATGGACTTGGGCAAGAACCCGAAGGTTGCGAGCCGCAAAATCTCCAACCACAAGGAAACCATCCAGGCACCGTTCTATCGCCAGCCAAGCATCGAAACCAGCTATCAGGAGCTGAACCTGAAACTGAAGAACGGTTTCGGCATCATCCTGAGAGCTTACGATGAGGGAGTGGCTTACCGCTTCTATACCCAGAGAAAAGGCAAAACCATCATCCTGAATGAAACAGCCGCCTACCAGTTCGGCAAGGACAAGAAGGCATGGCTGCCATATACTACAACTCCCGAAAAGCCTTTTGCCATGGCTTTCCAGAATATCTATCACGAGACTCAGCTCGATACCGCCAAGCAGGATTTAGCCTTTCTGCCAGCTACCATAGATTGCGGCAAGGCGAAGGTTACCATTTTGGAAAGCGACCTGCAGAGCTATCCGGGCATGTGGCTGAAGGCTAACAGCAGCAAACAGGATCAGGAGAAGGGAATCCTGAGAGCCGCCTTTGCTCCTTATCCTAAGGAGATGGCTTACTATCCTTGGCGACACATGAGCCACGTGAAGAGTGCCCACGACTACATCGCAGTAAGCTCCGGCAAGCGAAGCTATCCTTGGCGCATCTTCGCCATCACAGAGCACGACACCCAGATGCCGACCAACAACCTGGTGTATGCCCTGGCTGCTCCCAACAAGATTGGAGATACTTCCTGGATCAAACCCGGAAAGGTGGCTTGGGACTGGTGGAACGACTGGAATCTGAAAGGGGTGGATTTCAAGGCAGGTATCAATTTTGAAACTTACAAGTATTATATAGATTTTGCTCATAATCACGGTTTGGAATACATCGTCCTCGATGAAGGATGGTACAACTCGAAAGAGGGAAGCATTCTGAAACCAATAGACGATATCCAGTTGCCTAAGCTCATAGAATACGGTAAGAGCAAGGGCGTGGATATCGTGCTCTGGGCAGTCTTCAACGTGATGGACGAGAACCTGGAAACCATCTGCAAGACCTATGCTGATATGGGCATCAAGGGATTCAAGGTGGATTTCATGGACCGCGACGACCAGACTGCCATCGAAATGGTAGAACGTCTGGCTGCCTGCACCGCCAAGCATCATCTCATCCTCGACCTGCACGGCATTTACAAGCCACACGGCTTGAACCGCACCTATCCTAACATCCTCAACTACGAGAGTGTATTCGGTATGGAAGAATGCCGCTGGACGGAGGCTAAGAATGATATGCCGCTCTACGACGTCACCTTCCCATACATCCGAATGATGGCAGGACAGGTGGATTTCACTCCGGGAGCAATGAGAAACGGAACCCGCGATAACTGGAAGGCAATCTACACCAAACCGATTTCGATGGGTACTCGATGCCACCAGGCTGCCTGCTACATCGTACAGGACAGTCCGTTTACAATGCTCGCCGACACTCCTACCAACTACGAGGCGGATGAATCATACACCCGATACATCGCTTCGCTGCCTGTGGTCTTCGACAAGACCATCGTGCCTCAGGGAGAAATCGGAAAGTATATCGTTACCGCCCGAAAGAAGGGCAACGACTGGTATGTAGGCGGTCAGAGCAACTGGGATGAGCGCACGCTCACCCTGAAGTTTGATTTCCTCGCGGATGGTGATTACGAGGCTATCGTATTGAAGGATGGCATCAATGCCAACCACGATGCCGAGGATTACAAGATAGAAAAATCCAACATCCATCAGAATTCAGAAATGAAGATCCATCTTGCTTCGGGCGGTGGATTCGTCATCAAGGTTATCAAGAAATAAACATTAAAAAAAGAAGTTAATATGGTTAATAAGAATATAATTGTAACACTATTCGTAACGGCAGCTGCGGCAGTTCCTCAGATGGGGGCTGCCCAGAAAGCTGCTTACAACACTCCGGGAGCAGGCAATCCTATCCTGCCTGGTTATTTTGCCGACCCAACCATCAAGAAGTTTGGTGACACCTATTATATATATGCTACCACAGACGGTAGCGGAGCCGGTTTCGGACCAGCACAGCTCTGGTGCAGCAAGGATTTCAAGAACTGGACTCTGATGCCGATGAACTGGCCAGACAGCCACTGGATCTGGGCACCGGATGTGATGAAGAACGAAGCCGACGGCAAGTATTACTACCTCTACTGCCAGCCTTGCAAGCTTCATCTGGGTGTGGGCGATACACCTCGCGGTCCTTGGAAGAACGTGCTGGGCGAAAGCGAAGCCGTACTGGTGGAAGACAGATTCGTGAAGAATGCCATCACCCTGGATGGTCAGACCTTCCGAGATGATGATGGTTCGGTCTATATGTATTGGGGAACCTGGGGCATCTACAAAGGCTTCGGCTGCGGAGCAGGTAAGCTGAATCCTGATATGAAGTCGTTCAGCGAAACCAAACTCATCCCGAATACCGAGGTTACTCACTTCTTCGAGGCTCCTTTCGTCTTCAAGCGCAACGGCATCTACTACTTCCTCTACTCCTGCGAGCATTGCGAAGATGCCAGCTACCGTGTGGATTACGCCACAGCCAATAGTCCGCTCGGTCCTTATACCTACCACGGCACCATTCTCAAGACCAATGCCGACGGAACGGTTCACGGTCCGGGACACAACAGCGTGCTGCAGGAAGGCGACAACTATTACATCGTATATCATCGCCACGACAATCCGCACTCCAACCGTGGATTCCATCGTCAGGTGGCAATCGATAAACTCGAATTCAATGCCGACGGTACCATCAAGGAAGTCATCCCAACCCATGAAGGTCTCGATCTGAAACCGGAGATGAAGGTGGCTAAGAACCTCGCCTTCGGTGCCAAGGTTACCGCCTCTTCCTATTACGATAACAATTTCCGTCCGGAATATGCGGTAGATGACAACAACGGAACACTCTGGCGCCCTCGCACCACCGGACCGGCTTGGATCCAGATTGACCTGGGCAAGAAGCAGAGCATCAAGAGCATCTGGACTCAGTTTGAATACGGCACCCAGTTCTATCAGTATCTCATCGAGACATCGAATGATGGTAAGCACTGGCAGACCTTCTCCGACAAGCGACAGAACCGTCTGGCAGGTTCACCGATGGTGGATTTCGGAAATGCCAAGGCGCAGTACATCCGCCTCACCTATACCGGCGGACAAAAAAATGGTTTCGGTGGCGTCATCTGGAATATCAAGGTTTACGGTTCCGTAGAAGATTCTGCCCCACAGCAGTGGCTCGGTCTGACTGCAGCCGATTTCGACGGCACAACCTGGCATAACAACGAGGGAATGCTCGCCGGCAAGTTCTCGCTCCTTCAGGGCACCGCCCTCAAAGAACGCATGGCTGGCAAAGATGCCATCACCCTGCAACCGAGTACCCAGCTCGTGATGACTCATCCGCAACTCGGCAAGGAACGCAAGCACACCCTCACCGCCCAGGCTTTCGACAACGGAAGCTGGCATCAGATAGATGAAAACGACCCACGACTGAATCTTTCTGAAGGAAAACTGGAAATCCGTGCAGGCGAAAAGCAATTTACCCTCACAAATCTCCGTTATTATAACTGGGAACAGGAGGCTGCAGAAAAGGCTTTCGATGCACAGAGCAACATCGTGCGTGAGACAGTAGCCGATAAGAACAGTCAGGGACTGGTGGTAGATATCAGCGCTGATTACTACAACGAGGGCGATACCGTGCCTTACATCAAGAACGGCAGTCCACTGGATGTTCATCTCAAGGGCGAGTTCGAGACGCAGCACGATACAGCCGCCATCATCAAGACCATAGAGGGCAAGAAGGCATTCGCCTTTACCGGCAAGGAGAGCTACAGAAGCAACTTCATGCTCCCAGCCACCATCCGCGACAACGCACCATACACCATCGAGGCATGGATTCTGAATCCGGAGATTGCCATGAACGAGTGTGTAGCCGATTTCACCTCTTCGCACGATGAACTGGAGAAGCTGATGCTGGTAAACGGCACCGAACCACGTTGCGGTGTGATGAACCACTACGGATGGTACGAGGATGCCGGCTACAAGGAGATGAAGACCCTGGAAGGCAAGTGGCAGCACGTATATGTATGCTTCGACGGCAGAATCGAGAGCATCTACATCAACGACAAGCTCATCAGCCAGAAGGATATCCAGCTCCTCGTCAAGCCATCGCAGTTTATGCTTCTGGGCAAGAACGCCGAAGAGACATGGCCTTTCTCAGGCTATCTATACTCATTGAAACTCTGGGATGAATACATTCCTTACAAAAAATAAACAAAATAAACTAGCAATACATGAAGAAAATTTTAGTAACATCAGCCTTGGCAGCATTGGCATTGATGCCTGCTTCGGCACAGAAAGTGAACAAGAGCTCGGGTGGTTATCCTATCACTCCGGTGCCTTTCACATCAGTAAAGGTTTGGAACAATACGTTCTGGGGACAGCGTATCGAGACCTCTCGCAAGGTAACCATCCCGCTGGCTTTCAGCAAGTGCGAATCAGAGGGAAGATACAAGAACTTTGAGCGCGCTGCACATCCTAGCGAGAAGTATGATGTAGGTAAACTGATGCCGCTGAGCTTCGATGATACCGACCCATACAAGACCATCGAGGGTGCCAGCTACGTACTCCAGACCTACCCTGACAAGAAACTCAAGGCATATATCGACAGCGTGCTCGACATCATTGCTCCTGCTCAGGAGGCTGACGGATACCTCTATACCGCCCGAACACAGAACCCGAAACATCCTCATTTCTGGGCTGGCGACAAGCGCTGGAGCATGGAGGAGGACTTGAGCCATGAGCTCTACAACCTCGGCCACATGGTAGAAGGTGCCGTGGCTCACTGGCAAGCTACAGGCAGCCGCAAGTTCCTCGACATCGCTATCCGCTATGCCGACTGCGTGGTTCGCGAGGTAGGTCCTAACCCAGGACAGGCTTGTGTGGTACCAGGACATCAGATTGCAGAAATGGCACTCTGCAAACTCTATCTCGCTACAGGCAACAAGAAATATCTCGACGAGGCTAAGTTCTTCCTCGACTATCGTGGAAAGACTTCCATCAAACAGGAATATTCTCAGAGCCACAAGCCGGTTTTGGAGCAGGACGAGGCTGTAGGTCATGCCGTTCGTGCTACCTATATGTATGCTGGTATGGCTGATGTAGCTGCCCTCACCGGCGATACCGCCTATATCCACGCCATCGACCGCATCTGGGACAACATCGTAAGCAAGAAACTCTATATCACGGGTGGTATCGGAGCCACCAACAACGGCGAGGCTTTCGGCAAGAACTACGAGTTGCCTAACATGAGTGCCTACTGCGAAACCTGCGCGGCTATCGGCAATGTTTATGTCAACTACCGTCTCTTCCTCCTCCATGGCGAGAGCAAGTATTACGATGTATTGGAGCGCACTCTCTACAATGGTCTCATCAGTGGTGTGAGCATGGACGGCGGCGGCTTCTTCTACCCTAACCCACTGGAGAGCATGGGTCAGCATCAGCGCCAGGCTTGGTTCGGCTGTGCCTGCTGCCCTAGCAACATCTGCCGCTTCCTGCCATCCCTCCCAGGCTATGTATATGCCGTAAAGGACAAGAATGTATATGTCAACCTCTTCCTCAGCAACTCTTCTTCTCTGAAAGTTGCCGGCAAGAAGGTTTCCCTGAGCCAGGATACACAGTACCCTTGGAACGGAGATATCGCCATCAAGGTGGATGACAACAAGGCTGGTCAGTTTGGTATGAAGATCCGTATCCCTGGATGGGTGAAGGGACAGCCAGTTCCATCCGATCTCTACTACTACAGCGACGGCAAGCGACTGGGCTATACCATCACCGTAAACGGCAAGAAGGTAGAGGCTAAGGTAACAGAGGATGGCTATTATACCATCAACCGCAAGTGGAAGAAGGGCGATGTGGTTCGCGTTCACTTCGACATGGAGGCACGCACCGTACGTGCCAACAACAAGGTGGAGGCCGACCGTGGCTGCATCAGCATCGAGCGTGGTCCTATCGTATATTGCGCAGAGTGGCCAGACAACCAGGGCTTCGATATCATGAGCATCCTGGAGAACCGCGAACCTCAGTTTGCTGAGGGCAAGCTCTCTTACGATGGTTTCATCGACCCTAAATATAAGAATGTATTGACACTCTACAAGAGTCAGAACATGGAGACCTTGACCGAGAACGTGCAGACCCTCGCCTACGACAAGAGCGGCAAGTTGAGCACCAAGGACCAGACCCTGACCCTCATCCCATACTTCGCCTGGGCTCATCGTGGCAACGGCAACATGAAGGTATGGTTGCCACAGGATGTCAAGGCTGCCAAACCATCTGCTCCTGCAACTCTCGCAGCTCAGGCTAAGGTAGAATTCTCTTCTCCAGTGCCAGCCAAGAGCAGTATCACCGACGGACTGATTCCTGCCGATGAAAACGACCGCTCTATCCCATACATCCACTGGTGGCCAAAGAAGAACACCACAGAATGGATTACCTACACCTTCCCTGAGAGCAAGGAGATCAAGACCAGCACCGTATATTGGTACGACGACCAGCCTTGGGGCGGTTGCAAGGTGCCAGACAGCTGGAAGCTCTACTATCAGGACGAGGCAGGCAACTGGAAGGAAGTTCCTGGAGCCGATGCTTATCCATGCAAGCGTGGTGTAGCCTGCATCGTGAATTTCGACCCAGTGAAGACCAAGGCTGTGAAACTCGAGCTGAAGCAGCCAGAAACCCACTCTTGCGGTTTGTTTGAGTGGAGCGTGAAGTAACAAGACTTATTTTTGAATATTTTCCTTTCAAGAATTGCCATATTGCCATACCAGCCAGTAATTTCTCTGATTACAAAGCTGTTAGGGGTATGGCAATTCTTTATTTTTAGGGATTATCTGCCATATATTGCCATTTACTCAAAACCTATCGAGTTACTCTCAAAAGCACTTACCTGTCGGGAGAAACTTCTCCAAAGTCGAGTATCTGGACCAACCTATCGGTAAAAAAAAGAATACATATATGATGATAATAGGAATTGTCATCACCACGGTAAATAATGGATGCGTTCTTATCACGCTTGATTTTCTTCTCTTTGATCATGCGTTCTTTCTCTTGACGAATCTTTTCAAGCAATACGCTTGCAGGTTCGTCATTAGGGGATTGCGGTACAAGTTTTTCCCTGTATCGCCCATTGTAATATGCTGTTCTTTAATTACTTTCCGTTCATTGTTCTCTTTATACTATTTAATTCGCCCCAAGTTGGTGACGAATTTGTGAGACACGTCTCACAAATTCTTTTAACCTATATTGTTTTCCTCAAACTCTGCAATCCATTCCTTCACCTTGGCTTGCAATAAAGCCTTGTCTGGCAAATATAATTGATACGCAGAAGCATAGACATGAGAGTCTTTTGGCAATGTTAACTCTACAAGTGCATCGTTCTTACTCTCACAAAGCAAAATGCCGATGGTTGGTTTCTCGAAGTCTTGCTTTACAAAGCGGTCGTAATAGTTGACATACATCTGCATCTGTCCAAGGTCTTGATGAGAAAGCTTATCAGTTTTCAAATCAATAAGGACATAGCATTGCAATAATCTATTATAGAAGACCAAATCAACATAATAGTTGTCTTCATCAAAAGTGAAACGTTTCTGTCGTGCCTCGAATAGGAAGCCTTTCCCTAATTCGAGCAGGAACTGCTGCATCTTACTGATAATGGCATTCTCCAACTTCGACTCAGAGTAAGCGGCATCTGGCTTCAAGCCCAAGAACTCCAAGGTCAAAGGACTTTTGATAACATCCGAAGGCTTCTCTACAGTTTGACCTTCCTTAGCCAATCGCATCACCTCATCCTTGTCACGGCTCAAAGCCAATCGCTCGTAGAGACAACTGCCTACTTGACGCTGCAACTGTCTTTTAGACCATTGCTGCTGTACACATTCTATCTCATAGAAAGAACGAGCGTCTGAATTTTCCACACGCATCAGAATCAGATAATGACTCCAGGATAGCTTAAAACATTGACACCCAGATGATTCTGAATTAGCTAACCACTGGTTAGCTTTTTTGCCAACAACTGATATATCTGTATTTAGCCTTTTCTTGTATGTAAGATAAAATTGCTTAATGTTCTTTAAGTTTGGATATGACCACCCCATCCCAAAACGAGCTGTCAAATTCTTTGATAACTCTTGCAATACTTGCTTTCCATATTGCGCACGAACATTCCCTTCCTGTTCATACTCCACTATATACTTGCCTATATAATACTTGGTATAGACCTCAGCAGTATTGACCGAAGTCTTCACGTAAGTCCTTGCCTGTTCTATTAGACCAGACACCTTATCAAGTAGGTCTTCAATATTATCCGAAGTCTTTGTTATTTCGTTTGCCATAATTCTGTATTATTATCAGATTTTGGGGACACGTCCCCAAAATTCCTATTTCAAATAAGTGAGACAATGTCTCACCTTTTTATATCAATCAGAATTTGTGGGACAGCGTCCCACATTTTACAATTCATCTACCTTCACATCTATTCCCAAGATACGCTGTATCGTCCTTTAGCAATGGCATTGACACTATCCTTTGACCATCCCTTGCTTGTGATGGCTTCGTTGATATAGCGGAACTTG
>ERZ1026894.730-NODE-730-length-22663-cov-3.819798_pt1 | contig 22663 bp, 15 predicted proteins | sample MGYA00380177_ERZ1026894 | MGnify/ENA primary metagenome ERZ1026894 (study PRJEB33269, sample SAMEA4719813) | human gut metagenome | biome: human-associated habitat; feature: organic feature; material: feces | place: Cameroon | collected 2013-10 ... | reverse complement strand
GCGGTACGCTCGCGGACAGCGACGGCGACCTCTCCGACTGGCCGGAAAACGCGAAAGCAATCCGTCTCGACGGGAAAAACGTCCGCTGGAAAGCGAAATCCTGGGGAGCGAAAGAAGACGCCGTCTGCGCCGATGTCCGTTTTGCCTGGGACTACGACTTCCTCTACTTCTCCGCCGTCGTCCGCAAACCGGACTTCTTCGGAGCGAAAGACGCGAAAAATCTGTCAAAACTGTTCCATTTCGACAGTTTCCAGCTCGGGTTCGACACGATGAAAAACGCCCTTCCGGGAGAGAAAAGTCTCGGCAATGATGATTTCGAGTACGATCTCGGCGAACACGACGGCAAGCCGCTGGTTTACCGCCGCAAATCCTCCGCCGCCGTCTACGACTCCCTGACCAAAGAGGTCGGCGCGGCGAAAGAGGTGCTGTTTGCTCTGAAGCAGTACCCGGACCGCACGGTATACGAAGCCGCCTTCCCGCGCCGCGCGGTGAGTCCGTTCAAGCTTCAGCCCGGCTCCGCGATGAAGACCGGAGTTCTGCTGAATCTCAACAACGGCAAAGAGCGCGTCGGCTATCTCGAACTCACCGACGGTCTCAGCGACAAGTATCCGGCGAAGTGGATTGATTTCATCCTCCTGCCGTAATCCTCACCGCCCCCAAGAGCCGCCCCGCCCGCGGCTCTTTTTTGTTCATCTTTTGTGACCGGATGGAAAAAATGAGTGCGGACGGAGTCTCTCTTTCGGGGAACTCCGTCCGCGCTCAAATCTTTTTCCCGTTCAAATCTCGACAGGGTTCTCAAGACGGCTGAAATCCTTCTCGACGCGATAGCCCGGAGGGACGGATATCCGCACCTCCGTATGCGCCGGAGTCTTGCGCAGGGACACACACACTTTCATACGGCCGTCCGCCGAAAGCGCCGCGCTCCCCTCCGCATACTCCAGCCCGCAAAGATCCGGACGGATCACAATCGTTTTCTCTCCCAGCGATTCGTACTGAATCCCGAGAATATCGTGCAGCATAAACCATGCGGGAGAAGAGCCCCACGCATGACACAGACTCGCATTCGCATCCCACTCCTCCCAGGTGTTCACCGCGCCGCGGTCCAGCATCACGCCCCACGCCCGCCGGATCGTGTCCAGAGCCTCACGGCTCAGCCCCGCGCGGAACAGCGACGACACCAGATAGAACGTCGTCCACGGCGTGTTCGCAGGCATGATCCAACGCTTCAGCTCCGCCGCGTCCACCGTCTCCCGGCAGAACAGCGGGACACGCACGCTGATGTAGTTGCGCGGGTATTCCTCGGGAAGAAGACGCTTCAGCGACGCCGCATCCGGCAGAAGTCCCGTGTATGCGGCGTAGGCATTCGTCGACTGCGACAGGAACGGCGGGAACCACGGACGCGGCGACGCCGTTTTCCATTCCGCGCCGCCAGCCGGAACGCCTGTTCCGTACTCAATTTCCCGGATCGCGCACGACGTCTGCGGAAGCGGAAGATCAAAGAAAAATTCCCAGTTCAAATTGCTGTTCGCGCACTCGAATTCCAGTTCATTCTCGCCGGCTTTCAGAGAGAGGGTCAGACGGACCGGGTCGTAAAACGGAGCCGGACGCGTCCAGCTCTCCCGCTCGGTGTTCTCGTAGAGAAATTCGCCGTTGACTTTCAGCCGCCATTCGGCGTAAGCTCCGGCAAGGAGTTCGTATTCGCCGGCTTCGGGAGCGGTCACCGCAATCCGCGCCGCCGCGCCCGCGCCCGTCCATTTGCCGAACTCGCACGAAAAATTGATGTTGCGGAAGAAATGTTCAAACCGCGAATCGGAATCTTTGAAACAGCCGTCCGCCCCCTCCTGGGCAAAGACTTTCGCGAAGTTCGCACGTACCTTCTCCGCCTTTTCGCGGTAGAGCTCCGCCGGCTTCCCAAGCGCGGCGCAGATCGAAACCATCGCATTCAGCGCGCCGTAATAAAGGGCGTTGAGTCCGGCGGATTTCCCGCGGCGGCACAGCTCGAAAGTGTTGTCCAGATAAAGCATGGAAGAACCGAGTGTGAAGAAGTCGAGTTTCCCGCTTCTCTCCCCCCTTCCGATCTGATCGACGTCTTTCAAAAGACCGTCGGGTTCCTCAAGAGCAAAGAAAATCTTGAATCCCTCCGCGGTGTTGTCGAAAAGCTCCTCAAGCAGCGAACGGTCGCCGGTGGCGCGCCAGTACCAGTCGATGAACAGAACCTGCACAAGCGCATAGTCGGAAAACAGCGTTCCGCCCCGGATGCTCGGAGAGAGGAGCTGTCCGTTTTTGAAAGAACAGATGCCGTGCTGCACCAGACATTTCCGCGTGAGATCGGTCACGCCGTAGAGCGAAAGCGCGGCTTTGGCGCTCACGAAAGCGTCCATCCACTGCGACTGATCGCGGTGTGGACAGTCGTTGAAGATGTCGTCCATGCAGATGCGGAGTGTGCGTTCAGCAATCTCCCACAGACGGTTCAACCGGTCGTCGGAACAGCGGAACGAACCGCTGAGGACAACCGGGTAGCCGTACTCCTGCACGCTCACCATGTCGATCCGTTTCAGCGCGCCGGAGAGGTAGAGGTAACGGCAGGGACGTTTCCAGAACGACTTCCAGTTCAGCGTGCCGGAACCGGTGAGCTTGTCGGAATACATCTCCAGCCGCCCCTCCGAATGCGCCCAGCCGGAATCAAGCGATTCCACATAGCCGAGCTCCACCGTTCCGGTCCCGTCGAATTCGCCGGAGATTACGGGACGTCCGTAGACCATCCGCCCGAAATCCGCCAGCCAGCCGCCGTTCCAGCGGGAGAGCGTCAGCGGCCTGACTTCCGTCTCGTGGAACGCGGGAATCGGACGCGGCAGGAACTCGGACTCCGGTATGCGCGTTCCCTCGCGCGGAGCCTCGAAGCCGTCAGCGGGAAAACCGCGGCGGAACCAGTTCCATTCCGGCGAATCCAGATTGCAGTATTCACAGTAGCCGACGTCGCCGACGCACAAAGGGGATGCCGCATCGTAAGCGGTTAGCGTGCGGACGGTCCAGTCCGTCACCCCGCTGACATACGCCTCCGGCGCCCCCTTCCGGGCGTGAACTTTCAGGGTGACGAGTTTCGGCGACGCGGTCGGTTCCAGCACGTATTCATCGAAATAGAGCAGCGGTTTGCGGCTGCGGCAGGGACCGTACGCGACAAGCGATTCGTCGATGCGCAGTTCATAGAACAAATCGGCATAGACGCGGATTTTTGTGATGTTTCCCGCAAGCGTCCCGCGGAAGACTGCGTAGGAGTTGCGCGCATCCTGCGGAACGTGCGCGGCGGCGGTGATGATTTCAGACATGACGAAATTCCTTCATTTGGTCTCCGCGTTCATTTTTTCCATCAGCTTCCGGAGCTGCTGGCGGTATGCAACGGGAGCGTTGTGTTTCAGCTTGTCGAGTTTTTTCATTTCTTCGGGAAAGCGTTTGCGGAGCCGTATCATGGCATCGCCCTGCGGCGCGGGGGCATTGTCGGCGTTCCGTTTGCCGGGCGGATCGGAGAGTCCGAGTTCAAGTTTCGCCGCGAGACCGCGCAGAATCTTCGCGGAGGCGTCCGGATCGACGCGTTGAAGCTCCCCGGCCTTCCGGCACTCCTGCGGGAAATAGATCCGGAGCAAATTCAGTTTTCTCCGGTAAATCTCCATCGTGTTCGGAAGCCTGATTCCGCTTTTTTCCGCGAGTTTGAAGAGCTTGAGATCCGCCTCCGCGCGCAGCCGTTCAATCTCCCGGTATTCCGCGGGGCGTTCCTTGTGAAGTTTTCTTTCCGCCGGCGCGAGCGCATCGGCCGTTCCCCGGTGCGGAGTCTGAGGCTGACGCATCCGCTGTCCCATCGCGCCGCCGTCATGGGAAAAACGGGGGAAGACATCGGGAAACTGGATATTCTCCTCCCGCGCGAGTTCGCGCAGTTTTTCCATAGCCGCGAGCATGTTGACGGATTGCAGTTTTTCGATTTCCGCGTATTTTTGAGGAACCGCTTTTTTCAGTTCGGCCTGAGCCGCCGCCCACGCCTGACTGGTCCATCGCGGAACCTGAGCGCAGAGCTGCAGCGTCATTCCGAACGCAGCAAGAATCAGAATGCCTTTTTTCATACAGGGACCTCCGTTTTTTCTGACTTTACAGCACAAAAGTGGAAAAGCAAGTTTATTTTTTCACAAATTGCAGAAAATTTTCCGCACGGGAGAAAGACGGCGCGCGTTCTCTTGCCAGGACACGCGGACGTCGATATTTTCCCGTTTGCAAAAACGGAAAAAGCGTGCTACATTATCATCTTATAAATAAAAACGGAGAACAAAAGAGATGCCCGACCTCAAACATATCAGAAACTTTTCGATCATCGCTCATATCGACCACGGGAAATCCACGCTTGCCGACCGGTTGCTCGAAGCGACCGGAACGATCGAAAAGCGCGACTTGACCCATGATCAGCTCCTCGATGCGATGGACCTCGAACAGGAACGCGGCATCACGATCAAAGCGCACCCCGTGCGGATGCTCTACAAAGCGCACGACGGCGTCGAATACGAACTCAACCTCATCGACACTCCGGGACACGTCGACTTCGCCTATGAAGTCAGCCGCTCCCTCGCGGCGTGCGACGGGGCGCTTCTCGTCATCGACGCAACCCAGGGCGTGCAGGCGCAGACCGTCGCCAACGTCAATCTCGCGATGAAGCACAATCTGCACATCATCCCCGTCATCAACAAGATCGACCTGCCCGCGGCCGACGTCGACATGTGTCTCGACCAGATGGAGGAAATTCTCGCGATCCCGCGCGAAGAGGCGATCGCCGTCTCCGCGAAAGAGGGAACCGGCATTCCGGAAGTGCTCGAATCCATCGTCAGAAACATTCCGCCGCCGAAGCTCGTTTCCATGCCCGGAATCAGCGCGCTCATCTTCGACTCCGTCTACGACTCCTTCCGCGGCGTCGTCACCTACCTGCGCGTTTTCAACGGCTCGTTCAGGCGCGGCGACAAGATGCGCCTGCTCAGCACCGGTCTCGAAAGCGAAATCAAGGAAGTCGGCGTGTTCAAACCCTCAATGGCGGCAACGCCGGAACTCTCCGCCGGCTCCGTCGGATACATCATTCCGAACATCAAGAGCCCGACCGAAACGCGAATCGGCGACACGGTGACGGAGGTCAAGGATCCCTGCGCGGAGGCGCTCCCGGGCTTCCAGGAAATCAAACCCATGGTCTTCAGCGGCATCTACCCGATCGACACGGCGGATTACGACCAGCTGCGTTTCAGCATGGCGAAACTTCAGCTCAACGACGCCGCCTTCACCTACCAGGCGGAAACCTCCGCCGCTCTCGGCTTCGGATTCCGCTGCGGATTCCTCGGACTCCTCCACATGGAGATCATCCAGGAACGTCTGCGCCGCGAATACAACATGGACATCATCGCGACCTACCCGAGCGTCATCTACCATGTCTATCTGACAAACGGAACCATGCTCGAAGTTGACAACCCGGTGCATCTGCCCGACCCGGCGGAGATCGACCGCATCGAAGAACCGCTCATTTCCGCGCACATCATGTCGCCCAACAACTACATCGGCGACATCATGAATCTGGTGATGCAGAAGCGCGGCGTGTGCACGAAAACGGAAAGCGTCGACGGCTCCCATGTCATGATCACCGCCACGATTCCGATGCATGAAATCCTGATCGACTTCCACGACAAACTGAAATCCATCACCCGCGGCTACGGCAGCATGGATTACGAACACGCCGGATACCGCGCAGACAAACTGGTCAAGCTCGACATCATGGTCAACGGCGAACCGGTCGACGCGTTCGCGACAATTGTCCACACCGACTTTGCCTATTCACGCGGACGCATGCTCGCCGAAAAACTCGCGAACGTCATTCCGCCGCACATGTTCCAGGTCGCGATCCAGGCGGCCGTGGGCGGAAAGGTCATCGCCCGCGAAACGGTTCGCGCTCTCCGCAAAAACGTTCTGGCGAAGTGCTACGGAGGCGACATCACCCGTAAGCGCAAACTGCTCGAAAAACAGAAAGAGGGCAAGAAGCGCATGAAACAGATCGGCAAGGTCAACATCCCGCAGGAAGCCTTCGTCGAAGTTCTGAAATCAAGTGGAGAATAAACCATGTTCGCATTCCTCATCCTCCGGAAACCGCGCAAGGAACTGCGCGAAACGGTCCTCGCGGCAAAACGCCGTCTGATTTCGGACGACGACATCCTTTCCGATGCGAAAAAAGAGGAACTGCGGGGAATTGTCTCCGAAGCCGCCGCGGTGAACCGTTCGGACCGGAAGGCCATGGAGGAATTCATCCGTTCCGCTTCCGCAAAGCTCGAACGCCTCTCCGACGTGCACGGGAACAAACGCAAACTCCGCAACATTCTCGACATTCTCGCAGTCGCGTTCGCGGTTGCGTTCGGGATCCGCGCGCTCTATCTCCAGCCGTTCAAGATTCCGACAAGCAGCATGCAGCCGACTCTGTTCGGCATCCACTACGTCGACCGCAAAGGTTTTGCCGAACACAACTCCCCCGCAGCGAACCTGCTCAAGATCCCGTATCTTGCCGTGCGCCCGGCGGAAATGAAGATTGCGGAAGACGGGGAATTCCGGGCGTATCAGCCATCCCGCGAACTCGGAATTTTCGACACCACGCTTCTGCAGATCGGCAACTCGGTCTACACGCTTCCGGGAACCATCAATCAGGTGGCGCGCTATCTTGATCTGGAACACCGGCAGGAATTCAGACAGGGCGAAGTTGCCGCCGACGGCTGGCTTTCCACGGGCGATCATCTCTTCGTGGATCGCGTCTCCATTCATTATCTTCCGCCCCGGCGCGGTGACGTCATTGTCTTCACGACCGAAAACATCAAGTCGCCGACCCAGCCTCTCGGCGGGTACTACTACATCAAACGTCTCGTCGGGCTCCCGGGCGACACGCTCAAGATTGTCGGCCGCATGCTTTACATCAAGCCGCGCGGCGCGGCGGAGTTCAAACCCGCAACGGCTTTTTCGAAGAAGTTCGACCGCATCTATTCGATGGAGGGCGGCTACCAGGGCCACATCGCCTCGGAACTGCTCGCGCCGGGGTTGGAGCTGACCGTACCGGAGGATGCGTTCTTCGCGCTCGGCGACAACACTTCGAACAGTCTGGACGGGCGCAACTGGGGCTTCATTCCGCGCAAGAACATGATCGGACGCGCACTCAACATCTTCTGGCCGCTCTCGCGCCGCTGGGGATTCGTCGATACCAAACCCGCCCTGAGCGGAAAAACCGTCCTGCCCGGATCAATGGGCTGGCAATAAGGATTCAGCATGGAAAACACAAACGCCATTTTTCTGATCCGCTGCATGGACCGCAAGGGGCTTGTCGCGGGCATTACCAACTTTTTCTATGAAACCGGACTCAACATCGTGAACTGCCAGCAGTACACCGACATCATGAGCGGACAATACTTCATGCGTCTCAAGCTCGAGCTGACCGATCTTTCGGTTGCGCGGAGCGAACTTGAGGCAAGCCTTACGGAATTCGGAAAACCGCTCGGACTCGAATGGTCGGTACACTATTCCGATTACATTCCGCGCATGGCGGTGCTCGTCTCGAAAGCGTCGCACTGTCTTTACGACCTGCTCGTCAAACAGCGCGAAGGCACGCTGAAATGCGAAATTCCTCTCATTGTCTCGAATCATCCGGATCTCGAATACGTCGCACAGCAGTTCCGCATCCCGTTTTTCTGCATCCCCGTCCGCCGCGAAAACAAGGCGGAAACCGAACCGCGGATCATCGAGCTGCTGAACGCGCATCACATCGACCTTGTGGTGCTCGCACGCTACATGCAGGTCGTTTCACCGGAATTCATTCAGCTGTATCACAACCGCATGATCAACATTCACCACGCGTTTCTTCCCGCATTTCAGGGGGCGAATCCGTACCTGCGGGCCTTCCGGCGCGGCGTGAAAATGATCGGCGCAACCGCCCATTACGTCACGGAAGACCTCGACGAGGGACCGATTATCGAACAGGACGTCGTGCGCGTCACTCACGAATACGGTCCGGAAGATCTCTCGCGCATCGGACGCGACGTTGAAATGATGGTGCTCTCCCGCGCGGTCAAAGCGCATCTGGAAAAGCGCGTCATCGAACACGAAAACCGGACGATTGTCTTCACCGGCGGCGCGGGCGCATGAACTTTGCGGAAAAACATCCGTTTTTCCTGACGCGGACCGGTTCGCTGGTTCTGCATTTCGGACTGGCCGTGACGGGCGCGTGTTCGGCGGCGATGTTCCCGGCGCTGAACTGGAGCCTGCTGGCATGGATTGCGCTCCTTCCGCTGATTCTGCTCTGCCGCTCCTGCTCCGTGCGGAGCGCGTTTCTGCGCGGCCTGACGTGGGGGTATTTCTGGAGCCTCTTCAGTTTCCTCTGGCTGCGGGAAATTGCGCTTCCGATTCCGTTCATCCTCTCGTTCGTTCTCGCGCTTTTCGTCGCGGCGTGGAGCGCATATTACAACTTTCTGTGGCGTCATCTTTCCGTCGCGCCGGCGGACCGCCTGGAGGGCGGAGCGCACTGCGCGGAACTCGTCCCGTTCCGCCGTCCGCTGCACGGAATTTTCTTTATGCTGGCGAATGCGGGGATGTGGTGCGTGCTCGAATGGCTGCGCGGCTGGATCATGACGGGCCTCCCGTGGGATTACCTCGGGACCTCGCAGTGGCGCAATCTGCCGCTGATTCAGATCTGCGAATTCACGGGCGTTTTCGGCGTGAGTTTCCTGGTCGCGGCGGTGAACCTCGGTCTCGGACTTGCGCTTGTTTCGTTCCGCCCGGGCTCCGGCTGGGGGCGAGCGTACCGGAGACCCTGGCCGCTGCTCGCGGCGTTCGCCCTGCTGCTCGCGTGTTATGTCTCCGGACTTCATCTTCTGCGGGCGAACCGCCTTGATGAATCGGCTGTGCGGCATGTGAACATCGGAGTGATTCAGCCGAACCTTTCACAGCGGAGGAATGCGGACCATGCAGCGGCGAAAGAGGCGCTCGACGTCTGCACGGATCTCACGGAAAGGCTGCTTGACCGTGATGAAAAACTGCGCAATCTGGTCCCCGTCGGCAATGCGCCGAACCGGAAACTCGATCTGATCGTCTGGCCGGAAACCGCGGTCCCGTACGCCTACCGCGGCGGCGCGGAACTCTCGCGGGAGTACCGCGACCGCATCGGCGCCTTGCTGCGCCGCCACCGCGTCCCGTTCCTCATCGGGAGCATCGACTTCCAGGTCCCGGAAGATTCGCCGGAAAACTACAAGGTCTTCAATGCCGCCCTGCTCATCACCGAACCCGGCGGAAGCGTAAAGGATTTCTTCTACAAATACCACCGCGTCCCGTTCGGGGAATATGTCCCCTTCGGCGATACGTTTCCGGAACTCAACGAACTTGTCGGAATGGGACGCAACCTCACAGCCGGCCGCCGATGCAATCCGCTCGAAGCTCTGCCGGGCGTGCGGATCGGAACGTCCATCTGCTTCGAATCCGTCTTCCCGTTCCTTTCACGCGGACACGCCTACAACGGAGCGAATCTCCTGCTCATCATCGCGAACGACGCATGGTATCCGACGAGCTGGGAATCGGATCAGCATTTTGCAAACGGACTGTTCCGCGCAGTCGAGACGCGTCTGCCGCTCCTGCGCAGCGGAAATTCGAATTATTCGGCGCTGATCTCCCCGCGCGGCGAAGTGCTGGACACCATCTCCCTGGGACGTCCGGAGCGGACGGAAAAAGTCTTCCGCGTTCCCGTTCCCGTCAATCCGAAGCCGACCTTTTACACGCGGTTCGGAAACCTGTTTGTCGTCTTCTGCGCATTCCTCGCATTCTGCGGATTCGCGGCGGCGTTTGTCAACTGGAAACTCTTCCGCGCCGGACAGCTGCCGGAGGAGATCGACGCGGGAGAGAGAGCATGAAAGGCGATTCCGAAAAGATTCTGACCGCGGCTGCGTCCGCGCTGCGCGAATGGTACGGCGGCTCCGTTACGCTCGACGACTGTGTGGAGCATGTGCGCGCCGCAGAACCGGAGGCCGCCCGCTCGGTCGCCTCGATCCTGTTTGAATATTTCCGCCACAAAGAGCTCGTGGATTCGCTGCTGATGCGCTCCGTTTCGCGCGGGATCAAGCCGGAACTGAAGATGATCGCTCTCTGCGCACTCACCCAGGCGCTCTTCCAGACTGCGATTGCGGGGGAATCCGCCGTGAATATCGCGGTCGACGTGGTCAAACGCTCCAGAAAGCACCGCATGGCGTCCGGCTTCATGAACGCCGTTCTGCGCAATGCCCTGCGGAGCGCGGGGAAAGGACCGTTCGAGCCGTCGTTTCCGCCGGAAATCCGCCGCCGCTGGGAGGCTCGCTTCGGACGGGAGGCAGCGGCACAGGCGGTCGCCGCATGCGGAGTCAATCCCCCATTGACTTTCCGTCTGCGTTCAGGGGAGCTTCCCGCCGAACTCGCGGAAAGCGTGCCGGCGGAACTTGATTTTGCGGACGGATTCCGCTTCTTCGAATGTTCCGCTCCCGAAAAACTCTTCGCTTCCGATGCGTTCAGAAACGGAGATGTTTACATTCAGGATCCCGCAACGGCGATGAGCGTTTCGCTGTGCCGTCCGGCAATCCGCGGATGCGTTCTCGACTCCTGCGCCGCGCCGGGCGGAAAGACGGTGATGCTGTTCGACGCGTGCGGAGGAAATGCGGAATTCACCGCCGCCGACCGCTCCGCCGCGCGGCTCAAACCGATGCGCGAAAACTTCACGCGTCTGGGACTGGAATCCGTGAAAACCGCCGAAGCGGACGCCGTGCATCCCCCGTTTGAAGCGGCAAGTTTCGACCTCGTCTTTCTGGATGTTCCGTGTTCCAACACGGGAGTTCCGCGCCGCCGCCCGGACGCCCTGCGCCGCTTCAACGCAAAACGTCTGAACGAAGTCGCGGCGCTTCAAAAACAGATTTTGAACGCGCAGATCCGTCTGGTCAAACCGGGCGGACATCTGCTCTATTCCACATGCAGCGTGGAAGCGGAGGAGGACGAACTGCAGGTTGCGGCGTTCCTCGCTGCGCACCCGGAATGCGGACTGATTTCGCAGCGGCGTCTTCTCCCCGCCCTCCGTCACGACGGCGCGTTCGCCGCGCTGATCCGGAAAAACGGATGAAAAAACGCAGTCTCCGGCGGGATTTCCCCGACGCCGGAAACTGCGTTTCTGTTTGTCTGAATCTGTTTCAGTTCACTCCCGCCTGAATCATGGATGCCTCGTCGACCTTCGTGGAGTACCCGCGCTCCATGCGGATCACCACATAGGTGCAGAGAATCAGCAGAAGATTCGTCACGATGTTGCCGAGCGCAAAGAGTGTGGCGTAGAGACTGTTCTCCAGATGAATCGAGACGACGAACTGGGCGATGACGAGTCCGAGCGTCAGGGAGAATTTGAGTCCGAACACCATCATCATTCCATGATGCGGAATGCCGTATTTCGGCATTTCCCCGCGTTTCGCCGCGGCAATATCCTGCCGGATCCAGCGCGAAAGCAGATACCAGAGGAACGAAACACCGATGGAGAGCGGAATCACCGCCGTCAGGAACCAGAAGTTCGCGCTTTTCATGCCGTGCACATGGAACGGCCAGAGCATGACAACCGCCATGACAAGACTTCCGTACTGCACAAAATCCATGAAATGCAGCGCCCGTTTGAGCCAGCGGCTGCTGTAGCCGGTCGTGGCAACGATCGGAATGTGCTCGAATCCTTCTTTCGTCCACGGCGCGGGCGGGTGAAAGTTCGCGTCGCCGCCGAGTTTCAGCCAGCGGCGGTACGCAAGCGAAATGACAACGAAGTTCAGCAGGGTCGCGCCGCCCGCCCAGACGAAGTAGAGACGGTAGCAGTAGCCCGGTCCCACGATCGGATATGCGGAAAGATACGCCGTGCTGAGACTCTTCACTATATCGTAGAACCCGCCGACGAGGAATCCGCCGAGAATCGTGCAGATGGAGTAGACGATTCCGCGCGCGCTGCAGAACTGTCCGTAGCGCGAGTGCGGGAAGAGCCGCATGGTGATCGGCATTGCGCACGCCGAGGAGAGCGCGTTCATGAACGCGTAGAGCAGCTGCGCGCTCAGCGAAAGATAGAAGAAAATGTGTCCGGGCAGGTCGATGAAGAGCCAGACCCAGTTCATCACCGGTCCGGTGATTGTGAAAATCACGCCGTAGGTGTAGGCGCGCAGCGGATGCCAGCGGTCGACGAAGGTCGCTGCGAAGAAAGTCGCAACCATTCCGGCAAGCATGAGAATTCCGTTGTAGAGTCCGATCTGCCGGAGATCCATTTTCATTTCAAGCAGGAAGAAGACCTGAAAGCTCCACGCCACGCCCGCGAACGCGAGAATTCCCGCGCTGATGAACAGCAGACGATAGAACGGTTCGTGGAACGACTCCCGGAAGAAGGTGCGCAGATTCTCCCAGCGGCTCGCCTTCTTCTCCTGTGACTCATCGAGCGGCGGATATTCCCCCTCCTTCACCATGAAACACATCAGCCCGAATCCAACCGCGTAGAGAATCGCCGCGCCGAGGAAGATTTCACGCGAATGGCTTTCCGCATAACGGAAAATGAAGAAGTTGTAAAGCGCGCTCACGGCGGTTCCGACAATGCGGAATGCGCCCGCGAAACGTCCGATGTGACTCTGCGGAACGACATCGTTGAACAGGTAATTGAAGGTCGAATTCACAAACTGATTGAAGAACTGGAAGAGCACCATCAGCACGGCAATCAGCCCGACCGTGACCGCGCCCGGCGCAACGTCCTTCAGCAGGGGGACGGTACGGCTCATCCATGCGGAAATGTCGTGACTGCAACCGATCATGACCAGACTGACGAACAGGAACGGAATGCTGGTCGCAATGAACGGAATACGCCGTCCCCAGCGGCTCCGGCAGCGATCGCTCCGGACGCTGATATAGGGCGAAACCGTCATGTTCATCAGGTTCGGAATGGTCGAAAGAATCAATCCGATCAGCCAGTTCGGACAGTTCAACTCCTTGAGGTGAAGCGGAACGATGCTCGGAACCACCGTTTCCATCAGGGTGAAGCAGAAGTCGCCCCAGAGCAGCCAGATGAACAGCGTCACGAGTGCGGCTTTCGTGTAGGTGAGCGTGCCGCACTTGAAGACTTCGGGCTGGGCGGCTGGATCGGTTCGGCTCATTTGCTTCCTCCTTCCGGCCCGGCGGGAACCAGATGGAGATATGCCAGATTCTGCATGGCGCCGTCAAGATTGAGCATGGTCAGCGTGTGTTCGCCCGCGGCGAGATCAAGAATGACGGAACCGGCCGCGGTCTTCACCGCTTCGACTTCCCAGTCCGCGGCGGCGAATCCCATTCCCCCGGTCGGCTCCAGATAAACTTCCCCGAGCGTTTTGCCGTCGCAGAGAATTGAGCGCACGGCTTCCGCGGGAGAGGCGCGGTGCAGACGCAGCTCATAGCGTCCGGGCTTGCCGATGGTGAACTTCCAGTCGATCGCGTGTCCTTTCTTGTCCCATGCGACGAGCGTTCCGTCGTGTGCGGTCGGGCGTCCCTTGACGATTCGGACCTTTCCACCGCGTTCGGCGAAGAACTTCGCGGCAGGAATGCGGATGTGGTGAGTTTCGCCGCGTCGGGAGCTTCGGGAGAGCAGTCCTTCATGACCGGCATGGAACGCAGAACTTTTCCGCCCGACCATTTGTGTTTCCACGGGTCGTTCGCCCAGAGATTCCACTTGCCGGGAACAATGCGGTCGCCCGGAACGATCTTGTTCTTTTCGACGGCGACATCCTCCGCCTCCACGCGGAAATAGCGGTCGCTGTATTTATAGTAGTTCACCTTCGGTTCCGGACTGAGCATCGGAGGGAAGCCGGTGACGTTCTTTGTCGACGTCACCACAAAACGGTCGATGTACGGGCTGCCGGCATGCTTCGGGTTGTCCTCCGCATAACAGTTTGCAATCTGAAACTCGACAAAGCCGGTTTCGCTCTTGATTTCCCCCGCCAGGAGCGTGTCGTTCGTGAGACGGCGGAAAAACTTGCCGTCGAAGGAGACGCCGACGGTCCGACCGCCGAAAAACCGGATGTCGCACGGAACATTTTTCGGAACCGGAACGCGGAAAGTCAGGATTGCCGCAGCGGGATCGGCGACCTTGCGGTTCGCGCGGATCACATCGCCGCGCAGAGCCTTTTCGCCTGACCAGCGTTTTTTCAGCGGATCGTTCGCCCAGAGATTCCATTTGCCGGAAACCATGCGGTCGCCGGAAACAATCTTATCCTTTTCAACCGCGACGTCTTCCGCCTCGTAAACCTTGCTCCATTTCCGCGTTTCCGCTTTCTTCGCGTCCGGCTTCCCTGCGCCGAGCGGAATCGCGATGAAGTGGTCGACGTAGACCCAGCCGGGATTGGAAGGCGTGGCGTAGCAGTTCGCAACTCTCAGCTCCAAAAAACCGCCTTTCACTTCAACCCTGTCCGCCACAACTCCGCGGAACTCGATTTTTTTGAACGCCCCGTTCCCGACCGCCACGCCGAACGCGCGTCCGCCGCGCGCTTCAATGCGGTAGTATCCATCGGCAAGCGGAAGACGCACGCGGAAAAGTCCGGATGCGGGATCCTCCGGAGCGCGGTCGGCCTTGCAGAGCGGCGCGCGCAAAGTGCTTTTGTTGCGCCAGATGTTGTCCGGACGGTCTTTCGTCCAGAAATCCCACTTCCCGTCCGGCGGACGATTGTTGTTCTGAGTGAAAACGGAGGGGTCGACGGCGACTTTCTCCGCATCGAAGCGGAGCGGTTCGGCGGCGCAGGCGCATCCGGCGGCCAGCGCGGCGAATGCAAATAATTTGAAAGTGTTCATTCTGTTTTCCTTTCTCAATCCATATGGAAGACTTCGACGAGATCGCGCCCGACCGGGCGGTTGTCGTCATGACAGTACATCAGATCGGCATTGTATTTCCACCAGCGTTTGACGACGTCGTCTTCGGGCATATCGGCGAAGGTCCCGTCGTCGTCAAGTTTGCAGAAAGCGAAGAGCGTGTCGGTTGCGGCGTCAAAGAAGATGGAATAGTCGTGAATGCCGCAGTCGCGGTGCTCGCGAACGAGTTCAGGCCAGATGGCGTCGTGGCGGCGGCGGTATTCATCCGCCATTCCGGGCTTGAGACGCATGGCGAAAGCGTGTCGTTTCATGCGGTTTCTCCGGTCTTAAAGGTCGCGGCGGTGCGGGCTGATGCGGACGAATTCTCTCCGCGTGTAGTACTGCGCGTAAACCTCTTTGCGGTTCTCGACATGACCGTCCGCGAACAGAATGTTGCAGGAGCTGTCGCCGTGGCGCGGTCCGCTGTAAGCGATTCGCCAGTTTCCGGAAGCATAATCCCCGTCATAAATGAATTTCGGCGAACAGCGTTTCCATGCGGCGACGTTGTAGAGACGCGAGTCGCCGACGATTCCGACGCCGCTGGGGCTGACAAAGCTGGAATTCTTGAGCGGCCTGTTGAGTCCTCCCTTATCCTCGGTCGTCGCATGTTTCATCAGAATCCATTCGCTGGTTCCATAGCTGCAGAGACGTTTGGTGATATTGGATTCCGCCTTGTAGAACGCATCGAGTTTCGGAGCGTCGGTGAAACTTTCCCAATAGAAGCTCTTCAGTTCCTCTTTGTTCTTGCTGGTCCGGAGGGGCGCGCCGGGACAGACAAAAACGGGAGGGTTGAGGTTGTAGTATTCCGCGAAAAATTCAAAATGCGACATTCTCGGAGTCGTGAAAATATCAATTTCCGGCCAGTACTCCGCATTGTCTCCGGTATACATGTTGTAGGCGGTTCCGATCTGCTTCTGATTGGAAACGCAGCTGATTCCGTACGCCTTTCCCCCGCCTTGTTCAAAGCCGGCATAAGCAGTCCGGCAAGGATTGCGATGATCGCTATTACAATAAGGAGTTCTATAAGCGAGAAATACCGGATTCTCCGCCGATGGAACATGAGAATGTCTGACGCTTTGTGTTTCATTGTTTTGTCTGCCTTTCGTTTTTCTCTTCCGTTTGTCTTTTCATTTCAAATCCGTTGGATTTCTGAAACAGGCAATGCCCGTTTCATATCTCATATTTTCCTTTTTCCTCCGTTTTCCTTGTTTATTATACGTGCAATATGATGGTTCAGAAAAATCAGTTCATCCCCGGCGTACTGTCCCGCAGAAGAAGCGAGGAATGAAGATCCGCGGAAACAACGGGAGTGCGCTGCATCCCGGCGTCAACGCTCTTCCAGATCTGGTCGACGATGGCTTCAAAGGGAAGATAGACCGAAGTCAGCGGGACTGTGTCGAACGGACGCTCCTGTCCGTCGATGCCGATGACGGGCAGGTCCCTGAGGGTATGCCCGCTGGAGAGAATGGCATTGACGGCAATGCTTCCGAGTTCATCGGTAAAGGCGACGAGAAGCTGCGGACGTTCGCTTTCGGGCATCTCGAAAATCTGCCGGATGAATGCGGCGACGTCGGGAAACCCGGCGGATTCGCAGTGAGCGGCAAGCGCGACATTTTTCTGTTTGAGCATCTCCGCGATCTGAAACGCGCGGACGCCGATCGGGTTGCTCCATCCTACATAGCTCAGGTACGCGGTTCTGCGTACGCCGTTGCGCGTGATGAATTCGCCGAGCGTATTCGCAATATCGGTTTCGCTGACTCCGACATATCTGCTGTCTGCAATGGAAAACGCATTGTGCCCGCAGAAAACGAGCGGAATTCCGTTTGCGGAGAATCCCTCGAAGAGATCGCGGTTGAAATCTCCGCTGGCGATCGCGACGAGGGCGTCGATCCCGCGCGAGAAGAACATTTCGAGCTTGCGGCGTTCGAGCGCGGGATCGAAATTGTAATATTCGACGAACGCCATGAATCCGTGCAGCATGCACCGTTCGGAAATGGCGCGTCCGAGCATCCGGCTGAACTGAACGTCGATGGTATTGAGGAGCACGCCGATATTGCTGCTTCGCCCGGAGACAAGCATGCGTGCGGAGTTGTTCGGGATGTACCCGAGCTCCGCGATGACCTTCTGAATGGTCTTCCGTTTTTCTTCGCTGACCCCGATATTGGAGCGCGGATTCCGGTTGAGCACCGCATAAACGGCTGCACTGGAGACCCCCGCGCGATCGGCCACCATGCGGATGGTGACGCGTCCCCGCGGCACATCGGACGAAGTTTTTTTCTCAGCGTTTTTTCTCATATTGCACGTATAATATCCTGTTATGTTTAACATAACACGGATAAATAAAATGTCAAGCGCGGAAAAAGAAAGTCCGGAGAAAAAATTGACAACGTCCGGGAAATTGCGCACATTTGATGGGATGGAGGCTTGAAAAAGCCCGTTTCCATGATTGATCATTGTTCCTGCCCAAAATCAACCGAAAGGAAACAGGTCATGGAAATGCAGCGCAGGAAGACAGGGAATCGGCTCGCGAGAAAGCAGAACTTGTCGCCGGAAAACGTCGGAAAATGAACTTGAACAAGACAGTGCAATTTAACGAAGGAGCAATAATCCGTCAGAACCGAATGTGCGCAAAACTTCGGACACTGCCTGTCTATGGCAAATGTTGTCGATGAATCTTTTTTTTCAGATCCGCATTTGGCATGCGGATCTGAAAAAAGACGGTCAGGACTGAATTCGCGAAAGGGCAATGTTGCGCCGGTCGTAGAATTCCTGATCCGGACAAAGATTGCTGCTGCACGTTTTCACCGTTCCGTCAAGCTGGAACGGGATTGTAATCCAATCCGGGGAATTGCGTCCGGAATGACGCACTTCCAGGGGAATGTACGTCAAAGCCCGCGCATTCTCCGGCATTGCGATCTCGAATTCCAGACAATGGCGAGTCCCGATCTTCTGCATCATCACGAGCTCCGGCGAGGGAGAACAGGTCCAGCCCTCCGGAAGCATCCAGCGGAAATACACGTTCGAACATCCGAGATTCGTCGTCGGCACCCACAGGCGCATCTTCTGCGCCGTTCCCGCCTTCATCACCGGCGATTCGCCATATTCCACGGCGACTTTGCCCCACGATACAGGAAACGTCAGGCGCATCGAACTGCGCATCCGTATGCGTCTCAAGCCGGAATCGGAATCCAGGACCGCCGTTTTGTACGTTTCCGGGATTTCGGTCGCGCCGTCCGTCAGCCCCGGCAGAGTCGGGTTCTCGGCCGATGCAATATTTTTCAAAGCAACCGTGCGGTCGGTCAGTTCATCCAGCGTTGCGGGAATCTCACAGAGGAATGCGTTCAGAATCGCCACGGTTTTGATGTTTTCCCCGATTGGTTCCACCCAGCGCCGCGGAATGCCGGAACGTCCGACAATGATTCCCATGACCGCCCCGACCGTTGCAGCGGTGCAGTCCGCGTCGTCGCCGCAATTGACCGCCGTGCAGACGGCTTTCGAGAAATCGCCTTCCCCGTAAAGCAGGCCGATCACCATGAATGCGACGTTTCCGGGCGCATGGAACCAGCCGAGATCCTCAATCTCCTTGACCACCGCCGCGCGGGCGGCGACGAAATCGCGTCCGGCCTCATATTCCGCAATGGCCGTGCGGACGGCACGGGCGACGCGGCAGTCGGAGGGAATGCGTTTCAGGGCGATGTCGATCAGTTTTCGGATATCCGTCTCGATAAATGCGGCGGATTCCAGGGCGGTTGTGAAAATTTCCGCATAAATGCCGTCACCGGAGTGATCAACGCAGGCGTCGCACCATGCGTACTGAATCGCCTCGTCGGGCGATCCGGGGAAGAGGCAAGCCCAGATTTCGGAACGGATCCATGCGCCGTTTCCGTTGTGCCACATCGGATTGTTGCATGCGCCGGAGAGCGGCGGATAGAGTCCGTTGATCATATTGGCGCGGCAAATGCCGTATTCCTCCCACGGCCCGATCACATAGGAAAGCCAGTATTCGCCGAGCACGCGTTCATTGATATTGGAAAGCCCGTGCTCCTCAATGGCATGAAGCCAGACCAGCTGGAGATCCAGATCGTCATTCGGGATCGGGTCGCCCTTCAAATCAGAAGTGTAGAAACTGACATTGAAGACCTGCTGTTTGTTTTCAAACGGGGCTCCAAGGGTTCCGCCGATGTTTTTTCCCGTCCAGCAGCCGAGAACTTTCTCGCGGAATTCACTGCGGTTGAATCTTGCGGTTGTCGCTTTCGATGTATCAAACATGGTTGTTTTCCTTAAAATTCAAGGGTTACTGTGCCGGATTTTCCGGTTGCGACGACGGTTTCCGCCGCAGGTTCGTAGACGCCGCCTTTCCAGCGGACCGCTTTGCGGTGCGACGCGTGCGGCAGACGGATGCGGATTGATTCCGGCGCGTTCTCCGCCGAATACTCACAACGGATTTCCGCGTCCGTCGATTCAATCCGGAACGAAAGACGGCCGAATTTGGAACGGACGTTTTTCAGTTCAATCGTTTTGCCGGCCGCGAACCAGCGGCGCGGCGCGCATGCGCAGAGATTCAGGACCGCTCCGTCTTCCAGGAACAACATCCAGCGCAGCTGCATCAGCATCCAGCATTCTTCGTGTCCCTTGAACGGCTTGGAATAGTAGTGTTCGTAAAACGTGTAGGTTTCGCGGTCCTGCATTGCGGCAAGCTGAGTGTAGAAAAGCGAAAGATACGGTTTGACTTCGCCGCGGATCGCAAACGCATAGTCGTTGCGGACGTAGTACGGCTGGCAGTAGGAGGAGAAGCGGACCGTGTGGGGGGACTGTTCGGCGCGCAGGATCGCGTCCATCTCAGCGGAGCGGCAGTCGAGCACTCCGAAAATGCCGCAGTAGACCGGAGGATTCGTCTGGACGCGGTAAAGAATCGTTCCGTGATCCGTCCACGTTCCGCCGTCGGCATGATAGGCGGGATCCCCGGTGTATTCCGTCCACGGCGGCAGATGCTGAACCCAGTCGCCGCCGGGCGTGGGAATGGCGGGAGATTTTGCTTTCGCGGCATGAATCGCGTCGATGATGTCCGCGCGGTACTCCGCGCACTCTTTGCGCAGAAACGCCGCATAATCCGGATCGGCGCACGCAAGCGCATCCGCCATTCCGGCGAGTCCCGCATAGCTTCCGGCATTCAGGTAAAACGAGTGATAGAAGTCGTCCGGATCATCGACTTTCCCCTTCTGCAGGCCGTAACATCCGGCGGCGCGGCATTCATCGGTCTTGTTCGCGTTGCGCCATTCGAGCAGATAATTGCAGGCGCGCTTCAGCGGTTCCGCATAGCGTCTGATCCATTCGGCGTCCTGCGTATAACGGAAATGTTCGGCGGCGGTCCAGAGGAACGGCCCCGTCTCGTTTTCGTAGTTGGAATAGGTGAACAGAGCGCCGCGTTCATCGAGGCGTCCGATGAAATATTCCAGACAGCGTGCGGCGCGGCTCGGCATGCCGAGCCAGTCATAACACAGAATCATCGGCGCGCTTTCGGAACCGATCGGAGTGTAATAGAGTCCGACATCCGCCATCATGGGTCCGCTCTGTTCGCCGGTCGTCGCCATCACCGTATGCAAAATGCCCGCTTTCAGCCGGTTCTCAAGCTCCTTTTCCGGAAGGGAAACCGGGGCGGCTTCCTTGAGGATCGAGTTCCAGTAGGCGCGGCAGGAGCGGTAATGCAAATCATAATCCAGACGCGCGATTGCTTTCGCTCTTTCCCGGGAAACAGGGCCGTTCGGAACACGGATTTCAAAAACAGCTTCCTCTCCCGGCATGACAAGAACGGAAAGTTCGTCTTCTCGGACGCCTGTCCCGTTGAGCAGGTTCACGGCAACGCATCCGGAATCATACTCATCCAAAGAGAGAATGCCGTCCGCAAGGGTATATTTCATCGGTGCGGCTGCGCGGCAATTCTCCGCATAGTTGAGGTACATCGGAACGCTTGCGGAGAAAAATGCGTATGCCGGAGCCTTCCCGGTGTTCCGGGCGCGCACTTTCATCAGCAGAACGACTTCTTCGCTGCGGTCGAGCATGGCGCGGCGGCGGAAGACCTCGTCATGCGGAATTCTGCACTGTCCGGGATATCCGTTGAAGGCATAGGCGACATCGTTCGGCGTACCCTTCACCGACTCCTTGGAAAGGAGATGCGATTCGAGCGTGGCGAATGCGGTGATGTCATAATCCACCGCGCCGTCGCGCTGAGTCGAACGCAGAATCGGCAGAAAGCCGTCTTCAAGAGAACGCGTAATGGAGGGCGCAGCATGAACGCCCGGCCCGATCAGGAAGTCGAGGAAATAGGGTTCGGCTCCGGGAGCGGCAGATACGCAATGCTGATGTGTCGCGGGTGCGATGTAGCCCCAGGTGCGGAAATCCAGTTCGCCGAGCTGATGAATTTTTGAACCGCGGATGTCATTGTAATCCACCCAGAATCCGCGGATGTCGGGACCGACGCCGAGCCATGTCTGCGCGATGTGGGAGCGTGTGAACGAATTCGCTTTTTCCAGCGTCATTTCCGGCTCGTTTTCGACTTGCGCGAAATCCGATCTCGCGCCGCCGGAAGCGACTGCGAGAGCGATCTCCATATAGCTGCGCGGATCTTCCGCCGGCAGTGCGGCTGCGCCGGCATCCGGAACATACACCGGATACCCGGAATTCACATCGCGCAGGAAAAACGAGAACTCGCCAGCCGTCACGATCGTGCTTCCTCCCCCCGGCTTCAGGTTCACTTCTCCGCATTCCACAAACAGCTCGACGGCGTTTTTGAACTCCGCCGGCGAAAGCAGTCTGCCATAACGTACCGACACCGCGCCGGAGCGCGGCGTCTCAAAAACGATTCTGCATTTCATCTCTGTTCTCCTTTTCAGTCAGCGGTCCAGCGGACCGCGGTTGCAATGGTTTGACCTGGTTTCAGCTTCGCACAGACTCTTCCGCGCTCCGCATCGTCAAGAGAAAGCGGATAGTTCGTGCACGGCTCCAGAATCGCCGTACGCGAAGCGTTCAGCCGTCCGAAACTGAAAAACAGCCAGGCGCAGCGGAAAATTTCCGGATCGAACTGACAACGGAAACTCCGTCCGCACGTATGTTGAAGCGAGAGTTCTCCCGCGCTCAATCCCGTCAGAAAAAGGAAATCGGAAGATCCGTTCATTTCCGGAACCGTGTACGGATTCCGCCATGCGCGCGGCATGGCATCGGGGAATTTCGACCAGTCTCCCGGATCAGGAGCCTGACAGCACTCCGCCGGAGCAAAAACAAGGTCCCCGGGATCAATGCGGAGCGACGCATGCAGCTTCCAGAGAAACGCGAGTTCCCGCTCCCCGGGATTTGTAATTTCATATTTCGAAATCAGCGTGCTTCCGGAAAGCGACATCGTCCGCGAATACATCAGTCCGCAGACGGGAAGCGCACCTTCCAGCACGATTCTCATTCCGTCCTTCCGAACGTTCAGCGGCAAAGTCCAGAGCTCGCCGTGATCGGGAAAACCGCGCTCGGGAACATCGTTCGGAAGCAGCTCGTCGAAACCGCCCGCAAAGTTGCCGTCATAATCCAGCGCGGGGTTGACGGGCAGACGCGACGCATCGTACCACGCGTGTTCAAATCCAAAACGCCTGTCGGTAAACCGCACAATGCGTCCGCCATGATCGGGATCGACCGCAACCGAAAGCGTTTCGTTTTCAAGATAAACGAGTTCAGACATTCCGCACCTCACGCT
>ERZ1026894.719-NODE-719-length-22921-cov-4.531488_pt1 | contig 22921 bp, 18 predicted proteins | sample MGYA00380177_ERZ1026894 | MGnify/ENA primary metagenome ERZ1026894 (study PRJEB33269, sample SAMEA4719813) | human gut metagenome | biome: human-associated habitat; feature: organic feature; material: feces | place: Cameroon | collected 2013-10 ... | reverse complement strand
GTGTATGATATGGAAGTACCTCAAATCTGTCTACAGTCTTTAATGACTTTACAAATTCTGATAATCTCTTTAAATCTTCCTCTGAATCTGTCACACCAGGAACAAGGACGTGTCTTATCCACATCTTCTTGCCGTTATCAGACAGATATTTTGCCATATCAAGTATATTGCTGTTATCCCATGCTGTAAGCTCCTTGTGCTTTACCGGGTCAATATGCTTGATGTCAAGCATAAAGAGATCTGTATACTTCATAAGCTCATTGAACTTGCTAAAAAATGGTTCGTCAAATGTAAATGGGTTGCCTGAAGTATCAAGTGTTGTGTTAACACCTTCAAGCTTTGCAAGCCTGAATAATTCTGTCACATAATCTATCTGCAGCAAAGCCTCGCCGCCACTTACTGTAATACCGCCATTTTCTCTCCAGTATGGCTTATATCTTAACGCCTTTTCTAATGTCTTATCAGGTGTCTCCTCATAAGAATTCTTGTCCTTCATAGCCCATGTATCAGGGTTATGGCAGTACTTACATCTCATCTGGCATCCCTGTAAGAACACAATATATCTTACGCCCGGTCCGTCAACAGAACCAAAGCTTTCTATTGAATGTATAATTCCTTTAATCTCGCTCATATAAACTCCTTATTCTCCTAATAATTTTACAACCGTTTTATCATGTCCTGTCGAACTGATAAACCTATCAAATATATCTGATGTCTTAATCTTGAGACTTGATGTATTAACACAGGGATGACAGCCGATATATTCTCCTTTAAGCACATCCTCATCAACAAGCAGTCTCACATGATTTTCCTTGTCATTGATAAGTCCCATAACACTTACAGCACCAGGGTATATGTCAAGATATTTTACCATATCCTCTTCGTCCGCAAATGATAATCTTGCGCTTCCAATCTGGCTTGACAGCTCCTTTGTCTTAAACACCTTATCAGCAGGCATCATAAGAAGATAAAATGCTGTCTTTTGTCTGTTACATAAAAACAGATTCTTACATATAGTAGCACCAAGAATACCATCTATATCTTTACAGACTTCCATGGTTGTTGCAGGCTCATGGTCTGTTCTTTTATATTGTATACCAATATTGTCAAGATAATCGTAGACATTGATTTCACGCTGAAGTCTACCAGTATTATCCTCAGGTCTTCCATCAAAAAGTTCCATTATTCTACGTTCCTTCCTAATTGTCTCCTACAGATTATACATTTAACACGCCTGATTGTCTAGGAATATAAATGTTCTAAAATAAATACTAAAAAACGCTATGCCCTGCCAACATACATGTCAGCAAAACATAGCGCCTTAATTAATAGTTAGTATGTAACCTTATAAGATTACTTAGCACGAGCCTTCTTAACTACCTCAACAGCCTCAGCTGTCATCTCTTTGATCTTGTCGAATTCACCAGCCTTGATAAGGTCGCCCTTAACCATCCAGCTGCCACCACAACAGAAGATCTTGTCGCAAGCAAGATAATCTCCGATGTTCTTAGCGTTAATTCCACCTGTAGGCATAATTCTTACAGTTGTGTAAGCTGCACACATAGCCTTGATCATAGCAAGTCCACCTGCTGCTTCTGCTGGGAAGAACTTAACTCTTGTAAGACCTCTCTTAACAGCCTGAGCAAGCTCAGAAGGTGTTACGATACCAGGAACAACTTCAATGTTCTTAGAGATACAGTAATCAACGATTTCTGGATCAAAACCTGGGCTTACGATTAATGAAGCACCTGCTGCTACTGCACGGTCAACCTGCTCTGTTGTAAGTACTGTACCTGCTGCAAGTACCATATCTGGATATGCTTCATGCATCTGACGGATAGACTCTTCTGCTGCTTCTGTACGGAATGTAACCTCTGCACATGGAAGTCCACCTTCATATAAAGCCTTAGCTAATGGAAGTGCATCCTTAACATCATTTAATACTACTACTGGAATAACTCCAAGTTCCTCAAATTTGTCTGCCATTGTACTCATAATAATAATTGGCTCCTTTCATATTCAATACATTTGAATAGCTTGTACTAGCTGATACCATTATATACAATTTTCAGAAAATTGGAAGTACCTTTTTACGAATGTACTACGTTTTCTTCTATTTTCCTTTGTGCTTATTTCTTATTGTACTCTTCTTGTGGCTCTTGCCAGCATTTCCATTACCAGACGCCTTGCCTGTATTCCTGCTGTTCTTCTGTCCATCGTGCTTTTTAGCCATATTTCTTGGCTTAATAAGACACTCTTTGCCAAATCCTATAAGGTCATATCTGCCCTCTGACACAAGTGCCTCATGTACAAGGTCATAATTCTTAGGGTCACGGTACTGGATAAGCGCCCTCTGCATAGCCTTTTCATGCGGATTGACAGGAACATATACCTTCTCCATCGTTCTTGGGTCATATCCTGTGTAATACATACATGTCGAGATTGTTGAAGGGGTCGGATAGAAATCCTGCACCTGTTCAGGCATATATCCTAAGTCCCGCAAGTATTCAGCCAGCTTTATCGCATCCTTCATAGTGCTTCCCGGATGCGATGACATAAGATATGGCACTACATACTGGTTAAGTCCTAACTGTGCATCAATCTTTTTATATTTTTTGATAAACTGCTCATACACATCATTAGATGGTTTACCTAAAAGTCTCAACACATTGTCAGACACATGCTCTGGTGCTACACGAAGTTGCCCGCTTATGTGATATTTAACCATCTCTTTAAAAAATGTATCATCTTTATCTGCCATAAGATAATCAAATCTTATTCCTGAACGGATAAATACTTTCTTAACGCCCTTGATTGCTCTTAACTTTCTAAGCAGTGCAAGGTAATCACTGTGGTCAACCTCAAGATTGCCGCATGGCTTAGGGAAAAGACACTGCCTGTTAGGACACACTCCCTTCTCAAGCTGCTTATGACAGGATGGATGTCTGAAATTAGCTGTAGGACCGCCGACATCATGTATATACCCTTTAAATTCTTTATCCTTAGTCATCTCTATAGCTTCTTTGATTATCGACTCATGCGAGCGCACCTGGACTGTACGCCCCTGGTGAAATGTAAGTGCACAGAAACTGCATCCTCCAAAGCATCCACGGTTGCTTGTAAGTGAGAATTTAATCTCTGATATTGCCGGCACACCGCCAAGTGCCTCATATGATGGATGATACGTCCTTGCATATGGCAGGTCATATATATCATCCATCTCCTGCATAGTTAAAGGCTTCGCTGGCGTATTGGCAACCACATACACTCCGTTAGGATATGGCTCAACAAGTGTCTTTGCCACTATCCAGTCTGTGTTAAGATACTGCGTGTAAAAGCTCTCGGCATATTTCTTCTTATCAGAGGTAATCTCATCAAATGATGGCAGCATTATATAGTCATACACCATTGACAAGTCTCTTGTCTTGAACACGCTTCCTTTAATAAATGTTATATCTTTGATGTCAATTCCTGACGCAAGCGCATCTGCTGTCTCAACAATTGAATGTTCACCCATTCCATATAAAAGAAGGTCTGCGCCGGAATCAAGCAGAAGGGAATGTTTAACCTTATTAGACCAGTAATCGTAATGTGCAAGCCTTCTGAGCGATGCCTCAATTCCGCCTACAATAATAGGAGCTTTTTTGTATGTTCTTCTTATGAGATTGCAATACACAATAGCCGCATAATCTGGCCTTTTCCCCATTACTCCACCCGGTGTGAATGCATCCTTGCTTCGTCTTTTCTTAGACACTGTATAATGGTTAACCATTGAATCCATGTTACCTGACATAACAATAAATCCAAGTCTTGGCTCTCCAAGTATTGTAATGCTCCTGTCATCCTTCCAGTCTGGCTGTGAGATAATTCCCACTGAATAGCCATGTGCTTCAAGCACTCTGCTTATAATAGCATGTCCGAATGAAGGATGGTCTACATACGCATCACCTATGACATACACAAAATCAAGCTGTTCTATTCCTCTTTCTTCCATATCAGCCCTTGATATGGGTAAAAATTTATTATTCATATATAATCTGCTTTCTGTGTGAAGTTAATTTTATTATAATGTCCAGTCAAGAGCACATCTGACTGCCTTTTTCCACCCAGCAAGACGCACCTTTCTATCATCTTCTGACATGGATGCTGTAAATCTTCTTCCCAGATTCCAGTTAGCCTTAATCTCATCTGTGCTCTTCCAGTATCCTGTTGCAAGTCCAGCAAGATAAGCTGCTCCAAGTGCTGTTGTCTCAATACATTCAGGACGTATGACATCCGAATTAATTATATCTGACTGGAACTGCATAAGGAAATTATTAGCACTTGCCCCGCCATCTACCTTTAATTCATTAACTGATATTCCAACATCCTCCTCCATTGCATGAAGGACATCATATGTCTGATATGCAATGGATTCAAGAGTTGCCCTTATAAAATGTTCCTTGCTGCATCCTCTTGTTATACCGACAACTGTACCTCTTGCAGATGAATTCCAATATGGCGCTCCCATACCTGTAAATGCTGGAACAACATACATTCCATCGCAGTCATCAACTGACGTTGCATACTCTTCCGACTGTGCCGCATTTCTTATCATTCTAAGCCCGTCTCTTAACCACTGGATTGATGCACCAGCCACGAACACACTTCCCTCAAGCGCATAGCTTACCTTATCATCTGTTCCAGCTGCAATAGTTGTTATAAGTCCATGGCTGGATTCAACAGCTCTCTTGCCTGTATTCATAAGAAGAAAGCATCCTGTGCCATAGGTATTCTTGACATCCCCTGCTTCAAAACAGCCTTGTCCGAATAATGCTGCCTGCTGGTCTCCTGCCGCACCGCATATAGGAATTTCCCCGCCAAATACAGATACATGCGTATATCCATATATACAGCTTGATGGCTTTACCTCTGGAAGCATTGACTTAGGAATATTAAAATATTCAAGCAGCTTATCATCCCAGCTTAATGTGTGGATATTGTAAAGCATTGTTCTTGACGCATTCGTATAGTCTGTGACATGGACATCCCCATCTGTCATCTTCCATATAAGCCATGAGTCAATCGTTCCAAATGCCAGTCTGCCATCCTCCGCCATTTGTCTTGCTCCTGGAACATTGTCAAGTATCCATGCAATCTTGCTTCCTGAAAAATACGCATCTGGAACAAGTCCTGTCACATTTTTCACATAATCTGCAAGTCCGTCATTCTTCAAACGCTCTATATAATCTGCTGTCCTTCTGCACTGCCATACAATAGCATTGTATACAGGCTCGCCTGTTGTTCTATCCCAGACAACTGTTGTCTCACGCTGATTAGTAATTCCGATTCCTTCTATATCTTTGGCGCTGACACCAAGCATAGCCATCGCTTCTATACCAACCGCAAGCTGTGATGACCATATCTCCACAGGACTGTGTTCAACCCAGCCCGGCTTAGGATATATCTGCTGGAATTCCTTCTGCGCCATACTGCATATTTTTCCAGATTTATCGAATAAAATACACCTTGAACTGGTTGTTCCCTGATCCAGCGCCATTATATACTTCATCTGTCTGCTTACCCCTTTTCAAAATGCTTATAAGTCCTGACACACATATACATTCCATACATGTGCATGCATATTAATAAACTCTTATCACGCCTGATATTTCTTTAACAACTGACATACCCTTAAATACGGCAAGTGCATCATTGAAATTGCGTTCCTTGACATAATCTGTGATTATAACAAGTTCAGCAGTTCCACCCTTTCTGCTCTTCTGTACAACCTGGGCAATACTCACGTCATTGTTACCAAGCACGCTTGCTATGTTAGCAAGTACACCCGGTCTGTCCTCTGCCTGGATTCTTAAGAAGAATTTGCTCATAGAATCCTCAATATTCTTAACTGGAAGCTTCTTATAGCAGTTGCAGCCAACTCGTCCACAGCTATCGTATACAAGGTCTCTGCATACATCGATAACATCACCCATAACAGCACTTGCTGTAGGCATCTGTCCAGCTCCTCTTCCCATAAATGTTATGTCATCCATGGCATCACCATGTACAAATACTGCATTAAACGCATCTCTTACGCCGGCAAGCGGATGGTCTTCCGGAATAAGCATAGGATGAACCTTAACCTCAATTCCGTCATCTGTATCTTTGGCAACGCCAAGAAGCTTTATCACATATCCAAATTCTTTCGCATACTTGATATCTTCTGCTGTAATCTTAGTTATTCCCTCTGTATACACCTGTGAGAATACAACTCTTGAGTGGAATGCAATTGTCGCCATAATAGCAACTTTTCTTCCTGCATCGTATCCTTCCACATCAGCAGTTGGGTCTGCCTCTGCATAACCTAACTCTGTTGCCTTGGCAAGAGCCTGCTCATAACCCATGCCTGTCTCTGACATCTGTGTAAGAATATAATTAGTTGTACCATTGACAATACCCATTATCTCTGTAATCTTACTTCCAGCCATACTCTGCTTGAGTGGTCTTATTATAGGAATTGCTCCTGCAACTGCCGCCTCAAACAAAAGATCACTTCCCCTGCTTTCTGCCAGATTACCTATAAGCTCACCATTCTCAGCTATAAGGTCTTTATTAGCTGTAACAACCTGCTTGCCAGCCTCAAGGCTCTTAGTTACATATTCAAGAGCTGGATGGAGTCCGCCCATCAGCTCTACGACTATATCAATATCCTTGTCATTAATAATCTCATCAAAATCACATGTAAGCACAGACTTATCATATTCTGGTCTTTCCTTATCAAGATTGCGCACAAGCACCTTCCTGACATTAATATATGCACCCGTTCTATCCTTATACTCGTCACGATGCTCTTTTATCATCTTATACACACCAGTTCCTACTGTTCCAGCTCCTAATATAGCTATATTGATGTTCTCTTTGTCTGTTCTTCTCATAATCCCCATTCCTCACTTTTAGAATTTCCGCTTACAACGCAGACTTATATTGATTATACACTAAAATCGGTGTATTGCACATATTTTCATGAATATTTGTTAAAACTTCGCACAACGGCAAGCAGACAGCCACCAAGCCAGCACCCATACGGGAAACTGCTTTAGCTATGCTGGTCCTTTGAGCCTAGCATTTCTAAGGGCAGTACGACATAGCTTATTAAAGCTGCCTTGCTAAAAACGCACTTTGTTTGGACGTTTAGCAGGCAGCTTAGCTTGTGTAAACACTTAGCAAGTAATCGAGCTTAGTGTTTACCACGCAGAGTGCATGTCTAGCACTGCCCTAAGAACTGCACGGCTGTCGTCATGCAAATCTAAAGCAGTTTCCCGTATGGGTGCTGGCTTGGTGGCTGTCTGCTTGCCGCTGTGCGAAGTCTTTATAATAAACAGAAAAATGTTGCAAAAGCACTTTCGTTATTGCAAAATATAATCTATGGACTTAACGTACGACATACGACAGTTCACACATGTAAAAATACAACCATAACATAGATTGGAGAATGCCATGAATTTCAGACCTTGTATAGATATACATAACGGACAGGTAAAACAGATTGTTGGTGGAAGCCTTGTGGATAAGGGCAATACTGCAACGGAAAACTACGTGTCTGATAAAGGAGGGGCTTATTATGCCAGCCTGTATAAAGAAAAAAACCTTGCTGGTGGTCATATAATTCTTCTCAATAAAAAGGATTCAGAATACTATGATGCTGATGTAAATGTTGCCAAAGATGCACTCAAAGCCTATCCTGATGGTCTTATGATTGGCGGTGGCATCAATGCTGATAATGCATACGAATTTATCAAAGCTGGTGCATCACATGTAATAGTGACATCATATGTATTCAAAGATGGTATTATTAATTATGATAATCTGGATAAAATCGTCAATGCTGTAGGTAAAAAGCATCTTGTTTTAGATCTTAGCTGCCGCAAAAGGAATGATAACTATTATATTGTCACAGACAGATGGCAGAATTTCACTGATGAGATTGTAACTGATGAACTTATCAACTCACTTTCGTCTTATTGTGACGAATTCTTAGTCCATGCTGTTGATGTAGAAGGCAAGGCTGATGGAATTGAGACAGAGCTTGTTAAGATACTTGATAAAGCCGATAATGTAAAGATAACTTATGCCGGTGGTGTCGGAAGCTATGATGACCTTATCACATTAAAAGAACTCGGACATAACAGAATTGATGTAACTATCGGCAGCGCACTAGATTTATTCGGTGGCAGCCTGGATTTTGATAAAGTTCTTGAAATCTGTAACTCATAAACCAGATATAACATTAAACAATAAAGCCACATGCCAGAAGCTTATTATTTCTTCTGACATGCGGCTTTAATTCACTGAACAATAACAAAATTATCCATCTTCTGATACTTCTCATCTGGCACAGCATCTGTAATGATATATGCATCCTTTATCTCTGCAAACTTGATTGAACTAACTTTGCCAATCTTGTTACTGTCAGCAAGAACATATCTATCAAGACAATGTTTAAATGCAACTTCTTTCACAGATGCCTCATTTACATCCGGTGTGGTAATTCCTCTTTGTATGCTTACACCATTAGCACCAAAAAAACCTTTGTTAAAATTCATCTTTGACAGCGTAAGAACTGCACGGGCTCCAACAACTGCTTCTGTAGTACCTTTCAGCTCACCACCTATAAGCTCAACCCTGAACCCATCACTTGCAAGCCTTTTGGCATGACTTACCGCATTAGTTATATAAGTTGCTCTTCTCTCCTTAATAAACCCAAGCATATATTCAGTTGTTGTTCCTGCATCAATATACACAAAATCATCTGGTTCAATGAGCGTTGCTGCATACGCTGCTATTTTTTTCTTTTCATCTGTATTAATTGACTTCTTCTGCGATACTGATGGTTCTGCTGATGTAAATGTAAAACTGTTAGATACAGCTCCGCCAAATACTTTTACAAGCTTTTTTTCTTCATCAAGATAATTAAGATCTCTTCTTATAGTTGCTTCAGAAGATTTAAGTATATCCTTTAACTCACTTACGGTTATGCTTCCCTTTTCCTTAAGGAGTTTAAGTATAATTTCCTGTCTCTGCTCTGATAGCATGTTTACCTCCATAACCAGACAGTCAAGCTCAGCCTTAACCGGTTCTTCTGCCTCTTTTATCTTTGTAACTTCCGATGTACCTTTTATCACCGACTATGTTATAGAGATATTTTACCAAATACGCAGACTTGATACAAGACTCTTATATAAAGCTACATGTTAGCTTTCATGAATTCTGAAACCTTATCAAAAGCTGCTTCTTCGTCCTCTCCTTCAAATGTCATAGTTATCTCGTTACCGCTCTTAACAGCAAGTGCCATAATCGAAAAGATTTTCTTGCAGTCTCCTGACTTGCCATCCTTAGTAAGAGTAATCCTGCTACTAAATTCCTTGCACGCCTTTACAAGCTCTCCTGCTGGACGTGCATGTATTCCTTCTGGATCTGTTATTGTATACTTAAATTCTTTCATAAATAAATCCTCCTTGCAAAATATATACTTTTAATAATTATTTAATTTTTATCAAGACATAAATTAATTGATTTTTTTCTTTAAAACACCTAACAAAACTGTTGATACTATAGTTCCTGCAACTAATGCAACCAGATAGAATAATGCATTACCAACTACCGGGAATACGAATATTCCACCATGTGGTGCCATAAGTGTACATTTGAACAACATGCTTATTGCTCCAGCCACACCAGAACCAGCTATACATGCAGGTAGTACATGAATTGGGTCTGCCGCTGCATAAGGTATTGCACCCTCTGTTATAAATGCAAGTCCCATAATGAAGTTAGTTGGACCAGCATCCCTTTCTTCTTTGGTGAATTTATCCTTAAAAAGAAGTGTTGCAAGTGCAATCGCACATGGTGGAATCATACCACCAATCATAACTGCTGCCATAATATCATAGTTACCGGCTGCAATTGATGCTGTTCCAAATACATATGCCGCTTTGTTGAATGGACCACCCATATCAATTGCCATCATGGCTGCAAGTATAAATCCTAATAAAACTCTGCTTGTACTTCCCATTCCAGCAAGGAAGCTGTTAAGTCCCATATTAATGCCGCCCATGACAGGTTCTACTATATATGTCATAAACAATCCGATAACAAGAATACCGACAACCGGATATATAAGAACTGGTGCAATCTTTTCAAGCGCATCTGGCAATCTGTCACAAAGCTTTCTTAAAAGAACAATCAGGTAACCAGCGATAAATCCTGCCACAAGTGCGCCAAGGAATCCTGATTTACCATTAGCTGCTATATATCCACCGACAAAACCAAGTGCAAGTGCTGGTCTGTCTCCTATAGCCATAGCAATATATCCTGCAAGTATAGGAAGCATGAATCCAAATGCTGCACCACCTATCGTCTTAAACAGTGCTGCAACTGGTGTTATCATACCAAAATTAGATCTCTCTGCCTCGGATAATGCGTTCATATCAACGCATAATCCATCAATCAGGAAAGCAATTGCTATAAGAATACCACCTCCGACTACAAATGGAAGCATGTGTGATACACCATTCATAAGCTGTGTATATATCTGATGTCCAACGCTGCCGCTCTTCTTAGCTTCAGCATTATGTGATGTCTCACCTTTAGCTCTGTACACAGGAGCATCACCATCAAGTGCCCTCTTAATAAGCTCATCTGCCTTGTTAATTCCATCAGATACCTGACATTCAATAACCTTCTTGCCGTCAAATCTGTCCATTGGAACCTGTGAATCAGCCGCAACTATAATGCACTGTGCATTGGCAATCTCTTCATCCGTAAGAACGTTCTTTGCTCCTGCTGAACCTCTTGTCTCTATCTTTATAGAACATCCTGCCTTAGATGCAGCCTTTTCCAGTCCCTCTGCCGCCATATAAGTATGTGCTATTCCTGTAGGACATGATGTAACTGCAAGAATAGATGCACCAGCAGCTGCCTCAAGTCTGTCATCTATACTCTTTGCCTCGTCATCTGCACTGTCAATTATACTTAAAAACTCATCAACATCCTTTGCATCGTAAAGCTTTGCCACAAACTCATCATTCATAAGAAGTACTGATAACTTACTTAGTACATCAAGATGAACATTATCCTTTGTGTCAGGTGCTGCTATCATGAAAAGAATCTTTACCGGTTCACCATCAAGTGAATCAAAATCCACTCCATCTTTAATTACCATGGCTGATAATCCCGGCGCATTAACTGCACTGCACTTACCATGTGGAATGGCAATTCCTTCACCTACACCTGTTGTGCTCTCTTCTTCTCTTGCATATATCTGCTTTCTGTATGCTTCTTTATCATTAATTTTGCCACTCTTAACCATAAGCTCAACAGCCTGGTCAAGTGCTTCACTTTTGCTCTTAGGCGAAGCTGTAAGGCTGATACTTCTCTTATCTAAAAGATCTGTTATCCTCATAAGAACCTCCTTCTCACACATTATCTAATGCATGTCCCAATCCCGTTCTGCATTAATCTATACCAGAACTCTTTCCAATACATCTTCCACTTCATCCTTTGTAGCCAGATTATCCGAAAATGCACTTGCACTTCCTGCTGCTACTCCCATTCTGAATGCCTCTCTATAAGAGCCTGTCCTAAGCCATCCTGTAAGAAAACCTGCAACCATCGAATCTCCTGCCCCAACAGAATTCTTAAGCACACCCTCTGGTGCTGGTGCATCATACACATTACCATCTTCACTTACAAGAACCGCTCCTTTGCCTCCCATGGAAACAAGGACATTACGTGCCCCTGATTCCTGAAGTTTCTTAGCATAAGGGACAACCTCTTCCCTGCTTGTCAGTTCAACATTATATATCTCTCCCAGCTCATGATGATTGGGTTTGATTAAAAATGGATGATATTCCAATACATTCATTAAAAGGCTGCTCGTTGCATCTACAATTGTAAGAATGCCTCTTCCCTGAAGCCTTTTAAGAATTGTCTGATATATATCATCTGACATGGTCGCAGGAATACTCCCTGCAAGAACAAGTGCATCTCCTTCTTTTAATGTATCAAGCTTATTAAGAAGCTCATCCACCTTTACATCAGATATATCCGGTCCCTGTCCATTAATCTCTGTACCATCAATATTCTTCAGTTTAAAATTAATTCTTGATAATCCATCCTCAATCTCGATGAAATCAGCTTTAATACCATTCTTCTCAAGCATTGATATAATAGCCCTGCCTGTAAATCCTGCCACAAATCCGAAAGCTGTGTTAGCGATCCCTAAATTATTAAGTATTGTAGATACATTAACACCCTTGCCGCCGGGAAGTATAAGCTCGCTTGATGTCCTGTTCGTCATCCCAAGCTGAAAATCATCTACAGCCACTATATAATCAAGAGATGGATTAAACGTGACTGTATATACCATATCAAAACTCCTTTCTAAATATTAATTATCTATACGTATCTGATACGATTATCATACAGTCATCATCAGTCAAAGTCAATCATAATCAATCACAAATATTTATGTTATTTTTGTGCATTTTGTACAAATTCAGTCATATGTTTTCGTTTTCTTTTAGGCATCAATGTATTCTGGCATCGTGGATTATATCGCTGTCTGATTGAAATTGCATCAAAAAACGTCCTCCACATATCAGTGTACTTATCTTCGTACAATTCCGTCTTCTTTAACTGCTCAAATTCATCATTCGTAAACCATCTTATATAACTCTCACCATCAGCAGGATGAACCACTCCATACTTCCTTATATCATCAATTATAATCCAGTGTTCAGATGGCATCCTGTCCTCAAAATGGTCAGCAACAATAGCTGTAACATCATTAATTGGCTCAATATGGCTTATATATAACCGGTTATCAATAGAATTAAAACGCACAAATTCCATAAAATGATGAGCTTCATTAGCAACATTAAGCCTGATTTTTAACAAGCGTGATACATCTGCATCAGTATGATAATTAACTATACTTCCCCCTGCACGGAATCCCTTGATAAGAAATCTGTATATCGCATCAAGCGCACCTTCATCCGCTGATAAAGATGCATAATACACATACATATATGCTTCCCACGAAATCTTTTGTTTAATCGAATTAATCACCTTTTGATACTTGATATCGTCACGCTCAACATGGATATACTCATCCAGTATACTTAACTGGTTCACAGGCCCACGCACAAGCTTTACATTGTCATGACCTTCTTTAAGAGCCATCACCCACGCATCATATATACAGCACATCTGCTCTGCAAATCCATAATCACATATAAATACATACATATCATCTTCCCCATGTTAATTAGTAACTCCAAAATCGCTGAAAAGTGACATCTGCGAATATCTGGTATTCTGCTGTTCTATCTTCCAGTTCTCGCCCCTGTTGTCAACAGTAAGGCTTCGCGTTATATACTGTTCTTCAATTGGAATGTTATACATCATCCTGCCATTACATGTAATAAAATAATGTGCACGCTTAAGCACAACTCCCATCTTGGCAAGGCTGTCATAATCAAGCCTTCCATATCGTCTTGCCTTGACAATTCTCTTAGCTGATGTAGGACCAATCCCCGGTATTCTTAAAAGCATGTCATATGATGCCTTCTGGACTTCAACCGGAAACTCCGATAAATGTCTCAAAGCCCAGTCACACTTAGGGTCTAACTGTTCATTAAAATCAGGTCTGTCTTCAGATAACAGTTCATCCGCCTGAAATCCATAGAATCTTAGAAGCCAGTCTGCCTGATACAGTCTGTGTTCCCTTAATAACGGCGGCTTGGTATCAAGAGATGGCAGAACCGCATCATCATTAACAGGTATATATGCTGAATAAAATACTCTTTTTAAGTCAAAATGCTGATACAGCTTCTGCGCTGTTGTTATAAGTGTATAGTCAGATTCCGGTGTTGCACCGATAATCATCTGCGTACTCTGTCCTGCCGGTGCAAATGGTCTTACAGCATTCTTACCCGTCACCGCTGGAAGCATACCTGAATTATCAGCCAGTATATCAACACCAGCAGCTTTATTAGTATGTGCACCTATCTTCGAATATTCATCCCCTGCAATCCTTTTGTCCTGATTATCCTTGTTAAATATGCTGTTAGTAAGATACTCATTAATCCCGCTCCGCTCCATCCTTGAATCCTTACCCAGTGCAAGCCTGTTAGCCTTAATAGTTCCTGTCACCTTACCCATAGGTTCATATATAGTCTTATAATTCTTATTCGGTGCAAGCTTTTCAAGGCTCTCTTTAGTAGGAAGCTCTATATTAATGCTTATACGGTCTGCAAGATATCCTGCTAAAGATATGAGTTCATCTGGCGCACCCGGTATGGTCTTTACATGAATATATCCATTAAAATGATACTTTGTCCTTAGCAGTGTCAGTGTCTCACACATCTTCTCCATCGTGTATGCCGGATTATTAAGCACTCCCGAACTTAAAAACAATCCTTCTATATAATTGCGCTTATAAAATTCCATCACAAGCATACACAGCTCATCTGGTTCAAATGTCGCCCTTGGAACATCATTGGAACGCCTGTTAGAACAGTACTTGCAGTCATACGCACAGTGATTAGTCATAAGAACTTTGAGCAATGAGATACATCTGCCATCCGCCGCAAAACTATGACATATTCCTGCCGCTACACTGTTACCAAGGAATCCTTTCTTTCCCTTGCGCTCCACTCCACTAGATGTACATGCGACATCATATTTAGCTGCATCAGCCAGAATCTCAAGCTTTTCTTTCGTTGTCAACCCCTCTTTAATATCAAACATATGTTCATTATACAAACATTTGTTCGTAAAATCAAGTGTTAATATCTGTCAAATCATATACGCATTACAATATAATCTGGCACTACTCCCAGATAATCAGCCTTGACACGCTATAAAATATATGTTAATTTCATCATTCACGGAGGATAAGATCAATATGAATCAGAATTACATGAAAGAAAAGCCAATTCTGCCATTGCTGTTATCAATGGCTCTGCCAATGGTTATATCTATGCTTGTCAATTCCCTTTATAATATCGTAGACAGCTTTTTCGTATCGAAAATCAGCGAGGATGCCATGACAGCACTCTCACTTGTTTTCCCGGTACAGAATTTTATCAACGCAATAGCGATTGGTTTCGGAGTTGGTATAACCGCTCTTATATCACTCTTTCTAGGTGCGGGGGATAATAAAAATGCTGATGCAGCCGCAACTCATGGTGTGGTATTAGCTGCAATCCATGGCATTATTATTACTATAGCAAGCATACTTATAATCAGATGGTTTCTTGGGCTTTTCACAGACAACGCAGCTGTCATCCAGCTCGGATGTACATACTCTTATATTGTATTTGCATTTTCAATAATTAATATGGAATCACTTGCAGGTGAGAAAATATTCCAGGCTGTCGGCAAAATGAAGATTTCAATGATTGCACTCATGTGCGGCTGCATTGTTAATATTATTCTTGACCCTGTGCTTATATTCGGCTTAGGCTTCTTCCCAGCCATGGGAATAGCTGGTGCAGCCGTTGCTACAGGTATAGGTCAGACGACATCATTAATCGTATACATAATTGTATACATAGTTGATCTGATAACTGTCCATTTAAGAAAAGAATACACAAAGCTGACTTCATCTATCACAGGCAAGCTTTATGGTATCGGTATTCCAGCAATACTTAATCTGGCACTGCCTTCTTTACTTGTGTCTTTCCTGAATGCAATGCTGGCTGGATTCTCTGCAAGTTATGTTGTTGTTCTTGGAATATACTATAAGCTCCAGACTTTCCTATATCTTCCTGCAAGCGGAATAATACAGGGAATGAGACCTATCATAGGATTTAACTATGGTGCCGGTGAATCAGCAAGAGTTAAAAAGATATACAACACTGCTCTCACACTTACTACACTGATAATGCTTATTGGTACAATCGGATGCCTGGCGTTTGCCGCACCACTTATAGGCATTTTTACCAGCAATACAGAATCTATAGAAATTGGCGCACATGCGCTCAGAATAATATGTATCGGATTTATATTCTCAGCAGTGTCTGTAACTTCATCCGGTGCACTTGAAGGAGTTGGCAAAGGTGTACAGTCATTCATTATATCGCTGCTAAGATACCTCGTTATAATAATTCCAGCCGCAGCAATCCTGTGTCGCATCGGCGGTCCATCATATGTATGGAACGCTTTCTGGATTACAGAGATTGTCACGGCTGTAGTATCATATGTGATATATAAAAGGTCAGTCTAATTCTGCCACATAATATGCTCCCCTGTGACAACTGGAAATCTTATAAGCTTATCTGATTCCAGCTCACAGCGGTGCATATCCACGGCACTTATCTGATGATTGTCATAAGTTGTGTAATAGTAGATGCCCCTGCTTGCATTGCAGCATGATGTGTATATAGTTATCTCATACTTGTCATCTGCCACCTCACAGCATCCACGCTGCTGTGCAACACTTCCAAGAATATGGAAGAACTGGCTCACACTCTCATTTTCTGTATCAGGAGAGATAGAATTCATCTTTGTGAATGCTACCCGTACAAATCTCGACTGTGAAGACAAATCTCCCGGAAGTCCTAACGCTCCCATCCCCCTGCTGTATGTTGTGAGATTGAGCTTATCTGCAAATAAATTATCCGGCTGTTTTACAGACAATCCCATATAATTGTTAAGATTGAACATCTGCATGTTAAATGGAGGATTATTAGTAAGAACCCCCACAGAATTGTCATATATATGAATTCCGTCTGCCATGGATTCAACTGTAATTGCACCACTCTCATCTGCCACTATCCAGTGAAGGCTCGCCGTCGGAAGATTCTCACTATATGGTGTTCCCACAAGATTAATCTCCTCTATAAGCTTTCTTGCCTGTGCCACATTATCACACTGGCTTAACACATATAATATAAATTCATACTGTGCAACATTATTCTTATCTTCGTCCACATCGCTGTAAGCCGCATTGCCGACAAAGTTAAGTCCTGCCATGCCAAGTCCCTTGTCATTAACCGCATCATAATACAACGGATACTCACCATTCACATATGCCATTCCAATAATTGCATTATGCTCATGCATTTCACCCATATATCTGAATTTCAGAGGGTACTTTCTTGGCATTACCGCAATTTCATCACCATATGAAAATTCATAATCAAGGGTTCTTCCAAAATAAAAATCTTTCGTCTTATAAGTCGCTGCTGTACACATTTTACGCACCTCCTGCCATGTTCTGACTGACTAACTTACTAACAACCTTTTTTCTTACAATAATATAACATATAACCTGCATCACAATTGTAAGCCCCCATGATGCTGGATATGATATGAATAAGACATACAACGAACGGTTAAATGGAAATACTGCATATATCCAGAAGATTCTCATACCGACAGTTCCGATAACAGATAATACCATAGGCACCGCAGAATATCCCATGCCACGGAGTGAACCCGGGAACAAATCCATTATTCCACATAGAAAATATGGAACAGTTGTGATAGACAAAATCTCAATTCCACATTTTATAACTTCAATATCAGATGTATAAATCCGCAGTACATATGAGCCGAACAGATAAAAACTTCCGCCAAATACAAGTGATACTATCAGCGATAAAATGGCGCAGTCTATAAGCACCTTATCCATTCTTTTATATTTTCCGACACCATAATTCTGGCTCGTAAAGCTCATACATGCCTGTGTGATTGAATTTACTGCCATATACAGGAATCCAAGCAGATTATTGGCTGCTGTATATCCCGCCATTGCAATTGAGCCAAATGAGTTGACAGATGACTGCAATAACACATTAGAGAAATTGATTACTACGCTCTGGATTCCGGCTGGCACTCCGACAGCAAAAATCTGTTTTAGATAGCACCATTTAATCTGCATTCGGGAAAATCTGAACTGGTAACTGCTGTCTGTATGATACAGGCATCTTAAAACAAGCACACATGAAATCATCTGTGATATAACTGTGGCAATAGCAACACCTGCCACTGACAAATTAAGCACTATAACCATGAACAGATTAAGCACAGCATTAACTGCACCAGATACTATAAGAAACATGAGCGGTCTCTTAGTATCCCCGACAGCTCTAAGCACTGCTGCACCATAGTTATAGAGCATGAAAAATGGCATTCCGACAAAATAAATTCTCATATACAATACTGATAAATCTATAATGTCATCTGGAGTATCCATCAGGACTAATGCAGGCTTTGCCAGAAATCCCCCGACAAATATCATTACAATGCCGCTTATCACTGCAAATGTTACAGCAGTATGCACTGTCTCGGAAACTTCTTTATCCTTGCCAGCCGCATAAAATCTTGCAGTCATAACATTAGCGCCAAGAGAAATTCCAATAAAAAGATTAATAAACATATTAATAAGTGCTGTTGTAGAGCCAACTGCCGCAAGAGCCTGACTACCGCTGAATCTTCCTACAACTACCAGATCCAGCGCATTAAACATAAGCTGGAGTATACCAGATATCATCAATGGGAATGCAAATGATATAAGCTTGTCCATCAGGCTTCCATTGCACATATCTATCTCGTACTTATTATTCTTCACACTAACACCTTCTTATCCAGACATATTACTTTTCAATATGTCCACGTATTTTCTTATAAATGTATCCACCAACGATAAGAGTTATTGCAATCCCAATAAGAATCCTTACCGCCATAGGTATATTAGATATATTGTAACATCTTACATTAATCCACATCTGGTTAATTCTGGTATTGGCATCATTGTCAAAAAACTGCATAACTGCACTTCTCTCCATTGTTGTCTCTAATGGATACTGCGCTGAAAGCTGTCTTTTGGTCTGTTCTGCTGAAGCCGTAATAATATATCTTTCGTCATAAGAATTACCAGAAAAGAAATAGCCAAGCGGATACTCAACTGTATCCGTATCATCCTCATCAGCCTCATAACATTCCTTGACATAATCATAGACAACGCTGCTGTCTCCGCCTGATATAACAGATGTATAACCAATATAATCCATATTTCTCACAGCATTTTCAGGAATAGACAAGAAATTAACAAACGCTTCCGCAGCCTGCTTTTTCTCACTATTTCCAGATATTCCTGATTTGAGCATAACCCATCCATCAAAATACAGATTAGTACATTCCTCTGGAACTGCAAACGCAAGCTCAACATCATCCTCTTCTGCCTGATCCATCGTATACACGGCATCACCAGACCACTGATAAGAAGCCTTAACTTTCTGGGTTACCATATCAGCCTTGGCACTGTCAGTCTCAAACGAATACACATTGTCTTTTGCTTTCTGAAGATATTCTAAAACACTCTCAACAGTCTCCTCCGATGTATCATTCATCTGTTCTGCCAGTTTTTTACTATAATCAGGCAAATTAATAAATGCTTTATCAGTAAGAATATCTGCTTTAACAGCACCAACTGCCGCAAACATAGAATCCCTTACGTTATCTTTAATCGTTATCTGTCTCTTAAACTTTGTATTATTAATAATTGTCCATGTAGAAGCCTCTTCTTCACTGACATACAGAGGATTGTATACAATGCCTGTTATTCCCCACATATATCCTGCTGCATATTTACTCCATGGCTCACCATTAATCTTATTATTATCAAAAACTTCATTAATAAACGGAGAAACTCCACTGGCGTAATAATTATATTTTCCAGAGGCATTATGGAATTCATCTGAATATGGCTCAAGCCATCCCTCAGACATAAGCTTCATAATCATATATTCAGATGGACATACAAGGTCATACTCATCGCCAAGAGTAAGCATATTATACAATTCTTCATTAGTACCAATTGTACTGTATAACACCTTTACCTTTTTGCCATACACCTGTCCATACCACTTTTCAAATTCCTCAACCATAGACTCATCTATATATTCTTCCCAGTTGCTTACACGAAGCGTAACTGTTCCATTATCAGCAGCCTCTGTTCTTATAGCGCTTCCCATTCCAGCTGCCAACCCAGTTATGATTGAAAGAGCCATTACAACTGCACATCCTGCTGATAACACATTTTTTAATATCTTACTGACCATTATGTGCCTCCTCTTTGGCAGCCTTTCTTGCAGGAGCCACATTTATTATAATCTCTGCAACAATTACAGCAAGGAAAATAATCGTAGATAATGCCCACAGAGCAGTCTTTATCTGTGTCTGTGATCCTTTAGTAGCATTGACAACATAAGTGCTTATTGTATCAAATGTAGCCGGCTTGGTATATGTTGCAACAAAATAATCATCAAGCGACAACGTAACAGCCATAATAAATCCCGATGCTATGCCTGATGCAATCTGTGGAATTATAACCTTAACAAGCGCATATCCAGGTGTTGCGCCAAGATCCAATGCAGCCTCATACAGACTCGGATCCATCTGCTTTAATTTAGGCACTACTGCCAGATATACAAATGGCGCAGATAAAACCACATGACCTATAACAAGTGGTATATAAGTATCCTTGCTCACTCCGAATACAACAACAATAAGTATACATATAGAAAAACCTGTAACAACATCAGCATTGACAACTGGAACCTGATTAAGCACAGAAACCGCTGTATTAGTCTTCTGCTTAGAATAGAACGCACCTATTGCCCCAGTTGTTCCAAGAATCGTTGCTATAACCGCACTGCCTACAGCAAGAAGAACTGAACCTGCAATCATGCTGATAAGCTCCGGTGTCGTAAATAATGTCACATAGTTTTTTACAGAAAATGCATGTATTGCCCCTATATTGGCTGAATCTGTAAAACTATACAACGCCAGAACAAGAATTGGAAGATACATAAATAATAAAACTAATATAATAATCGTATATTTAACTACCTTTTTCATCTATGAGCCTCCTTATCACCTGATACAAGTGAAACAATACCTATAATCATAAGAAGTACAAGTGCAATCATTGAGCCGTTATGCCAGTCATATGCACTAAAGTAGCTTCCGATAAGACTACCCATAATATACGTACTGTTATATAACATATCAAGCACAACATAGTTAGTCATCGCTGGCAGGAATACCATCGACACACCACTGACTATACCAGGCACCGACAATGGTAATATAATCTTTACAAATGTCTGTAAATTATCAGCTCCAAGGTCAGATGCCGCCTCTATAAGACTTTTATCAAGTTTTGACAAAGTTGTATACAGAGGAAGTATCATAAATGGAAGAAAATCATATGTCATTCCGATAACAGTATTGACAAATGGATAAAATGCAAGGTTACCCTCTATCAGTGATAAAATCTCCTTCAGGGCAGTTATCCTCAGCGTAAAATTAATCCACATAGGCATGACAAATAACATAAGTATAACAGCCTTACGCCTGATATTGCTCTGTGCAAGAATATAAGCCACCGGATATGCAATCAGCAGGCAGACAATTGTCACAACAATTGCAAGCCCAAAGCTGTAGCATAATGTACCCAGAGTATTAGGATCAACAAAAAAGTTAACCAGATTATCAACACTGAACTGTCCTGAACCATTAGTAAATGCATAATATACCAGGACTAACAGCGGAGCAGCTACAAATAATATAAGAAATGCACCATAAAATATGCCCAGATGCTTTCTTGATAATGTAATATTCATCTATATATACCTGTCCTTTTCGTAAGCTTCTATCTTTTAAGCTGATATTTCATCTTATCCTCTGGCATAATCAGACTAACCTGATCTCCCATATTCCACAGATACTCATCATCAACTATAAGGTCATGTCCATACTCAGTTCGTACTACATAACTATAATGGTCACCTTTGTATATAAGATTGATAATCTTACCAACCACAAGACCAGCCTCAGTGTCATCACTCATCTCAATATCATCTGGCTGTATTGACACAATAACCTTAATCCTTGATACATCAATAACCTCACCATTATCATCAACCAGTACATTATCCTTCATCTTAGACTTAGGAATAACGTCAAGTATATCACATTCAATAACCTTGCCATTGAAATCAAGCGTATAATCACTGTTAATATCCGCAACAAAGCTTGTTGTATGGTCTTCTGCTATCATTACATGGATTCCATCTGGTTCAAGCTTCATTCCAACAACATCGCCAACTGAATAGCACTTAGTTGTTCTTACAATCATTTCATATTTTCCTGATTCGACAGCAATCTCATAATGCATCCCCTTAAAAATAACAGATGTAACCTCTCCTGCAACAGTTCCTTCCTCATTATTCGTAAGAATTACATCCTCCGGTCTTACAACCACATCCACAAGAGTTCCTTCTGCAATGTCATCCATACCTGTAAATTCACCGCCACAGAACCGCACCTTCATATGTCCAGTCATAATACCCTTAAATATATTGCTCTCACCTATAAAATCGGCAACAAATGCATTTTTAGGTTCGTTATATATATCCTCCGGTGTGCCAATCTGCTGGATTTTACCTTCTGAAAGAACAACAATCTTATCTGACATTGTAAGTGCCTCTTCCTGGTCATGTGTCACATATATAAATGTTATTCCAAGTCTGTCGTGCATGCTCTTTAACTCAAGCTGCATCTCTTTTCTCATCTTTAAATCAAGTGCGCCCAGCGGCTCATCAAGCATAAGAATCTCAGGTTCATTAACCAAAGCCCTTGCTATAGCAATTCTTTGCTGCTGTCCACCTGAAAGCGTAGCTATTTTACGATTCTCAAAGCCTTCAAGATCAACAATTGAAAGAACTCTCTTAACCTTTTTCCTAATTTCATCCTTAGGAAGTTTCTTTAACTTTAATCCAAATGCAATGTTGTCATATATGTTCATATGTGGAAACAAAGCATATCTTTGAAAAACAGTATTGATTGGTCTTTTATTGGCTGG
>ERZ1026894.716-NODE-716-length-22977-cov-4.551959_pt1 | contig 22977 bp, 21 predicted proteins | sample MGYA00380177_ERZ1026894 | MGnify/ENA primary metagenome ERZ1026894 (study PRJEB33269, sample SAMEA4719813) | human gut metagenome | biome: human-associated habitat; feature: organic feature; material: feces | place: Cameroon | collected 2013-10 ... | reverse complement strand
CGTAAGGAGTCGTCGGCAGCGTCAGATGTGTATAAGAGACAGATGCCGTTGTAGCCATGGAAGACCGGGATTTTTTTTCCCACCCCGGCATTTCCCTGCGCGGTATTTTTCGCGCCGGTTTATATGACCTTATTTCCGGACACGCCAAACAGGGTGCGTCCACACTTACCCAACAACTTTCGCGCGGCGTCTTTTTAACGCAGGAAAAGAAAATTATCCGCAAAATCCGCGAGATTATTTTGGCTATTCAAATTGAACACCAGTTCAGTAAGCGGGAAATTTTACAGTTATACTTAAATGAAATTTATTTAGGCAGCGGAGCGTATGGGGTAAAAGCCGCCGCAAAAAAATATTTTAATAAAGAACTTTCCGACCTAACCACAGGTGAGGCCGCCCTTATCGTAGGCTTAATTCCCGCCCCGGGGCGCTATAATCCCTTTGCCAACCCGAATCTGGCACGCCAGCGCCGCAACTTGGTGTTAGACGTTATGCAACAGCAAAATTACATTTCTAAGGACGAGTTGGAAAAAGCAAAAGCAGAACCTCTGCCTGAAAAACGGGAACAGCAGGAAGCCCAACCCGGCCAATATTTTATTGAGCATATCCGCCGCATTTTGGAACCCAAATATGGGATGGACGTATTGTGGAAGGCCGGCTTGAACATTTACACCACAATTGACATCAAAGAGCAAGCCCTGGCTGAAAAAATAATGAACAAAAAACTCCAAGAATACGATGAACAGGTAGCCAAAGGATTAGGTATTGAAATTGACCCTAATGACGCAGAAGCCGATGTCCCAAATGACGAGGAAGAATCTGCCCCCAGAGAAAACTATCCCCGTTTGCAAGGAGCCTTTATGGTGCGCGACGTCAAAACAGGTGCCGTACGCGTGATGATTGGCGGACGCGGCTTTGACGAAAGCAAATTTAACCGCGCCACCCAAGCCAAACGCCAGCCCGGCTCCTCTTTTAAACCTTATGTCTGGATGGCCGCCCTGCAAAAAGGCTATACCCCCGCCACCTTGGTAAAAGATTTGCCCACGATGTTCTATTATGACGGACGCAACTGGCGCACATTTAACGAAAACTCCGATTTATATTCGTTAGATTTAGCCAAACAATCTTTTATCGCCAGCAAAGATTTTAACGTATGGGTTCCCAAAAATTACGGAGAGCGAAATGAGGGCTGGATTACCCTGCGAAAAGCCTTGGAAAAATCCAAAAATCTGGTAGCCGTCAACTTAATTGATGCTATCGGCGTAAGCGAAGTAGTCCGCGTGGCGCGTAAAGCAGGTATCACCGCCCCGTTACCCCGCGTGCCGGCCTTGGCCTTAGGTGTAAGCGTGCTTACAATGGACGAACATTTGGCCGCGCTCACCACCTTTGCTAACGGCGGCATTCACACCGACAACTATTATATTGAACGCGTGGAGGATGCAAACGGACGCATTTTGGAACAACACGTTCCCATAGAAGAAGCCTCGTTCTCTCCGCAAAACTCGTACCTGCTTATCAATATGATGAAAGGTGTCGTCCAGCGCGGGAGCGGTGCCTATGTTTCGCGTTTGGGCCGCAATATCGCCGGCAAAACGGGGACCACCCAAAGCCACCGCGATATGTGGTTTGTGGGGATAACCCCTCACACTGCCGCCGCCGCTTGGATGGGGTACGACGATGACGCCTCCCACGAAAACGGCGCACGCTTTACCGGCAGTACCACTGCCCGTTGGTGGACCGAAATTATGCAGGAAATCTTAAAAGACGAACCTAACGACGATTTCGCCGTGCCGGAAGGTATTTCCTTTGCGTATGTGAATCCCATTACCGGCAAACTGGCTATGCCGAGCGAACGGAATAAATTTTTGGAAGCCTTTATATCCGGCACCGAGCCGCAAAGTTTCTAGCGGCCTTGGGCAGTTTTTATGAGCCACGCAACCAAAACGAACTTTACCCGGTACTACGGCTTACCCAACGGAGCCGCTAAGGCCTATTTTGCGTGCCAAACCTATCTAAACCATAATAAAAATGCGGTATTTATTACCGCGCACGATACGGACGATTTTGACAGCGGAGCCAAGGAATTTGCTCCTCGCGGAGCGGAAACGCTTACCTTGCCGGAAACCGATACCGGACGGATGCGCGCACTCTTTACCCTAATTACCCCCGCCGCCGGGCCGCGTTTGTTAAGCACGCATTACGAAACCCTTACCACCCCCTTGCCAAGCCCGCACGATTTTACAAACCGTTTATTCACCGTCCGCCGCGGCGACACCTTGCGCCGCCAGGAATTGCTGGACCGATTGGAAAATTCCGGCTACGGGCGGGAAGAATATGCCGAAACCCCCGGCCAATATGCCGCACGCGGGAGCGTGGTGGATATCTTTTGTTTAAACCGCCCGGAACCCTTGCGCCTGTATTTTGCGGGCAACCGTGTGGAAATGATTAGCGCCTACGACTTGGACACACAAAACACCAAAGAACACGTGGAAAAGGCTGATATTATTCCGCTAAAATTTGAAAATACACCGGCCACCTTGGCAGACTACCTGCCTGAATTTTCCTTTATTTTTGACGAACCGGATAAAGATTTTAATCTTGGAGATTATCCTAATTGTGCGGTTACTTCGTTGCTTCCGTCGGCAGACGGAGTAAATTTTGGCTTAAAAGCCAATATCTCCTTTAATGCCAATATGGACCTATTGGATAAAGAAGTAGCCTCTTTACAGGCCCACAACATCGTGGTAACCATTTGCTGTTTAAACCGCGGGGAATTGGACCGTATGGGCGAACTGGCCGCTGATTACGAACATTTAAAAAAGGCCGCCTTTAAAATTTCCCCGCTCACCCAGGGTTTTTGCAGTCCGCAGGAGCGTTTTGCGCTGATTACCTCTAATGAGATTTTAAGCCGCCGCTACAATGCCGCCCGCGTAATGAAACATTTTGACATAGAGGGCGCCAAGCGCGTGCGCTTTAAAGAATTACAGGCAGGCGATTATGTCGTTCACCAGGAGCACGGCATCGGCCGTTACTTGGGATTGGAAGTAATGGATAAAGAGGAAAATCCCACCGACTGCCTGATTATTGAATACCGCCGAGGCAGCCGCCTGTATGTGCCTATGTATGATTTTAAAAAAGTACAAAAATACATTGGGGCCGGGGGTAAACGGCCCACCTTGTCCGTATTGGGCGGAGCAACTTGGAAAGATGTTAAAAACCGCGTAAAAGAAGAAGCCCAAAAAGCCGCCAAGGAGATTTTAAAATTAGAAGCCTTACGCCAAGCCACCCCCGCACCCGAAATTACAGGAGATGAGCGTATTGAGCAAGAATTTGCCGACTCGTTCCCTTATGTTTTAACCCTGGGCCAAGAACAAGCCATACGCGAAACCTTGCACGATTTGGACCTTGCCAAGCCTATGGACCGCGTACTGGTGGGTGATGTCGGCTTTGGCAAGACCGAAGTAGCCATGCGCGCCGCTTTAAAAGTGGCTCTTTCGGGCAAGCAGGTAATGCTTTTGGTTCCCACCACCATTTTGGCGGACCAACACTATAAAACATTCTCCAAACGGTTGGCGGGCTTTCCCGTAGTAGTGCGTATGCTTTGCCGTTTCCAAACAGCCAAAGAGCAAAAGGCCGTTATTGAGGAATTAAAAAACGGCATATGCGACATTATCATCGGCACCCACCGGCTGATGAGCAAGGACATACATTTCAAACAGTTAGGCCTTGTAATTATTGACGAAGAACACCGCTTCGGTGTAAAACAAAAGGAAAAAATCCGCGCTATGAGCGCCGGCGTACACTCCTTAATGTTAAGCGCTACACCAATTCCGCGCACCTTAAACCAGTCGCTTGCTTCCTTGCGCGACATTTCTCTCATTGATACGCCGCCCCGGGGCCGCACCCCTATCAAAACCGTAGTCACCGCTTGGAATAACGACTTGGCCGCCGCCGCTATTACGCAGGAACTGGCACGCGGCGGACAGATTTACTATGTTTACAATAGTGTGCAAAGTATGGAGTCGCGCTATTTGTTCCTAAAACAACTCGTGCCGCAAGCGCGTATTTGTATGGCTCACGGGCAAATGAACGAAAAGGAACTGGAACAAACCTTATGGGATTTTAACAAGGGCAAATACGATATTTTGCTGGCCTCTACCATTATTGAATCAGGCATAGACATTACCAATGCCAACACGCTTATTGTGGAAAATGCACAAAACTTTGGGCTTGCGCAGTTGTACCAGTTGCGCGGACGTATCGGGCGCGGCAGCACCAAAGCCTATTGCTATTTGTTCCACCCGGATTGGCTGCTTAAAAAACCGGCCGAACAAGAGGACAATTTTTCCGACTTGGCAGCCGTATATTGGAAACCCAAAGAAGAAAAGGACCCCACCGAAGAAGCCCGCCAACGGTTAGCCGCCCTTATGGAATTTAGCGATTTGGGCAGCGGTTTCCGCCTGGCTCTGCGCGATATGGAAATTCGCGGCGCAGGTGAATTATTAGGAGTAAAACAGCACGGCTATGTAAACGAAGTAGGGCTTAGTTTGTATTGCGATTTAGTAGCCGCAGAAGTCAAAAAATTGAAAGGGGAACGCGTAGAACGCACCCTGCAAGCCAAGGTAAATTTACCCTTGCCCGCCTATATTCCGCCCGATTATTTGCCGGATGACGCAGAACGCCTAAAATATTACAAGGAACTTATGAGCGCGGACGAAGCCAAAACCAAAAGTCTTTTAGCCCGTTTACAAGATTTTTGCGGTCCTGTTCCGCCCGAAGTGGAAAATTTAACCAAATTATTTCTGCTTTCTAACCGTGCGGGCAAGTTGGAAATCTACCACATAGATTGGGTGGACGGCACATTAGAAATGCTGTTTACGCACCGCTTTAAAATGCCGCCCGCATTTCCGGGTGAACTCTTTAACCGTTTCGGTCCCGGCAATATAGAATTTGTAAAATCTAAAAACGGCGACGGCGTACGCATAGCCGCTCCAAAGGGCAAGGACCCATTGGTTTTCACCCAGGAAACGCTGACGTTTTTTGAAACCATTTTACGATAGGAAAAAATGATATAGTATATGAATATGAAATATCCGTTTTTACTTTTATTGCCCTTGGTGCTCGCCGGGTGTCAACAAGATTCGGCCCCTACACGCGCATTGCCGGCAGCCCGCATCGGCAAGCAAACCATTACCGAGCAAGACATTAACGACCGCTTGCCGTTTTTGTCTGCCGAGGACAGGGAATTTGCCAAAACGCCGCTGGGACATCAAAATTTAGTGCAAATCATCACACGCGAAAAATTAATTGCCGCCGATGCCCGCGCCACGGGGATAGCCGACTCGGACGAGTACCGCTCGCTCTTGGCCGACAAACGCGCCCAACTGGACCAAATTTATAATGAATTTGCCGCCGACACGTTGGAACGCCTTTGGTATCATAAATTAGAAGAGTCCGGCTCTCTCGCCGTCAGCAACAGCGAAGTGGATGATTACTTTAAAAAATATCCCTATGAAATGACGATTAAACAAATTATTGTGGATAATGCCCAAACCGCAGACCAAGTTTTGCGCACTTTAAAAGCCTATCCTTCCCGTTGGAAAGAAATGGAACGCCAATACAGCACTGCTCCGGAGGCTTTAAAACAGTTTTCCTTTATGCCGGGGGAATATTTAGATAATATTGCCGTCATCGCGGCCAATTCTCCTTCGGGAAAGCCGCAAGGCTTCTTCAAAACCGCACAGGGATTTCATATAATAATGAAAACAGGGGAACGCCGTTTGTCCAAAAAAGATGCCGAACCGCGCATACGGGAAGTGCTGAAAAATAAGAAAACGGACGACGTGTTGGACTCTTTAAAAAATAAATACGAGGTTGTAATCTATGAAAAAAGCGAATAAATTGTTTCTGGCCGCTTTACTGGCGGTGTTGGGGATGAATTTACAAGCCAAAGTGATGGAATCTTCCGTCGCCACGGTAAACGGCCGGCCCGTGCTGGCTTCGGAGTATGACAATTACTTGGAAGGCGTTGTGGCACAATACAAAGCCGCCGCGCCGGACTTTTTAAAACAGCCCTATGCCCAAGACCTTTTGGGACGGGAAGTATTAAAAGAACTCATTTCCAAGGAACTGTTGTATCAAGCCGCCGAGGAAGCCAAAATCCAAGTAAAAGACTCCGAACTGGATGCCGGGCTAAACGAAATTAAGGCCCGCTTTATGGTTGACGAAACCACCGGCAAGCCGGATACAAAAGGTGCAGACAAACGCTTTACCGAAGCACTTAAAAAACAAGGGATGAGTTTAAAGGCATACAAAAATAAACTTTCCAAAGATATTGCCGTGCGCAAATTAATGGAACAAAAACTTCAAGCCACCGTTACGCCTGTGGAAGAAGCCGATGCCAAAGCCCTCTATGCTAATGTAGAAGCGGTCATGAAGAATAACACTAAAAAAATCAAGGCGCTTGAAAAAGAAAACCCTGTTAAACTCAAAGAAGCGCAAGCCATTGCCGCAAAACTAAAACAACTTACCGGCGAGCAAGTGCGTATCGGTCATATTTATTTGGCCACCACCAAAGATATGAAACCCGAAGAAATCGCCAAAAAAGAAGCCCTGGCTAAACAAATTAAAAAAGAATTGGACGGCGGTATGGATTTTTCCGTAGCCGTCAAAAAATATACCGAGGATAAAAATGCCATCGCCAGCGGCGGAGATATGATTTTGATTAAAGGAATCGCTCCTAAGGCCATTGACGACAAAGCCTTTACCCTGGCGGTAGGAAAAGTCAGCGACCCGATTAAAAGCGAGGTCGGCATACACATTATCAAAATTAAAGAAAAACGCGCCGAACGCTCCATTTCCTACGAAGATATTTCGCGCGATTTAGCCCAGTATTTGGCCCAACAGCGCGTACAAACCGCTATGGGTAAATATATTGAAGAATTATATAACAAGGCCGACGTAAAAATTACGAAAACCTTTGAATCGGATGCGCTTTTGAAGGAAGAAGCCGCCAAGCAAACTGATGCAAAAAAAGCCGAAGTGAAAAAATAATTCTTGGCAAAGCCGTACAGATAGTTATAAAATAAAAGGGCAACTTGCTGCTTTTTCCCGAAACTTTATTTTGGAATACGGTATGAAGCCCATAGTTTTGATTACAGCCGGGGACCCGTTGGGAATTGGCCCGGAAGTAACAGTAAAATCTTTAAAGAACCCGCTCGTGCAGCGCGTGTGTTTCCCGGTAGTAATCGGGGAGCCTACCTCGCTGGTGCGTGCGGGTTTTTCGGATAAATTAGCCCGCCTGATTGCCATAGATTCTTCGGTCCCGCTGCCGGATAAACCCGTTCCGTCTTTTGCGGGAGGAGAAACCTCCTTTAAGGCGGTTGAACTAGGTATTAAACTGGCCCTTAAAACCAAAACTCCGTTGGTTACGGCCCCTATTAACAAGCAAAGTTGGTCTCTGTACGGCGTCCCCTATACGGGGCATACGGAACTGCTGCGCGAATACGCAGGCAAAGAAGGACTAATGATGTTTATCAGCGGAGACCTGCGCTGCGGGTTGGTAACGGAGCATTTTGCTGTTGCGGATTTACCCCACTTACTGACGCAAGAACGTATTGTAGCGGCCGGAGTACATTTTAACCGCGCCTTAAAGAAACTGGGTATTCAAAACCCCCATATTGCCGTATGCGCCTTAAATCCTCACGCCAGCGACAACGGCAAATTTGGCACAGAAGAAAATGAGGTAATTTCACCCGCGGTAAAAGCCTTGCACCGCCACAAAATAAAGGCTGATGGCCCTTTACCCGCCGATGCCTTGTGGCTTGCGCACGCATCAGGCCAATACGACGGGCTTTTATGTATGTACCACGACCAAGCCTTACTGGGCCTGAAACTGGCCGCTAAAAAACCGATTGTCCACATCACAGCCGGGCTAAAATTTTTGCGGGTTTCCCCCACCCACGGTACGGCCTTTGACATTGCGGAGCAAAATATTGCCAATCCGTCCAGTATGACGGACGCGATTTTATTTGCCGCAACCCGGCATTTGCCACCCCAAATCTTTTGAAAAATCCCCGCCCAGTATAACCCGGCGGGGATTTTTACAATAAGGCTTATTTTATAAAGAATAAATACGCAAGCCACCCCGAGTGGTAGGATTTTTCCCGCCAAAAATATTTGCACAATAGGAACCCGGCATATTGGTAAATACAACACCAGCCGAAATACGCTCTACGCAATACATTTCCGCATCAGCCCAACTTGCAGACGTCCCAAGCCCAATACTCCAACCCGCTCCCTTATAAGGCCCCCTTAAACGCCCCAGATAAAAAGCCGTAGCGTTCCCACTAATTTGTAAAGACCAGTCCTGATTAGACCGAGTATCCATTGTGTCAGCAGTATACCATTTTTCATTGCCCGTCCACGGCATTTCCACATCCAAGTCATCAAAAGATGTGGCATAACGCCCATTAGCCATATAATAACTGGCTTGGGCCGCATATAAAGATTTCAAAAGGGTAAAGGCCTGGGTGGCGCGGCTTTTTTCTACGGCTTTTTCGTATTGTGGCACCGCCACCGCTGCCAAAATGCCAATGATTAGAACGACAACTAAAAGTTCTATCAAGGTAAAGCCCGCCGCTGCCGTGCGAAAGATATTCGCCGTGCGGCCACCCCAAGCAAACGTCATTCCGTAAGGTTGCTGTACGGAATCTCGTCGTTTCGCAACCACAGATTCCCGACTAAAACACTCGGGAATGACACCACTAGCACAAGTGGCCGCACTGCTAACAGTACTAAACCCTTTCATTTTTTCTCCTTTGTAAAACCTTTATATTTACGCAAAACAGCCTTTTATACGCATTTTTATACGGCAGACACATCCGGGTACAACCCATACGGAATATCAAAATTTTAACAAAAAAAAAAAACGAAACAACCCCTTTAAAATAAACGACGAAAAGGCAACGACAAAAACGACAGATCCCAGATAAAAACCTTCCGGGATGACGGCACACAACAAAATAATGTTGTTATAAAATAAAAGTCATCCTGAATTTAGTTCAGGATCTACCGATTGTGTTGTTGTATTTGAATATATTGTTTCCTTTGTTTAATAAACTACCCAAAAGGTAGATTCTGAAACAAGTTCAGAATGACCTCTGATTTTATAACGGCCGTGTTGTATCGCTTTTTGCCGTCATCCCGTAGGCGTTTCGGAAGAGAACAACCACGGCAAAAACAGATTTCCAACTATAACTTTGGAAATGCCTATGAAAAAGGACCGTTATTCATAAAAGGTCTCCTTGAATTTGCACTCCGCACAATATAAACTTCCTCCCCGCTTTTCCTCTCGTAAATTTGTTACAATTAGGTATGGCGCACATTATTCATTTTGACGAAATTGATTCCACCAATACCTATTTAAAAAATAATTGCCCGCAACTGGCGGACGGAACCGTTGTTTGCGCCGACAGACAGACCGCCGGGCGGGGCCGCTTTGACCGCAAATGGATTTCGCAAGACGGAGGGTTGTATTTCTCAGTTTTGGTCAAACCGCAACGAACCGATTTTTTACCCAATTTCACGCAACTTATGGCGATTTGTGTTTGCACCGCCGCCGAAGAACTGGGCGCAAAAGCCTGGCTTAAATGGCCCAACGACGTACTTGCCAATGGGAAAAAACTCTGCGGCATTTTAAGTGAAGCCGTGGTAACTTCCTCCGGCATTGAGGGCGTGGTCATAGGCGTAGGCGTAAATGTTGCGCAAGAAAATTTATCGCACGTCGGGCAGCCTGCTATTTCCTTAAAGGAACTGGGCATAAACATCAGCAAACAAGATTTTTTGCAAAAAGTATTAACGCTTTTTTGGCGGGACTACCCCGCCGTAGTACAAAGCGGCTTTGGCATTATCCGCCAAGCCTACGAACAACGATTTCCGTACATTGGTAAACAAATATCCGTTAAAAACGGCGCAGCGCCCGTCAGCGGAACGGTAAAAGGAGTATCCCCCCGCGGAACCCTCCTTTTAAACACCGCCCAAGGCCCGGAAGAAATATATATAGGAGACCTTATTGTATGAGTGCAGACAACCTGTTAATGCAATCCGTCAATATTACCGTTATTGGTATGTTGGTCGTTTTGGCGTTTCTCACCTTACTGGTCGGCATTGTTAAAATGCTGGGCTGGCTGGTGCAAAAAATGGAAAAGTATTTTCCGCAAACCGCAGCCGCTGCGGCCGATAATGCCTTAATTGCTGTGGCTATTGCCGCCGCAAAGAGATTTCAAACTAAATAATTTAGGGGACTTATTATGAAAAAAGTAAACTTTATGCTCACCGCGTTCCGCGACGGCTTTCAGTCCGTCTATGGGGCGCGCGTACTGACCAAAGACTTCTTGCCTGCGGTGGAAGCCGCCAAGCACGCCGGCATTAACCATATGGAATTTGGCGGCGGGGCACGCTTTCAGGCGTTGTTCTTTTATTGCAACGAAAATGCCTTTGATATGATGGACTCCTTCCGCAAAGTAGCCGGACCGGACGCCAACTTGCAAACCCTCGCCCGCGGCGTAAACGTGGTAGGTTTGGAAAGCCAATCCTCCGACGTGATTAATGCACACGCCAAATTGTTTAAAAAACACGGCACCACCACTATCCGCAACTTTGATGCGTTAAATGACGTAAACAACCTCATTTACTCGGGTAAATGTATCCACAATGCGGGCCTCAAACACGAAGTTACCGTAACAATGATGTCCTTGGCTCCGGGTTGGGACCATACGGGCAAAATCCATACCGAAGAATTTTACGAAAAAATCCTCCGCCAAATTTTGGATTCCGGCGTTCCGTTTGACTCCGTCTGCTTTAAAGACGCTTCCGGCACCTCCACTCCGGCCACCGTCGGCAAAACGATTGCGATGGCCCGCAAACTTTTACCCCAAGGCACCACGATTGCGTTCCACACGCACGAAACGGCCGGCAATGCTATTGCCTGCTGTCTGGAAGCCATCCACGCGGGAGCGGACCAGTTGGACTTGTCTATGCAACCCGTTTCCGGCGGCACTTGCCAACCCGACATTTTAACTATGTGGCACGCTTTGCGCGGCACCGATTACACCTTGGACATTGACCCGCAAAAAATCCGCGAAGCCGAAAATGTGTTCCAAGATTGCATGAGCAAATACTTCTTGCCGCCCGAAGCCACCAAGGTCAACCCGATTATTCCGTTCTCTCCCTTGCCCGGCGGTGCGTTGACGGCTAATACCCAAATGATGCGCGACAACGGCACCTTTGATAAATTCCCCGAAGTAGTCAAAGCAATGGGCGAATGTGTAAAATTGGGCGGTTTCGGCACGTCCGTTACCCCCGTTTCCCAGTTCTACTTCCAACAGGCGTACAGCAATGTAATGTTCGGCCCCTGGAAGAAAATCACCCCCGGCTACGGCAAAATGGTTTTGGGCTACTTCGGCAAAACCCCGGTAGAACCGGATCCAGCCGTAGTAAAGGAAGCCAGCGAACAGTTGGGCTTGCAACCCACCACCAAAACGCCGCTTGAAATCAACGACGCGGACCCCAAGAAAGGCTTGAAAGTGGCGGAAGCCAAACTGAAAGAAGCCGGATTGCCCGTTACGGAAGAAAATGTCTTTATCGTGGCCACCTGCGCAGACAAAGGCATTATGTATTTGAAAGGCGAAGCCAAAGTAAACGGTATCCGCTGGGCCAAAGACGTAAAGCCCGCCGCCGCCAAAGAAGACGGTGCGGTAAAAGTAACGGTAAACGGCCAAGCCTACGAGGTCGTCTTTGACGGAAATGATGCCGTAGTAAACGGCAAACGCTATGCGGTATCCACCGCCGCCGCCTCGGACGCCAAGGTCCCAGAAAAAGCCTCCGCTTCTGCTGGTACGGGCACGGAAGTGAAATCTCCGCTTCCGGGCGCGGTGTTGCGCTTGTCCGTAAAAGACGGCGACCGCGTGAGCGAGGGCCAAGAAATCTTGGTACTGGAAGCAATGAAGATGGAAACCCCGGTTTCCGCTCCGGCCTCCGGCGTGATCCGCTTGGCTGTTAAACAAGGCGACCAGGTGCAGACCGGCCACAAATTGGCCGATATTAAATAAGAGGCTTCCCTATGGATATCTTGCAAGCATTAAACCAAATCTGGCAAACCACGGGGATTTACGCTATCTCCTGGCAGCAACTGACAATGATTGCCGTCTGCTGCTTTCTGCTGTGGCTGGGGATTAAAAAGCAGTTTGAACCGCTTTTGCTCGTCCCGATTGCCTTCGGCGGTCTGTTGGCCAATATTCCTATGCCCCCCGGCGAAGCCATCGCCGGGCCAGCCGGGTTCTTGGGTATTGTGTTCAACTTCGGGATTAATTCCGGACTATTTCCGCTGTTTATTTTTATGGCGGTAGGTGCGATGACGGACTTCGGCCCGCTGATTGCCAACCCGAAAATGGCTCTGCTCGGCGGCGCGGCGCAGTTCGGTATTTTTGCCACGCTTATCGGAGCGGTGGCATTGAGTTATATTCACATTGGCGACAGCCAACTGTTCGCCTTCGGCCTTAAAGAAGCGGCCTCTATCGGTATTATCGGCGGTGCGGACGGTCCGACATCCATTTACCTTACCACACGCTTGGCACCCGATTTACTGGGGGCTATTGCTGTGGCAGCCTATTCGTATATGGCATTAGTGCCGATTATCCAACCGCCCATTATGAAACTGCTCACCACCAAGGAAGAACGCACGATTCGTATGGAACAGTTGCGCCCGGTATCTAAACGGGAAAAAATTCTGTTCCCGCTCGTAATTCTTTTGATGTGTGCGCTGTTGCTGCCCTCGGCCGCGCCGCTTATCGGCGCGTTGACGTTCGGCAACTTGGTTAAAGAATCCGGCGTAGCGGAACGCTTATCCAAAACCCTGCAAAACGAATTTTGCAACATTGTTACCATTTTGCTGGGATTGTCCGTAGGCTCCAAATTGCAATCGGATAAATTCCTGACCACGGAAACCCTGGGTATCTTGGTATTGGGGATTATCGCGTTCTCCGTAGCCACGGCGTCGGGTGTGCTTTTGGCGAAACTGATGAACTGTTTCAGCAAAACCAAAATCAATCCGCTTATCGGTTCCGCGGGCGTTTCCGCCGTACCGATGGCCGCCCGCGTTTCCAATAAAGTTGGTTTGGAATACGACAAAACTAACTACCTGCTGATGCACGCAATGGGGCCGAACGTGGCCGGCGTAATCGGCAGCGCGGTAGCCGCCGGGGTACTCCTGGCATTACTGGGCAAATAAGTTTTAGTTGTAAAACACCCCGGTTTTTTACCCGGGGTGTTTTTTGTACCACACAATTTAATTTAATTTTTCTTGCAATGCTTGGGCCAACATATAGACAGGAACATCTTTCTGCTCCCCAGGCCATAATAACATTTTGACAGCCGGCTCCAAGGGTCTCCAAACGGCAATATTGCCTTTGTAGGGGAACTCTTCTTTTCCCTGGTAAACAGCCACTGTTGAAATATGCAGAGCGCAAGCCAAATGCACCCAAAAGGTATCGGGGGTAAGGAGCACGTTTGCCTGTTGGGCCAGTACGGCAGACTCAAAAATACCCGACGTAAAGGTAACCATACGAGGTAAAAGCGCACGCCCGTTTAACCATTTTCTTAGTTTAGACTCTTGCCCAAGTAAAACAAAAGTATCATTTGGGAAAACCGTGGCCAAGCCAAAAATCTGTTCCGCTGAAAAAGAGCGGTGGCGGCTGGCCGCTAGCGGATTTACTACAATCAATCGCCCCCCCCACTGCAAGGTAGATAAAAACTGTCCTGCCGCGACTTTCGCTGATTCCGACAATTTTATTTCGTAAGATGTATCAAGCTTTCCTTGATAGCCTAAAAAACGCAAGCACGCTTCATATCGTGCCGTAATATGACACACAGATAAATCCATTGTTGTAGTCAGATTATAAAGCGGATATTGTTGGCGGTTAAATCCAAATGACCAACGCGGTTGTAAAACTTTTAAAAAGGCAAGTGACGCGAACGTCGGTTTTTCGTCCAAATCCAAATACAAATCGTATTGTTTGCCCCGCAATTTTAGTCCGCACGATATTAGCGAGGCTAATCCTTCCGTCGCAAAATAAAGGGTAGATACCGCCGGATTATTCCGCAAAATAGTCGCATTGCTTTTACCCGCCACTACATCTATATCAGCAGTTGGGAACAACGCTTTCAGCCCGCGCAACAAAACGGACGACACCAACGCATCACCCAATTTATTATCGTTGCGCAAGAGCAAAATTTTCTGCACCTTTTGCGGGTTATATGCGTCAGACATAGGAGCACGACTCAACAGTTTCGCCGCCCACTCGCCCTTTTGCGCACGCAGCCAATTATTTTTACGGTTATTCCACTCTCTAAATGTCATACGGAAATTTTTACTCCTTTTTGGGGACACAAATGCTCCAAAGCACATTGGGAACATAGCGGTTTGCGCGCATTACACACTTGCCGCCCGTGCAAAATAAGCGCAATGGCTATCCACCCCCAATACTCATACGGAATAATTTTGGTTAAATCTTTCTCCACCTTTACCGGGTCCGTCTGCTTGGTAAGGCCCAGGCGAAATGCCAAACGCTTGACGTGCGTATCCACCACAATACCCGCAGGCTTTTTAAAGTAATCTCCCAGCATCACATTGGCCGTTTTTCGCGCTACCCCGCGCAAGGAAAGCAAATCGTCCATATTTTGCGGCACTTCGCCGCCAAACACTTCGCAAATACGTTTGGAACTTTCAATTAAAGACAAGGCCTTGCTATGGTAAAAACCAGCAGAGTGAATTATGTTTTCCACCTCTTTTAAATCCGCGGCTGCCAAGTCCTGCACAGTAGGATATTTTTTAAACAAATGCGGCGTAATTTGGTTCACGCGCGCATCCGTGCATTGGGCCGACAAAATAACGGCACAAAGCAACTGCCACGCATTTTGATGATGTAGCGGAATAATGTGCTCGGGGTACAACTTTTTAAGAAGTGCCAACAGGGGCAATACCTCTGTTTTTTTAGCGGGCATCACTTTCCCCCACCTTGGCATATATATAACATCCCGCCAAAATAAGTAAGTTTACTAAAATAATCGTAGCACCCGAAGGTATATTAAATAAAAATGATAAATACACCCCCAGCCATACACTTGCCACCCCAAAACAGGCCGCGCAAACCAATACCTGTTTAAAAGTATGGGATACTAACAATGCCGACACCGGCGGAATAATAAGCATAGCCGAAATAAGGAAAATTCCCACCACTTTAAAAGCCAACACCACAGCCACCGAGGTAATGATAACCAAGACCGTATTGATAAGGAGCACAGGCACACCGCGCGTGCGGGCAAAAGGTTCGTCAAAACAAGCCGACGTCAAATCGCGGTAAAAAAACCGCAGGCCGCCCAGCACCGCCGCCAGTAAAATTCCGCAAAGCAGAACTTCGTCCCACGACACAGTCAAAATACTGCCAAATAAATAGCCTAACAGGTCCGTATTAAATCCGCCCGCAAAGGCAGTAATCAAAAGCCCTACGGACAATCCCGCCGCACTGACTATGCCGATAGCGGCATCACCGTAAATTTTAAATTTTTGGGTAATCTTCATAATACCCAAAGAGGACAAAACCACCACCGGAACCGACATATATACAGGATTAGACGAGGTCAGCAAGGCTACCGCAACCCCCGTCAAACAAACGTGGCTCATCCCGTCGCCTATTAAGGACAAGCGTTTTAGCACCAAAAACACCCCGATAAGCGCGCAAGCCGCCGCCACTAAACTACCCGCCAGCAGCCCGCGCTGCACAAAGCCATAAGCCAAAAATCCGCTCATCATTTTTTTTCCTCCCCGCAAGCGCAGCCCAACGGACAATGTCCGTGATTATGCAAGTGGTCTATGGTATGCTGGGCAAAGGGACCAATTTTTTCGGCCACCACGCGGGAACGGCAAAATTCTTCTTTGGTGCCGTAAAATACCAAGGTCTTATCCACATACATAAATTTGGAAATGTATTTTCCCACCTCGCCTGTATCGTGCGTAATAAGCAAAATAGTTACGCCGTGCTTGCCGTTTAGTTCACCCAATAAAGCAAAAAACTGTTCCCGCGAAGAAGGGTCCAACGCGGTGGAAGGCTCGTCTAAAATCAGCAGTTCCGGTTTGCTTACCAATGCACGCGCCAGTAAAACGCGCTGTTGCTGGCCGATAGATAAATCGCCGAAGATGCGTCCGGCATATTCGCGCGTATGCGTTTTTTGCATAGCATTATGGACTTCCTTTAATTCTCCTGCGGACACCCCGCTCCCACGGTGATGCGCTAGCCCCATTAATACTACTTCTTCGGCCGAAATAGGAAAATGGCTCTGGGCTACGGGGCTTTTCTGCGCCAAATAGCCGATTTTATGCCAATCTTTAAAAGTATGAATCGGCGTACCAAAAAGTTTAATTTCGCCCGCGCCTTTTTCAAGACCCAACAAAAGTTTTAGTAACGTGGTTTTGCCGCCGCCGTTCGGGCCAATCAGCCCCACATAATCGCCCGCGTTAATGGAAAAGGACACTTTGTCCAACACAGGCACGCGCACATACGCAAAGCGCAAATTTTTGGCTTCTATCACGCTTGGCATTTAAGCCCCCTTTGCAAGTTGTCCAAATTACGCTTCATTAAATCAATATAAGTAATATGGTTATCAAAATCCTGTTTGGATATGCTTTCTACCGTATAGAGCGGTAAAATCTGCGCGCCCGTTTCGGCAGCCACGGTTTGCGCCAAGCGAGGGGAAAGGGTTTCTTCGGTAAAAATGGTTTGAATATGGTGATGTTTAATCAAATCCACCACCCCTGCCAAGCGGCGCACCGAGTGCTCTCCGTCGTGCGACGTACCCGCCAAAGCCGTTAAAGTAAACCCATATTTTTGGGCAAGCCGCCCAAAGGCTAAATGACCAATATGCACCACTTCGCGCCCTTGGCAAGAGGACAACCCTTTTTTATAAGAGTCGTCCAAAGCGGTTAATTGCTCGTTAAACTCGGCTAAATTCTGCGCCAAGGTTTGCGCCTGCTCGGGCAACTGCACAACCAAGGCTTCTTCTAGCGTTTTAGCCATTAAACGCACATTATCAAAATCCATCCAAACATGCGGGTCCGCACTGGCAGGCACGGCCCCGGCGGCCTTTACCACTTGGGTATTTTTGCCTGCTCCGGCGGCAATATCTTTGGCCCACGGTTCAAAAGTGTCCGAAATATAAATAAACAAATCTGCCTGCCGCACCGCAACCAGCACTCCGGGCGTCGGCTCAAAGGAGTGGGGCTCGGCATTTGGCGGCAAAAGCATAACAATATCGGCTAATTCTCCCGCCAGTTGCCGCGTAAGCGTATAGGCTACATAGCCGGACGTTACCACCGTTAATTTCCCGCCGGTTTTTGGGCCCGCAGGTTTAGGCAGGAAACAAACAGTCCCCGCCGCCAAAAGAACAAATAAAACGATTATTCCTATTTTTTTCATTTTGCTTTCCTTATATATATATTATACGAATTCCGGCAGAAAGACGGACGAACCGCCGGAATTTACTATAATATAAAAAAGGAGGAGTTTTGTATGAGTTATGTTTTAGCCTTGTGTTTGGCCCTGTGTTGGGGCACTGCATTTTTAGCAACCAAAAACTTTGTGGAAGTATTACCGCCTTACTGGGGAACTTTTTTCCGGGTGTTGGCGGGATTGTTGTTTTTTATCGTGCTGTACGGCATCCAGCGCAAAAATTTAAAATGCCCGGTTAAACAACTGTGGCGTCCGTGGACTATTGGTCTTTTGCTCATTTTATTGCCATTTGCGGCAATTTCTTGGGGTCAACGCTTTGTTGCCCCGACGATTGGCGGTATTTTTAACGGCACTGTGCCGATATGGTCTTTTATTGCAGGCGCACTGCTGTTAAAAGGCGAGGACCGCTTTACTTGGCGCAGAGCCATCGGTGTAACGATTGGTATGTTGGGGCTACTCGTTATTATGCGCCCGATGATTGCCGCCGCCCAGTTAGACGCCTCTCCATTAGCCCTCTACGGCTGTGCCGCCTTTTTGATTATGGCGTGGTCTTACAGTTTGGGAAATGTTCTCACTAAAAAAATTATGGTGGACAGCAACGCTATGACGATGGAAGCCAACACCTTCCACCAATACCTTTTTGCAGCCATTATATTGCTAATTCTTGCGTTCTGCGCCGAGCCGGTGCCGCCCGCTGCGGCCTTTACCCCCAAAGTGGTTTTATCCATCATCAGCGCGGGTGTGTTTTCTTCGGCGGTTGCCTTCCTGTTAATGGTGGCCTTGATTAAACGCTGGGGGGCTACCCGTATGGCTTCGGTAACGTATTTCACCCCCGTCGTGGCGATGGCCAGTGATATGATTGCCTTTGGCCGTATGCCCTCGGGAGCGGAAATCGGCGGGTTGTGTCTGATTTTCGTCAGTTTGATTTTAATTCAAAAGAAAGTGGAAACCGAAACCAAATGAGGTTTTATGTGAAAACCGCCCCTTGTGCAAGGGGCGGTTTTTTATTGGGACATTTTATCAAAAGCATCCAGGCTGGAACTGCGCACCTCTGTCGGCACGCAAATATTCCCCACCAGCCGCCCGTTACATTTGGGGGCCGCGTGTCCGTGGCCTTTTGTTTTTGGGGCAGGCCCAACCGTTTGCAAAGCCGGCCCCTTTAAGACTTGTTGGGTTTGGCGGGCATACTGTTTAAGCAGGGCCGCCGTCAAAACGGCTACAATCACCACTGCCAATAACAACCCGATTAACCCCATTCCTTTTTTATTCATAAAAACTCCTTTTTTGCTATTGTATCAAAAATTTTTTTCCGCACCCAAGAAATGCCCCTTTTTCTATTGATAAATGCTACAATAAAATGGGGGAGAAAATCTCTACAAATAATCAGGGTGAGGTATTTATTATGACGCAGAACTTATCTTCGTCTGCCTTGGTCAAACCTTTGGCCAAAGACATACACGCCGAAGCGGATATTCCGTCCGGCTACGGCAAAACGGAAAGTTTTTTACTTCCCAAAGACCCGGCTTGGATGTTCCTGTTTTGGGAAATAACCCAAAACACTTTTGACTATCTCAAAAGCCAATACGGAGAGGAAACCTTAAAATCCGCCCGCACCATTATCCGCTTACACGATATTACCGGGGTGGAATTTTTTGACGGAAACAACGCCGTACAATATTATGATATGCCCGTCATTTTTGAGGCGCGCAGTTGGTACATCAATGCCCCGCAATCGGGCCGTACTTATCTGGCCGATTTAGGCTACGTTACGGCGGACGGCAAATTTATTTTAGTTTCCCGCAGTAACGCCACGCCCGTTCCGCCCGGAAAAGTATCCGATATCATTGACGACAAGTGGATGGTGGTGGAAGGTGATTTCCAAAAACTTTTAAAACTCTCTGGGGCAGATTACATTGGTCTGGGAGCCAGCGAACTGATGCACGTCATTGGCCAGCGTTGGAAACTCACGGAACTGACCCCTTCCGGTGCCGCCAAATCGTCCTGGTCCTCCTTTGCCTTGCATTTGGATAAAGTGCAACCGGAGGACGAAGATATTTGGCTTAATGCCGATTGCGAAATTATCATTTACGGTTCTGCCTCTAAAAATGCCATTGTGTCTATCAATGGGAAGGATATCGAACTCAAAGAAGGCAAATTCTCCCTCCGCCAGCACCTGCCGGCGGGAAGCGTGGTGGATTTGCCCATTAAAGCGCGCAACGCCAAAGGCGATAAGACGCGCCAAATCAACATAAAAGCCCTGCGCGAACAAGGAAAATAATATGGGAGAAGAAAAAGGCTATTTGGCGCTGGTGCTGCACGCGCACCTGCCGTTTATCAAACACCCGGAATATCCGGACTTTTTGGAGGAAGATTGGTTCTACGAAGCAATGGTGGAAACATATATCCCCTTGCTTAACGTATTTGAAAATCTGACCGAAGAAGGCACCGATTTCCGCCTGACAATGTCGCTCACGCCGCCCTTGTGTAATATGATGGAGGACCCGCTTTTAATTAGCCGGTTCCGCCATTATTTAAACCAGCGCGTAGAACTTTCCCAAAAAGAAATTAATCGCACCCAAGGTACTGAATTTGAGGGCGTGGCGCGTATGTATTACAACAAATTCCGCCGCTATCAGGACTTGTTTGAAAACCGCTATCACGGACACGTCTTACAAGGTTTCAAAAAATTCCAAGATATGGGCAAATTGGAAATCATTACCTGCTGCGCCACGCACGGTTACTTGCCTCTAATGGTACATAAAGAAAGCGTAAATGCCCAAATTAAGATTGCCGCCAACGATTACAGAAGCCGCTTTGGCCGTTCCCCGCGCGGAATATGGCTGGCAGAGTGCGCTTACAATCCGGGCGACGATAAATTTTTGCGCGACGAAGGAATCCGCTTTTTCTTTACGGAATCACACGGCGTCTTGCACGGTACCCCGCGCCCCAAGTATGGTATTTATGCCCCTGTGTATTGCCCGCAGACGGGTGTAGCCGCCTTTGCCCGTGATATGGAATCGGCCCAACAGGTTTGGAGTGCCGAATCCGGCTATCCCGGCGACCCGCGCTACCGCGAATTCTACCGCGACCTCGGTTACGATTTGGATTACGACTACATCAAACCGTACCTCCACTCCGACGGAGTCCGGCGCAATATTGGGATGAAATACCATAAAATTACTGGCAAAGTAGCCTTGAACCAAAAACAAGCCTACAACCCGCAGGAAGCGCGCGAAGTAGCCGCCCAGCACGCCGGGAACTTTATGTTCAACCGCCAAAAGCAAATTGAATATTTAAGCACGATTATTGACCGCAAACCGTTGGTGGTTTCTATGTATGATGCGGAACTCTACGGACATTGGTGGTATGAAGGTATTGATTTCTTGGAGTATCTGTTCAAGAAGATTTACTATGACCAAAAGGACATCAAACTGGTTACCCCGAGCGAATACTTGGCTATGTACCCGGAAAATCAAGTGGTACAGCCGTCTATGTCCTCTTGGGGAGACAAAGGCTACCACGACGTGTGGCTTAACAGCGGCAACGATTGGATTTACCGCCACCTGATTAAAGCCGCCGAACGGATGATGGACTTGGCTAACAAATTTCCCAACGCCGGAGGTTTATTGCGCAGAGCGCTCAACCAACTGGCCCGCGAACTGTTATTAATGCAATCGTCCGACTGGGCATTTTTAATGACCACAGGTACGGCAAAAGAGTATTCCACCAAGCGCACCAAAGATCACGTAAAGCGCTTTAACGAACTCTACGAGCAAATCCAAGGCAACCGTATTGACGAGGGATATGTCTATGACCTGGAACAAAAGGACTCTATCTTCCAGCAAATAGACTATAACGTTTATTCCTCGTCCGCCAAGGAAGCCGTATTAAAGAAATACAGATAAAGCAGTTTTACTTGCCCAAGAACCCGACCCCACAGGCCGGGTTCTTTTTTCTCCAACGGGTCTAGGTCCAAAGGCCCAGGGCGCATTAGGTCCAAAGACTCTTTCGGTGTATCTTGATATTTCTTACACTATAAGTATGAAAAACCTAATGTATGCTTTAATGATAGTCTCCCTCGGGACGACTATGTCCTTTGCCCAAAACGCAGGCAAAGAAATTGCCACCGGCGTAAAAGTTGCCGAAAAAGTGGCTGCCGGAGTCGCTAAAAACGCCTCCAAAGCCGGGATAAAAGTTTCCCCGCGTTTTAAAGGGCCGAAATTGCCTCAAATTTATGTGCCCGCTTTCAACACGACACCCAGTGTAACGCTTTCCGCTGTCAGCCGTGCGCGCATTCCCACGGATGAAAAGGTTGTTTTGAATCAAGTCTACAAAACCACCCAAGAAACCAGACAGGCCTATGCCTTGCTTAATACCTTGATGAAAGACCCGCTCTATTATATTTCCAGTGAAGCAGGCCAGAAAAAGGGATTAGAACTTATTGACCAGACCGTTATCAACAAGAGTCTCCGTTCTTCCTTGCGCAGCAGTTTATTATCGCGCGACGTACAGTCCCTGATAGAAAATTTGGTCAATTACTATACATTGACCCACTCCCCGGTTTTAACAACAACCGCCGGTATGACGGATTTGCTTCATTTGGACGGTAAAGAAGCCTTTATAGATACTGCTTTTAACTACTTGCTTATGCACCCCCACAAAGTAAACCGGAAACTGCGCTATATGATGCAAAGTACCCTGGTAACCAACGAAACCAAGGGCGTTATCCAACACTTTATCAATATGCCCAAACCGGCTTCTATGTCTGGTGCGGAAAAAATGGTATTCCGTTCCGCATTGGCTGAGGCTTACACGCAGTATGCCCGCGGCGTACAAGCGGCCAAATCGGCTGAAAGCACCATAGAAACCGTAACGGTTTATGCCCGCACCTTGACCGAATTACAAGAATTTGTAAAAGCCAACGGACGCTTGCCTAAATGGAACTCTACGGACACCAACGAACTGATGCTCCACAGCCGCACCGAGATCTTAATGCAGGATGGCCACGCGAACCACTTTGAACCGGTTGAAAAAATATCGGCACAAATCAAGACGTTGCTTGCCCAATATGCTCCGGTCTATCCGTCCGAACCCGAAACATTAAATCAATTAAGATCTTTTATTAACAAGAACCACCGCTTTCCGCAGGCCCGCCCGGGCAACCCCGGCGTATCTGATGAAGAAGCCAACTTGTATGATGCCTTAATGCATTGGCTGATTAAGGGGACCAGTCCTTTCAAATCGGCAATGGATGAAATGGTAAACGGTTTATAATTCTCCTCCCCCGGCCCCAAACCGGGGGTTCTTTTTACCCGCTAACAAAAAACTCCGCAGATCAACCTGTGGAGTTTTTTCCCGAGTAAAAAGCCGCCCGTTACAAAAACGGGCGGCTTGATTATCCACTAGATAACTACAATAT
>ERZ1026894.713-NODE-713-length-23004-cov-27.600898_pt1 | contig 23004 bp, 31 predicted proteins | sample MGYA00380177_ERZ1026894 | MGnify/ENA primary metagenome ERZ1026894 (study PRJEB33269, sample SAMEA4719813) | human gut metagenome | biome: human-associated habitat; feature: organic feature; material: feces | place: Cameroon | collected 2013-10 ... | reverse complement strand
CAATAAAAGAGATACAATTATGGTAAAAGAATTAACAGAAATGGAATACCAAAACATATTCGGCGGAAGGCCTATCATCATTTTCTATGGAAATGGGAAATATAAAGTTATAAATGTCCCTGATTGATATTAATCTTTCGACATTTATAGAACAGTTTGCACAGACAAAATGATTTATCTTTTGTATAACATAAAAACTTAAAATTATGAAGAAGTTGGAAGAAATGGGACTTGTCCCTTTAAACAAGAAAGAGTGTGTTGAACAATTGGGAGGCTTTGATAATATGTGGGAGGTATTAGGATACATATGGGGTAAGGAATTTGCTTCCTTTAAAAGAAACAATTTTGCTCCTTCAGTATTACCATATAAATAATAAAATTATGAATACAATAAATTTAAAGAGTTTGTCAAAAGCAGAGATGACGAATAATAATGGTGGTTTTGCCATGGTTCCTTTTGTAATAGGTGCAATAGCTGGTGGTATCGTTTACGATTGTATCTGGCATTGGGGAGAAACCTCTGCCTCAGTAAGAAAAGGCTTTAGAGAAGGTATGGCTGATTATTAATATTGCAGTCCTTATATTTGGACTGAAAAACAACTAACATAATGAAAAAGCATAACTTTTTAATCGGCTTGACATTATTGATTGTTTCAGTCATTTTATCAAACATATTTAATGAAAATACAATCACAAATAGTGCCATAGAATCTTTTTTCTATTTGCCTATAGCCTATAATTTTGTCAAGGCTTTTTATAGTAAAGAGAATTGGTTGAACTTATTGTTAGTATCAGCATTAATTTGTAGCATCATTATTTTCACTCCCAAGTGGGGTGTATGGGCTTGCATAGTGATAAATATTGTATGTTGTCTATTCTCATACATAATACTTTTGCTTGCTATAAAAATAGCAAATAATTTTAATCAAAAATAGAATAAGACTATCACTGCTGTCCAAATAAATAAAAAACATGGAAAAGAATTTAAATTTAAAGGAAAGAATGTTGATTCCATTGAGTACAGTTGAGCAACAAAACTATTATGGTGGCTCAGTGTTGGGTGAATTATGGAAAGTCGCAAAAAAGATTATTAAAGAATTAAGTAAGGATTCATATCCGCCAATTATGTAATAACCCTAAAATGAAACATAAGCGCAGCTATCAGGTATTAAGTGTAATAGGAATTTTGTTGGTATGTATTGTATTCGTTACATTACTACCACTTGCTATTCAAATTGTCTTCGAACTTACAACCCATATCATTGGTAGCTCTATGACTTTTAGTGAATGGAGTAAAAATGACATGGGAATAATTTGCACGGACATTATACCTTCTCTTGGTTTAATTCTTTTATGTCTGTGGAAGTTTAATGGGAAAAAGATAATAAGTCATAGCTGTTCTAATTTTTCGACAGCATACGTTCCTTATATTATAATATTAGGTATATGTACTTATTTTCCTATAGGGGTAATAGAAGATATTATATGTTTGCCAGATTACTTGGTGGATGATTTTGAAAAGTCAGTTTTCAATCCATACGAGATTTTGCTTATTTGCCTTATTGGACCCTTTGTAGAAGAATTACTGTTTCGAGGTGTTGTGTTAAAGCGACTTTTAATATATATGAACAATGTCTATAGTGCTATTGTCTTGTCGGCAGTTCTATTTGCTTTGTTTCATGTTAATCCAGCTCAAATACCAGGAGCTTTCATATTAGGTCTCATAACAGGATATATAGTTTACCGAACAAAGAGTATTTTCTATAGTTTTTTCGTTCACGCTATATATAATTCTTTATGCTGTTTGCAATATTTCGCTATAGGATATGAGTCTAAGACCATAGATCTTGTAAATGGTAATTGGTATATATATTTATCACTTGCAATATCAAGTTTGGGAATAGGATATTTTGTCGTTAAAACGATGAATCTTAAATTAAGTTCAATTAGAAAGTAGTAAAAATGAAAACAACTAATGGTATGTTAGCAGATCTTACACAACGTGAGATGCTGGAGGTCAATGGAGGAGGTAAAATATGTCCACAATAGTAAAAGATAACAACAAAAATTATTTGGCCATTGCCTTCAAACACCTTTTGACAGCATTGCTGATTGCAATGATTGGTACTTGGTGTTTTCAATTACTTTACCCTGCAATTGCCGGTATATTTACAAATACAGCTAAAAATGAAATAAATATAATATACTCTCATCTTGTATTTGTAGTATCAATCATTTTATGGTGTTGTTATAAGTTCCCTATTGTCAGACAATTCAAAAAACAACCATTGTCTACACTAACATACTATCCGATTATTGCTGTATTGGCTTTGATTTGCTTTATAATATTAGGCTCTGTCATAGATATACCTAATTACTATCAGCATGAACTGGAGAGTATAATGCAAGAAAAATTCCTCTGTATATTGACAATGGGAGTTATCCAACCAATCGCAGAAGAATTTCTCTTCAGAGGAGTGTTTCTGAAAGAATTACTCAAATGGAAAAGTAATCCATGGTGGGCTATAGGTGTATCCGCTATTACTTTTAGCATCATACATTTGAATTTTACCCAGATGATAAGTGCATTGCCATTGGGCATAATTATGGGATGGTTATACTTTAAGACCCAAAGCCTGTGGCCTTCGATTATAATACATATTACGAACAACTCTATATGCTGCATACCGAGCAGCATTGGTAGTCTCTCGTTTTTGGATATAATCTGCAACCATCCATTAATAGGCATACTTATCGTTGTGCCTTTGAATAGCATACTGATATTTCTCATCATAAGAAAAATAAATTATAAAACAGAAAGATTATGAACAAACTTACAGATTTGACAACTTCCGAAATGAAAAAATTTGCAGGAGGATTTGGCGTAGGTGTTATCGTCGGTTTTGTGGCTGTAGCTGCATTGTATTATGTGGTAAAGAATGTCTAATGAACAAGGAATATAAAGAAAAAATCCTAAAGACAGGGTTGGAAGGTTTTTTAATAGGTATTGCTATAGGTGTAGCAGCTGGAATAGTCTATTTTTTCACTCACTAATTGGCTAAACAATTTCTTCTTAGGAATAGAATATTTTGTCGTTCTAACGATGAATTTAAATTAGAAACTTAGTGATTAACCTTTCATGTTACTCAGGCATTTTGACCTGAGTAACTTATTTAATTTTATGCAACTTTTACCTCCTGCTTGGATAGAGAATAGTATTGAGACCTACATCTATCAGCACACGACAAAGTCTCAAGTCATTTATTGGGTGCATCCATAAAATATAGTAGAGAAGTAAAACATATTATTATACAAATGACTTTGATTTAAAAAGTAAAATCTTTAAATTATGAAGTATTTAAATTTAGATATTAATCATTATCTTTCTGATAAGGATAAAGGAGAGAAACCGATAGTGATACTTATAAAGGGGGCTGTTATTTATCTTATTTTATTAATAGTCTCTATTCTTGTTATCAGCTATGCACATCATATAGGATGGCCTAAAGAACTTAAGCCAAAGGAAAATATAACAAAAGACACAATACTAATGTTAATAGTAATTGGGCCGATCATAGAAGAAACAATACACAGACTATGGTTGTCATTCCACAAGACAGAAATCATTATCAGTGTAACTTGTATCTCTTTTTTCATTTTAGGAGAATTATATCACATAGACGACAAATATATTAGAATTCTTACAAAGTTAGCAATTGCATTTGTGATGGGATATCTTTTTTACAAGATACCGCAAGCAAGGTATGATAGAATCAAAAGTAATAAATATCTATATAGATCATTCATCTGGTTTTCTATCTTATGGTTTTCCCTAATGCATATAAATAATTACAATGTAGAAATGTATTACTTACCCTATCTCATCATTGCTTGTTTGCCACAATTTAGTGCTGGAATATTGTTTACTTATTTCAGGTTGAACTTGGGAATTTACGCAAGTATATTCGCACACATATTACTGAATGAAGTTACATATATTCTTTTATAGTATAAAAATGAGAGCGTGTTTCAAGTCCTGATCGTTTTTTTTCAAATTAACTAAAAACGTAACTGCTCAGCATCCATATAGAAGTAACAACTCAGCATCCCCATAGGAGTGCTGAGTTGTTACTTATCTCACTTAATCGGACAATGTTTTTTTAAATAGTAATAAAGGGTCAGCGGATTTTTCCAGTTGGTAACACCGTATGTTAGGAATAAAGTCGTACCTTTGCCATATGGAACAGACCAAGCTACTACGTGCCATTCTTCCGGATGTGCTTATAGACAACTTCGATGTTGTAAACTTTGATAAGACCGATAGCCGCTTTGACATTTATCTTGACGAAAAAAAGGTTCAGATGCGTGAGGACAAGAAGTACGGCAATGTGATATCCCACGGCTTTGGTGACTATCACGTCATCCAGGATTTTCCCATCCGTGGCCGTGCTACGTATCTTCATGTACGCAAACGCAAATGGTTGGACAAGGACACCGGCGAGATCTTCAGCTACGAATGGGATTTGTCCGAGTTTGACGAAACTCGATTGAATGCAGAGTTCGTTTCTTTTTTAAAAGAGGGAGATTGAGTCTACTCCCGTAAGCATCTCGACGCTTGCGGCCCGCAACGGTCTCAACGGTCAGACGCTGCGCAAACAGTACAAGGAGAAAATCAGTGACTATCGCAACTGGGAACAATTGGACCATGCAGAGGAGTACATGCTGTTTCCAGACAATTTCGGTGAGGACATGAGTCTTGACGAGACCTGTCTTTCCAACGGTGAGGTCTACACTATCCTGACGGACAAGGCAGCCCACGGCGGCAAGGGAGCGCTGGCTGCAATGGTTCGTGGTGTAGCTTCGGATACAGTGTCGGCAATACTGAAGAAAGTCCCACGTGAACTGCGCTGCCGTGTAAGGACCGTGACCACAGATTTGTCTTCTGCCATGATGCTGACAGTGAGGACTGCGTTCCCTAATGCCAAGCTGATAAATGACCGTTTCCATGTGCAACGACTTATGACCGAGGCCATTGACCAGATGAGAATAGCCTTACGATGGGATGTGCTCGCGGAGGAAAACAAGGCCATAAAAGAGCATAGGGCAAAACGTAAGGCGGCACATACGAGGGCCGAGAAGGATCTTATAGGGGAATGGGGGCCAGAACGTATGGCCAACGGTGAAACCAAGCCGCAGATTATGGCACGCAGCCGACATATGATTCTCATGCACAAATCGAAATGGAATGCCCAACAGCAGACAAGGGCCGAAATTCTCTTTCAGATGTTTCCCAAACTCGAGAAGGCGTATGGCCTCTACCTCAGTCTTGTGGACATTTTCAACAAGAAAACCCAGCCTGGAGTGGCAAGGCTTAACCTTGCCAGATGGTACAATGATGTCGAAGATCTTGGGTATGAAGGTTTCAACAAGGTTATTGAAACCTTTGAGAACCACAACGATACCATCATTAACTATTTTGAGGAAAGGCTTACCAATGCATCGGCAGAGTCGTTCAATGCTAAAATCAAGGCTTTTAGAACACAGTTCAGAGGTGTAGGGGATATCAGGTTCTTCATGTACAGGCTGGCAACACTTTATTCCTAACATATGGTGTTACCAACCGAAATAATCCGCTGACCCGTAATAAATGATATACGTGAAAAATCCACCTAAGCACGCAGCAGAAATATCTATCCAGTCGATATTTTTAGTAAAAAACGCATCGACGAATTCAAAGCCTATAAGAATTAACATGGATTCTAATATACTTCCAACAATGGATTGTTGCTTATGAGCACGAAGACATCCCTGTATGAAACACACTCCCATAGGGACTCCTAAAAAACTGGTGTAGCTATCTGAAATATGAAAATCACTTAAATGTCTGGAATAAGCATATGGTCTATATATAAAGTTCAAGAATATACAAAGTAAAAGCAGTACAAGACCAACACATATAAATAAGATTTTTGGCTTTTCTTTGAATTTGTCAACTATATGTAGCATAGGTATTTTATTGATTATAGTAACCTTAATTCCGCAACAATATTGTAAATTAAATCTAAGAAACTCACTCCTTTTGGAGGATTTTTTTCGGGTCATGGAGCAATTTGACTCCACATTGTCTTCTGTAATCTACTCAACCCTCGGTTTACTCTCTACCTCTGTGCTCTGGATTATACTAATGACTGGTCCATCTATGGTTTCAACTTTTTCTGTAACTTTTCCCAAAGAACTCTTGCTGATATAAAAATAAAACTCTAACTTTGCGGAAAAGTTCATATAAAGACAGATTAGGAATGATGGTAGAGACAAACGATAGACGATTGCCAGTAGGCATCCAGTCTTTTGAGAAAATCAGAAAGGGTGGATACCTTTATGTTGACAAGACAGATATCATCTGGCAACTTGCCAACAGAAATAAAACGTATAATTACCTGAGCCGCCCACGCCGCTTCGGTAAATCAGTGCTGGTCGATACGCTCGAAGCCTACTTCATGGGTAAGAAAGAACTCTTCGAGGGCTTGAAGATTATGCAGATGGAGACGGAATGGGTGAAGCGCCCTGTTATCAGACTCGATATGAGTCAGGCTGGCGCAGAACCGGAAAGTGTACGAAGCTATCTGGATGATGTTTTCAATACACTTGAAACGGAGTACGGAATTGTTGTGCGCCAAGATAGTTCTTTTGCTGTGAGATTTAAGAATATCATTGAAACTGCTTATAATAAAACTGGCCAACAGGTGGCCATTCTCATCGACGAATACGACTCTCCATTGCAGCATTCCTGGAAGACTCCGCATCACGAAGCATGTACCGCTATCTATAGAGAAGTATTTGCCGTATTAAAATCTCAGGATAAATACGAGAAGTTTGTCTTCATCACTGGTATCACCAAGTTTACGCAAATCTCTCTCTTCTCTGTACTCAATAATCTGAGCAACATCAGTTTTGAGCCGGAATATGCAGCCATCTGTGGTATTACGAAAGAAGAAGTTTTACGTGATTTTCAACCCGAGATCAACAGATTGGCAGAATATGAAGACTGGACATTCGATGAAGCTGTAGCACAACTGACGGCATATTATGACGGCTATCATTTCAGCCGCCGCAATATGGTGGATGTATTCAACCCGTTCAGTCTCATCAATGCCTTGGCAGATTCTGATTTGAAGAACTACTGGGCTTCATCGGGGTCAACCTCGTTGCTCCTAAAGTTTGTGGATGACCTGGAGATTCGTTTAAAGGATTTTGATCATTGTGCCCTGTTGAGCACCATCATAGAGACTTCAGACGTGACGGGTGGCGGAGCAGAACTGTTTCTCTATCAGTCTGGTTATCTCACCATTAAGGATTACCAGATGGGAGTTTACATTTTGGGATTCCCCAATAATGAAGTAAAACAAGCACTTTATGAAACGGTATTACCAGCACTTACGCTGCGAAGTTCAGGTGGCATCCAATCTACTCAATCTGGTCTGTTTCTTGCCCTTCAACTTAACAATCTTCCTGAAGCCATGAAATGCCTGAAGGCACTCATTGCAGACGTTCCCTACAGCAACAAGAAACTTGCCAGCATGGATATGGAGGAGCGCTACCGCTTGATTCTGAGCACCATCTTCAATGCCATCGGCTGCCGAGTGGAAGTAGAAAAGATGATGGCTACGGGCAGGATTGATATGGTGGTAGAAACCACCAACTTCATCTATGTATTAGAGCTGAAGCTGAGCAACAATGGTGGCGTGGATGCTGCCGAAGATCAGATGAAAGCCAAGCAGTATGCCGAACCTTTTAAGGCAGACAAGCGCAAGGTGATAGCTCTTGCCATAGAACTGGATGATATGGGAAAGGGATTGGTTAATTGGAAAGAAGTATAATATTGAAAAAAGGTCTATACGCCACCTATTCATTGTGGCATATAGACCCCTGTCCGCGATAAAAAACAGTCCGCAAAAATGTGACTTATTTTGCATTTCTCTCGGTTTGCATTTCGAGGAGGTGAAGTAAGATAGATAGAAATAAGAATATATTATCAATTAGACATAAATGCGCAAATAGACAAGCATAAAAACGTTTATCTAACACAATAAACCCGTGTTTGGTCGCGCATATTCAACAAATCTACTACGATGTTCACTATACTAACTACCGTGAAGCATACAAAGCCCGAGACGAGCACGAGCACTGCATATCGCGAATACCGTCCGAGCGCTACGAGCAGGGCGTTCTCCACGCCGAACGAAAAGAGTGGCTGTTCGGCTGGCATGGCGAGCATAACGGCTATGACGCCTCCTCCCAAGATAACTCCAAGCACGAAGGCTGCGAGCATGGCATAGCGGTAGCGTCTGAGGCAGGCTTCTTCGTGCTGCTTCAGATACTCAACGGCGTCAAGGCGTTTCTCGAGTCTGGCAATGAATGCGTCGCCATCGTCAAAGTTGGGTTGGGCTGCGAGGAAGAGTTCCTCAAGTGCTTTATCTTTCTTCATACGTTCAATATTGTTTTAAGGTTGTCTCTGCCGCGCGAGAGTTGCTTCTTCACGGCATCTATGGTACTGTCGGTGATGTCGGCTATCTCCTTCACCGAGTAGCCGCTCATGTAGAACATCACCACTGCCGAGCGCTCCTTGGGCGAGAGTGTGGCGAGCGCCATGTACAGCTCCTGATGGCGGAAGGCGGAGTCGGCTGACGTTGCTGACGCCACGCTGTGCGCTGCGGAGATGTCGTCGAACGTGCGCTTGCTTGCCTTGTGGTTGAGGAAGGTGTTGCGTGCTATCGTGAACAGCCACGCACGAAACTTGCCCTTGTCCCGATAGGCCGACGAAGAGAGGTAAGCCTTCACTAACGTCTCCTGAGCTATGTCGTCGGCATCGTCGCGCTTGCCGCAGCAGAGGGCGAGCAGGAAGCCTCGCAACGCCTCCTGCTCACTCTTCACAAGTGCTATGAATTGTTCTCTCGTCATACGTTATTACTCTTGCTTCATGTTCTGCTGCTCTGCCTCCATCTCCTTGGCGAGCATACGGCGGCCTACGAAGTAGCTTATGAGGAAGGCGATGCCGATAGGTATCAGCGCTGCACCTACGATAAGGAGCATATCTGTTCTGATCACTACACAGAAGAAGTAGAGCAATATGAACGCCACGCCCATAAGACAGCAGAGGCAGCCGCGTTCAAGTCTGGCGAGCAGCTTCTCCTTGATAAGCTTCTCCGACTTCTTCATGCCCTTCAAGAGGTCTTCTACGTTGAGGTTGGGGTTCTTCTCCAATGCGGCGAGCACTATCTCCTTGCGGTTGCGGTCTGCCGCCATCGCGCTTCTGAAAATGATTGACACGATACATACCGGGAGGGCTACTGCTACTCCTAACGGAACCAAGATTTCTACTAAATTATCCATATTCTTCTTTCGTTTTTAAATTGTTATACTTGTTGTTTGTTATATCGTTGTGTGCAGAAGCGGTGCGTTTGTTGCTTCTTGCAGAACCAGTTCATTTATATAACAAGCGGCACGGGCGAAAGGTGACATTGCTGGAACAAAAATAATTGATTTTATTTGAAAACAGCGCTGATTCTTGTAGTATGGAGTCTTGAGAAATTGTTTAACCTTAATTCCGCAACACTATAATTTAAGAGTCCACTTAAAAAAGTACCATCAAAACATAAGGGTACTTTTTAAAGTGGACTCAGTTAATTTATAGTATATTCCTTAAATGATGCCGAAAAGACGCAACACATCATTGAGGTTGGCAACGACGAGAAGGAGCAAGAGGATGGTAAAGCCCGCATACTCAGCATAAGTAAGGAACTTGTCGCCAGGCTTGCGCCCTGTTATCATCTCGTAGAGGAGGAAGAACACGTGTCCGCCATCGAGTGCTGGGATAGGCAGAATGTTCATGAAGGCAAGGATGATGCTCAGGAAGGCAGTCATCAACCAGAAAGCATGCCAGTCCCACATGGGTGGGAAGAGACTTCCCAGTGCACCAAAACCACCCAAGCTCTTGGCTCCCTCTTTAGAGAAGACGTATTTCATGTCGCCCACATAGCCCGACAAGACATTCCAGCCATACTTGATACCCGCTGGGAAGCTCTCGAAGAATCCATACTTGATGTGAGTAACCTTATAGTCGCGTACTATATTGTAGTTGACGAATCCCATGCGGGTGTATCCCGCTGAGGCATCAAGCTGAACAGATGTGGTAAGCGTGTCGCCATTGGCTTTCAGCACCGTCAACTGAGCATTGAGGATGGCTGCGCTGTCCTTGGCAGTAGTGGCAGCAGCCAGCTGGTCGTCGATGCGGCCCATCTCATTGGTAAAGGCATTGAAAGTCTCAACAGCCTTACCATTGATGCTCAGAATCTTGGCGGCAGGAGTAAGACCTATCTTTGCGGCAGGTGTACCCTTAGCCACACTGTCAATCTGTAGAGGCTGATAGATTTCCACGAAACGGGGAGAAGCCTTCAACATACCAAGCATATTGATTTCGCCTGGCAACTGCAGACTCATGGGCTTACCATCGCGGATGATGTCTACACGATGGGCTGTAGAGAGCGCACGGAACATATCACCATCATAGGTCTTAAAAGCACCTTCCTCTGTACCTACAAGGATGTCGCGGTCTTGGAATCCTAATGCCTTAGCCTCGCTGTTGAAAGCCATTCCCTGCTTCATGTCCTTGGTAGCTACATAGTCGTCGCCCCAGTGGAAGAGAATCATCGAATAGATGAAGAGCGCCAACACAAAGTTGACCAGCACACCACCTATCATGATAAGCAGACGCTGCCAAGCAGGCTTAGAGCGGAACTCCCAGGGTTGCTCGGGCTGTTTCATCTGCTCGGTGTCGAAGCTCTCATCTATCATACCCGAAATCTTGCAGTAGCCGCCTAAAGGCAACCAACCCATTCCGTAGGTAGTGTCCGAATTCTTGGGCTTGAACTCGAAGAGATGAAACCAGGGATCGAAGAAAAGATAGAACTTCTCTACTCTTACACCGAAGAGCTTGGAGAAGAAAAAGTGACCGCCCTCGTGGAGCAACACCAATATGGAAAGCGCCAACATGAGCTGAAGCGCCTTGATCAAGAATATTTCCATTGTTTTACTTTGAACTGTGAAGGCAGAAAACCGAGACTTTTGTAAGGCTCCTTCCGCCGTTCAACATGATTATGATTGATAAACTTTATTGATAATTCGTGATTGACAGTGTGCACACCTTTTATATATATAGCGTCACACCTTCATTATATTATGACGCACTCTTCATCAGTTCTGCAGCGATGCGTCGGGCCTCGGCATCGGTCTGCAGATAGACGTCGAGATCGGGCTGGCTATCGAAGGTAGCTTTCGCCATTACCTGCTCTATGATGTCGCCCATCTGCAAGAATCCACACTCGCCACGGCGGAAGCCGGCATTGACCACCTCGTTGGCTGCATTGACTATGCACGACATGTTGCCACCTTTCTTGATAGCTTCGAAGGCTAAGCGTAGACACTTAAACTTTTTGTAGTCGGGCTCAAAGAACTGCAAGTCCTTGGTCTTGAACAAGTCGAGACGGTCGCCCTGCAGAGGCAAGCGCTTGGGGAAGGAGAAGGCATACTGTATGGGCAGACGCATATCGGGCACACCCAACTGAGCCTTCACTGCTCCATCGGCAAACTGCACTGCGCTGTGCACGACACTCTGTGGATGAATGAGCACTTCTATCTTATCGGCAGGAACGCCGAAGAGCCATTTGGCCTCAGTCACCTCGAAACCCTTGTTCATGAGCGAAGCCGAGTCGATGGTGATCTTGGCACCCATGTCCCAGGTAGGATGACGGAGGGCATCGGCTGCTGTTACCTGAGCTAACTGCTCCATGGTGTGATGGCGGAAAGGTCCACCTGAACAGGTGAGTAATATCTTGTCTATCTCATTGTCGTCCTCTCCCACAAGACTCTGGAAGATGGCACTATGCTCACTATCTACAGGCAAGATTGGTGCATGATATTGTTGCGCCAAAGCACAAATCAACTCACCAGCCACCACAAGGGTCTCTTTGTTGGCAAGACATATCTTCTTGCGAGCCTTGATGGCATGAATGGTTGGTTCGAGCCCAGAGAAGCCCACCATAGCGGCAAGTACCATGTCGATAGGGTCAGCTTCGACGATGTCGCAAAGAGCCTGAGCACCCGCATACACCTTGATGTCTGGCTCATCGCTAAGAAGGTCTTTCAACTCGTCATAATGTGCCTCGTCAGCAATGACCACAGCAGCAGGTTTGAACTTATGGGCTTGCTGAGCCAGTTCCTTGACACGATGATTCGCCGTTAGGCAGTACACCTCGTACAGGTCGCTATGTTGCTCAATGACATCGAGCGCCTGGGTTCCGATACTTCCCGTAGAGCCAAGGATACATATTTGTTGTTTCTTCATTACTTCAGCATTATATGATTACAGGGATGGAGCAGAAAAATGTTCACTCCTCAATTTATAGTTCCAGCAATCCTTCTGGAATTGCCATTCTTATCATTTTTTTCTCTATATCTACCTCTTCGATAAGGTCGTTGTTGGCAGGAATAAGTAGTGCCTCGCCTTCGGGAGAGGTTATCTCGAAGAGAAGATTGAGAGTAGAATCGTCCACATGGTCGATGGTTCCAACAACACGTCCACTCACTGCATCAACCAGTTGGAAACCAATGATCTCTGCCCACGACATATTCTCCTCGTCGCTATCAGAGAGATGGCGCGGAAAGTACACCTCGCAGCCCGTATAAGCTCGTACCTGTTCCTGAGTGTCGATGTCTTCAAACTTAACCAACACGTTGTCATCGTTTTTAAAACGATATTCTTCGAGATAAAAAGGCACCAAAATGCCATCAATATCTAATACCAGATAATCGGCATCTACGCGGTCGAACACATCGTCAGTAATGGCAAAGGTGATTTCTCCTTTCACACCATGGGGCTTACCCAACTTACCTATCTTATATACGTCGTCTCGTCTTATCATGATTCACTAAACATTAATCCGTAACACGCGAAATCTTAGCGCCAAGCTGGTTGAGTCGGTACTCTATATCCTCGTAGCCACGATCTATCTGGGCGATATTCTCTATGCGGCTGGTGCCGTTAGCACTCATAGCTGCTATGAGAAGGGCTATACCAGCACGAATATCAGGACTACTCATTCTGCCTGCGCGAAGACGTATCTTGTGGTCGTGACCTACCACTACAGCACGATGAGGGTCGCAAAGAATAATCTGTGCTCCCATGTCGATGAGCTTATCGACAAAGAACAGGCGACTCTCGAACATTTTCTGATGAAAGAGCACACTACCACGAGCCTGTGTTGCCACCACGAGGAGAACAGACAGGAGGTCAGGGGTGAGGCCTGGCCAAGGAGCATCGGCAAGGGTCATGATGGTGCCATCGATGAAGGAATCGATGACATAGTGCTTCTGCTCGGGAATGAACAGATCGTCGTCTTCTATCTTGATTTTCACACCCAATCTACGGAATGCCTCAGGGATGATGCCGAGGTTGCGCACGGATACGTTCTTGATGCGGACACCAGCGCCACACATGGCTGCCATACCGATGAACGAGCCTACCTCTATCATATCGGGGAGAATACGATGCTCGGCACCATGGAGAGACTTCACACCCACGATGGTGAGCAGGTTACTACCGATGCCACTAATCTGCGCACCCATGCCATTGAGTAAGTGGCACAACTGCTGTATATAAGGCTCACAAGCTGCATTGTATATCGTGGTAGTTCCCTCTGCCAGAACAGAGGCCATGATGATATTGGCTGTACCAGTAACAGAAGCCTCGTCGAGCAACATATAGCAGCCCTTCAGTTTCTTGGCTTCTATCTGATAAACATTACGCTCGTCGTCGTGTACGAACTTAGCTCCCAAGTATTTAAAGCCCAAGAAATGGGTGTCGAGGCGACGACGACCTATCTTGTCGCCACCAGGTTTGGCTATGGTGGCCTTACCGCAACGTCCCAACAGCGGACCTATCATCAGCACGCTACCACGAAGTGAGGAGCATTTCTTGACAAACTCCAGACTATCGAGGTAGTCGAGATTCAGCTCATCACTCTGAAAGGTATAGTCGTTGCGACTATTCTGAGTTACTTTCACACCTATCTCTCTGAGCAACTTAATGAGGTTGTTCACGTCGAGGATATCGGGCACATTCTTGATGCGCACGGGTTCGTCGGTAAGGATGGTGGTGCAGATTACTTCGAGTGCCTCATTTTTGGCACCCTGTGGGGTAATGGTTCCTGCGAGGGGATGTCCGCCCTCTATGATGAATGACTCCATAGACTACTCTCTGTGGGTTATGATAAAAAATAAGGGGATTATTTTACTTGTTCTTTTTCTTGCCATTGCGTCCTTGAGATGGCTCACGGTCTACCACCTTCTCAAACTTGAAGGTGTCCAGGTCGAGCTGTATCTTACCATCGGTGAAGCGGGCCAAGTCGTTGGCCACCTTCTCACCATCACTGTAGCCATGGTTCCACAGCACCAGGTTGCGATGCATCTGATTGGCGGTCAGCTTCACCAACTCGTCGCGCTCTGCACCAGGCTCCATCGTTTTAAGCTTTTCGAAGATATCAAAGAGCATGGTGCCATAGTGACGCACTGGAATCTTCTTCATCGGATAGGGCATTGGCTCAGGCTTCTTGGCCATCTGGACAGCATCGGTAACATCAAAAGGATAGTCGATATCGAGCTTAAAATGACTCATAATAGCGAGCTGATCCCAAAGTTTGCGCTCATGTCCCTCGGCATTCTTACTCTCGGGCAACATGCGGTCCATGATGGCAACGATGGTCTTGGCACAACGCAGGCGTTCCTCGCGATCGGGAATACTTACTGCATAATCGACCATCTGCTGTATCTCTCGCCCATATTCGGGAAGCACAATTTGCTCCCGCTGGGTGTTATAGTCTAATCCGTCTATCTCCATGAATATCTATATGTAAAAATAGGGTAAAAATATCAAATCAGTTTTTTGGGCATCTTAGCCACAAAGTCCTTCAGATAGAAAGGCACGTAGTAAGCCACATCTTCAAACTTGCCCTCCACAAAACGCTTCTCTGCCAAAGGTGCCATGTTCTTGGCAAGAGGTTCGATGCCCTTCACGAGATGGGCGTTAGGATGATTGATAACCTCCATGCACTTTGCCGCACCATTGCCAAAGAAATAAACTGCTCCACGCTCGAGATACTCTTTATAAGTATCGGCATCAACGATGTCGGCCTGGATGGGGCGCACCTCATGGAGGGCTCGATCGAACACCTGTGCATAGACTTCCATGCGACGGGCGTCGAGCATGGGCACGATGAGCGCATCTTCCTCTGCAGGATGCTCGCCCAAGAGTACAGGAACAGCCAACAGTTCGAGCGTAGGGATAGCGATAAGCTTGGCGCCACGACCATAGCAAAGACCCTTAGCCATGCTCACACCAATACGTAGTCCGGTGTAAGAACCAGGACCGCAACTGACGGCTACAGCCTCAAGGGGAATATTGCGGGAATCAATGTAATTGATAGCCTCGTCTACGAACACGCCCAACTTCACTGCATGATTGGGACCGCTGTGATCTTCCTTATTGAAAATCACGACTCCATTATCACTAATTGCCACCGAGCACACGTCGGTACTCGTCTCAATGCTTAAAATACAAGACATAAAAATAAATATATTCTTAAATAAAGTGCAAATTTACGCTTTTTCTCGCATTTTTTTGTACTTTTGCAGAAATTTAACGTGAAGATTATATGATACAGTCAATGACAGGCTTCGGAAAAGCCACCGTTGCCTACAAAGAAAAGAAAATCAATGTAGAGGTTAAGTCACTGAACAGCAAGACTCTCGACCTCTCTACACGTATCGCTCCGCTCTACCGAGAGAAGGAAATGGAGATACGACAGTTCATCGCAAAGAATCTGGAAAGAGGAAAGATTGATTTCTCTATCTGGATAGAAAAGGACGTCGTTGCTGATGCCACTCCCATCAACATGGCTCTGGTAGAGAACTACTACCAGCAGATTAAGAAGATTTCGGAACAGACAGGCATTCCTGAGCCTACCGACTGGTACGCCACCCTACTGCGTATGCCTGACGTTACCGCCAAGACCGACATAGAGGAACTCGCCGAAGAGGAATGGAATGCTGCTCGCAAAGCCATCGAAGAGGCTGTAAATCACCTCATCGCCTTCCGCCGTCAAGAAGGTGCTGCACTGCAGAAGAAATTTACCGAGAAGGTGGATAACATACAGGCTTTACTCACCAGTATCGAACCTTACGAGAAGACACGTGTAGAGAAAATAAAAGCCAACATCATCAACGGTTTGCAACAAATTCCTAACGTCGACTACGACAAGAACCGTTTGGAGCAGGAACTCATCTATTATATAGAGAAACTCGACATCAGCGAGGAGAAGCAACGACTCAGCAATCACCTCAAATACTTCCGCGAGACCATGAACGAGGAAGGTCATGGCGTGGGTAAGAAGTTAGGCTTCATCGCACAGGAGATGGGACGAGAAATCAACACCACTGGTTCGAAGAGCAACCAGGCTGAGATGCAGAACATCGTGGTGAAGATGAAGGACGAATTGGAACAAATCAAGGAGCAAGTACTCAATGCACTATAAAGACTAAAGAGAGTGTGTCAAAACTCAACTAATGCGGGCTGAACCAACTGTCACCGGCGCGTAGCGGAAAGGTAAAGCCCAACAATCACATAGCCCAGGGCGTTTGTCCTGGGCTATGTGATTCTGCCCCTTTGGGGCGTGCTACTCGTGAGTTTTGACATACCCTCTTTTTTATTTGATTCCTTTTTTATTTGACATCCTTCCTCTTTCAACATGATATGCTTGCAAGAAAAGACCTCATTCTCTTTTAAATCAAGCGAAATATAATTTGGCAACAACTTGTTGCACAAATAAGCGAGGACATTTTCTTCTCCGTTCCTTGTGGGCATCACTTATACATCATATCACAATGTAAGGACGTAGAGCATGCTGTTTTCTATCTCCTTAATTCCGCAACACTATAAATTTTAACTTTTATAATATCCTGAGCAACAAAAAGTTGCCCAGGATTTTGCCATGTCGAAGAATTCACTTATCTTAGTGTTGCAAAAAACAAGAAAATCCGACGATAGGCATGGCAAAAATACAAATAAAAATCTGAGAAACTCACTCCTTTTGGAGGAATATTTTCAATTATGGAACAATTTGACTCCACATTGTCATCAGTAATCGACTCAACCCTCGGTCTAAGGTGTAGGATGTCTGGTTATCAGTACAGCGAAATCATCCGTTCTCTCATGAGTATCTACTTCTGTGGTGGCTCATGTATTGAGGATGTCACTACTCATTTGATGAACCATCTCTCGCTTCATCCGACACTTCGTACTTGTAGTTCTGATACTATCCTCAGAGCAATAAAGGAACTGACGCAAGAAAACGTCTCATACACATCAGATACAGGTAAGAACTACGATTTCAACACGGCTGACACTCTCAATACTTTACTGCTCAATTGTATGTTTGCATCTGGCCAACTGAAAGAGGGTGAGATGTATGATGTTGATTTCGACCATCAGTTCATAGAGACTGAGAAGTATGATGCAAAGCCTACATACAAGAAGTTCTTTGGTTATCGCCCTGGCATGGCGGTTATTGGCGACTTGATTGTTGGCATTGAGAATAGCGTTGGTAACACAAATGTTCGTTTTCATTAGAAGGATACGCTGAAGAGATTCTTTGAGAGATTTGAACAGAACGGACTTACTATCAATCGTTTCAGAGCTGATTGCGGATCATGTTCCGAGGAAATCGTGGAGGAAAGGAAGGTTTAAATCATCTCTTCCAACTTTGCAAACAAGGCGTCGCCATCGAATATGCACAGATTGAAACAACTATCTCTGAGGAAGTTTTGAAAGACATTGCAGAATGGATTAATAATCTATAATCATTAAAGAACAGGAAAAACAAACGGGGGTATGCCATGACATTTTTGGCACCCCCTCGTTTGTTTTTACAAGATAAAACTTGCTTAGAATACCTTAATAAGACGGTCAATATCCACAGACACACCTACAGTGAAGGTGCGGCCAGTAGTCATCGCTGAGCTCCAATAATATACCTTTGGAGTATAGCCGAAGAGGTTATCCACCGTAAAGTTGACGTTAACGGCATCCAAGAAGCGATTCTGGAGGGTGAACTTCCAGAGCTGATAGCTGCCATCATGCTTCTCGATGTTGGTATCTGGCGAAGCCAAATATCTGCCGGAGAGAGCGGCATTGAGACGATAGAACGAGCAGAGCTGACGATCATAGTCCAGGCGCCATGTGGCAGAATGAGGGCGAGGCTGAGAGAACTGAGAGTCCACGCTTCTGCCACCCACATGGAGATAGCTGTAGTCGAGTTTCACACCGAGACCCATATCCGAACGATACTGAGCACTGAAGTCGATGCCGCTCACCTTGACACCATCCTCATTGCAATAGCGAGAAGCCACACTAGGCTGCCCCTCACCAGGCACATAGTCCTCATAATCCTCGGTGGTGATGCGCTTGTCATACTTATTATAATAGCCCATCAGCGTGAGGCTGTATTGACCGCCAAAGAAGCCAGCATTCTTGATTCTGCCCGTATGCTCCAGGGCAATATTGAAGTTGTTGCTCTTCTCAGGCTTGAGGTCTGGGTTGCCATAAATCATCTGCATGCCCGCCATATCGAAGTTCATATACATCTCCTTGAGCGTAGGGGCACGGAATCCACCAGCATAGTTGGCACGAATAGAAAAGCCCTTCCACTTGGTCATCAGTGCCAAGCGAGCCGTGGTGGCATTCTGCTTGGAGGCAGAATAATAGTCATGGCGAAGACTTGCCACGATGTTCAACCACTGCAATGGATTGTAATCAAACTGGGCGAAGGCATCCATCGAGTTCTGGGTATGCGAGGTGTTGTCCTCAAACTGATAGGTGGTGAGGTAATCGTTCATGAAATCGCCACCCACGGTGAGCGTATTGGCACCGAAGATATGAGAGTAGAGGGCGTGAGCCACGTTCTGACGATTGGTGTAATCGTGGTCGTGGGTGCGCACATCGTTCACGTATCTCACCTTGTCATACTGGTCGTAGCCGTAAGAAATCTCCAGATTATCATTCTTTGAGAGATTCATCACAGCCTTCAAACCAGCGGTATAGTCCTTATAATGATCATCATAATTGCTACGGTTGCTGATGCGAGCGAAGTAGCCACCCCTGCCGATGAGCTTCACCTTGTCGGAGAGTTTGTAGGTGAGACGCTCCTTCACATTGAATGTCTCGCCACCATATATATTGATGATGTTAGACTCTTGGTCCAATGGGCTGGTCAGTTTCACTTCATCGGATGTGGTGCGCTGCAGAGTGGTCTGAGAGTTCCACTTGCCTGCATTGAAACTGAAGTTGCCGCCATGGCGCCACTCCTTGTTGAAAGAGTTGTAGCGAGTATTCACATTTGCCGTCCAAGGCTCGCTGTTCTCACGAGAGATGATGTTGACCACACCAGCCACGGCATTGGCACCATAGAGGGCAGATGCAGCACCCTTCACAATCTCGATGCGCCCCACATTGTCCAGATTCAAGCGAGAGTAGTCCACATTGTCCATCGTCTCTCCAGCCAAGCGTTCGCCATCCACGAGGAAGAGCACGGCATTTCCGCCGAAACCATTCATGTTGAGCGATGTCTCCTGGTTCATGGCATAGCCAAACTCCAAGCCAGGCATCTGCTCGGTGAGGAGGTCCTGGATGTTGGTGGCATCCGCTATCTTGATGTCATTGGCAGTGATGAGTCGGGTTACCACAGGTGCATCCTTCAATGCCTTAGGGGTGCGAGTGGCAGTTACCACCACCTGGTCCAAAGCTGTGGCATCAGGCACCAGACGGAGCACATGCTGATTCCCCCTCTTCTTGTCATCGGTCTTGAGGATGAAAGTCTGGGTCTGATAGCCCACATAGCTCACCTTCACTCTCACCGCATCGTCCTTGCTGTAAGGTATGCGGAAGTATCCATCCTCATCAGTGGTAACGCCCTCCTTGCTGTGCATCAGCTGCACGGTGGCACCCACCAAAGGAGCGCCCGAATCATCGAGCACTCTACCCACGACATCGCCAAGGGTATCAGCCTTCAGATTCAGGCACATTCCTGAAAGGATTAGAAATATTGCAAGTATCTTATGTTTCATCTAATCTGATTTCTATAGAGAAATTTACTTCTTTGTAGCGTCAGAGGTGCAATACATCACAAATGGCATTGAGCCATACTTCATAGCAAACTCGATGTGCATCTTGCCATTGGCAAAAGTAGCCTTGATAGCTGTTGAAGAGATGCTCTTACCGCTCTCCAATGTCTGGTCGAATGTAGACTCAGGGATTGAGAAAGAACCATTGGAACCAGTTACCAGAAGATTCGTCACCGTGATGGATGGCAATGCCATAGGAGCCTCACCGAAAGCTGGGAGAATGACGTTGACATGGTTATCGTCTACCTTCTCTATCTTGAAAGTCATGTTAGAACTGGTAGATTCAGAAGAGTTAACTTTCAATGTCATATCGCCTTCGTATGTACCAACCACTTCAGCTGCCGCTGCTGTAGTCTTGTTGTCGTCATCATCACTGCTGCAAGCGCTGAAAGTTACACACATTGCTACCAAAGCCAACATCATGGCCATCATTGTCTTAAACTTTTTCATTTTTCTTAATTTTTACTTTAGTTACACTTATTGTTATGATTTTTATTTTTCACTTATGATTCTTTCGCTGCATTCCTCTTGGCATGCTGCTTTCTCTTTCTTTTCTGTCGATGCAGAATGATAAAGCCCGAAAGGAGGACAAGCGAGATCAGCAAGCCTGACAGGAACACGAAGAGGTCGGAGACAGGACCTAGGAACGGCGTATAGCATCTGCCTACGTGCAGTTCGAGAGCCACATTCCAAAGCGACATCTTGGCATGGGAGAGGATTTCGGGCATTACAAGAGGGGCAGTTTCAGTTGCATTATCCGACATTGACTTGTCCGACATAGCACTTTCTGACATCAACTTGCCCATTTCTTGCGCTCCTTTGGCATAATCAAAGATGAGTGACTTGCCTCCCAAGAAATCTCCCGAATACCCACTGACCAACGAATTGGAAACTGGGCGCATCGTCTTCTTATCCTCTGGCTTGCCCGTGAAAGCATCCACTACCCTGCCCGTCTGGGCATTCCAGCGATACAATCCGCTGAAGGAACCTACGAGCCATTCATCTGCCTTGATCCTCTCAAAGACCGTGATTCCCATCGGACTGATGACAGGAGCCTTGTCTTTATCGAAGAAGACAGGAGCCTTCTGGAAGTCAGCATCTACTTTGAGGAATCCCTCCGAAGTGGAAACGAGCCAACAGCCTTGGGCTTCATCCCATCGGATGCCACGCAACTTATCTTGCCATACATTCCCATTCTCCACGCTCTGCGGGGTCTTCGTCAATACCAGCGGAATCATCAATGGTGGACGAAGGCACATACCTGTGACAGACAGCCAGAGCGTCAGAAAGATGGTGGCATAACCTATCTTGTTGTGCCATTTCTGGTTCCACACCATCTGCTTGCCCATCTTTTTTATGACCTCCTTCTTGCCCTTGCGCTTCTGGCTTCGGATGCCGTAAGGCAGGATGAAGAGGATGATGCCCGTCAGGGAGAGAACGATCAAGACTACAGCGATGGCATCCACCACTAGTTTACCTGGCAGTCCGAAGAATTCGCCACTATGCAGTTTCCATACCGTCTTGAAGAGTGTGGTCTCAGGTTTATATCCGTTTGGCGCAGCCAACACTTTCATTTTTATCTGCCTAGAGCAATCTTTTGCCCTGCCTATACCAACATTTTGCCCTACCGAGGGCAAAATTACATACGCCGCATCCCTGGTAAGAGCTACCACTTGCGTAGAATCACCATTCAGCGCAATGTCGCTGATGCGAGCCTCATTGTCAGGCAACTCCACTCGCTGCCACCGCTTGCCATCATGGTGATACACGTCATATTGGGCTGCCATCCAGAGCGAGCCATCCTGGGTCTGCACGATGTTGCGAATGTTGCGATTGTCAGCACCTTCGGGCAGTCCCTGATTATAATCGAGCCACTGCTTAGCCCGGCTGTCGGTGAGCCACACTCCTGCTCCGCCAAAGGCTATCACCTTGCTGCCTCCCACTGTTGAGCCGTCGCCTAATGAGTAGTTGCCTACTGCACAGGAGTCGTCTCTCAAGGATAGCGTTCCCTTGATGATGCCATTGTTGAAGTTACGGATGTGGTAGCTCGTCGGCATCCACCCTCTGCTTACCTCGCAACTGCGAAACAGCGAGCGATGGTTCAGGATGATGCCCGATACACAGAACACGAGCATAAACACCGACAGCACTAAGCCAAACCAACGATGATACTTTTTCATTTGAAATTTGAAATTTGAACTTTGAAATTTGAAATTTATGATTAGCTTCTTACTGCGAGTTGGATTCTTCTATCTAATCCACGATTGCATAAATCCGTGTAATCTGCGTAATCCGTGCCAAAATTCTTCACTTACTTATCCTCTGGAACATAGATAATCTCGCCATTCTCCAGCTGGTAGGCGATGCCCACCTTCTTGCCCTTGTTGCCCGATTTCTTGCTCTGGTCCTCGGAAGGGGTATAGCGATTGATCTTCTGTCCGTCCTTGGTAATAATCTCCATGTTTTCCTTGCCAGGATTCTTCACCATCGTAAAGTCTTCCTTGCTAAACATTTCGGTCATACTATAGCGAGTTACGAGCGCCACCATCAATGCCACGGCAAATACCATCGCCACATCGAAGAGGTTGCTCACCACACTCATTGGGTCATCGTCCTCGCCACCATGCGAGAGACGACTTCTACGTCTTTGTCTCATAAATTGCTACTATTGAATTCTTCACTCTTCGTTTTTCACTCTTCACTTACAAGGTCTGCCAT
>ERZ1026894.707-NODE-707-length-23049-cov-5.182917_pt1 | contig 23049 bp, 13 predicted proteins | sample MGYA00380177_ERZ1026894 | MGnify/ENA primary metagenome ERZ1026894 (study PRJEB33269, sample SAMEA4719813) | human gut metagenome | biome: human-associated habitat; feature: organic feature; material: feces | place: Cameroon | collected 2013-10 ... | reverse complement strand
AAACATCTCCTGGAAAGGAAATGATGTAAATTGTCGCAAGATTGTCTGCTTGGTGGAGCGTGCAAGCACGCAAGCGGATAAATGAACACTCATTCAGAGCGTACTTATAAGCGGTATGTTCTTATTCAGAGTGCGCCTTGTGGCTAGATTCCCACGGTCACTTTGTTCCCTCGGAATGACACGGGTGGGACACCCACAACCGAACGGACACTCATTCAGGACGTTCTTATAAACGGTATGTGCCTATTCGGAGTGCGAGCCGCAAGGCGGCGAGAAAAGCAAACGCCGAGCTTGACGTATAGTACAAGTGAGCGGACGAGTGTGGATTCTTTTCGTCCGCGAACGAGTGACATAAAAAGAGAACGATAGCAATCTATGCGAGTGCCGATTGTCTCCCCCGCGAACGACGGATAATCTTGTAGGGAATTGTCCCTAACTGAGTGGTGGGAGAAAAGCCCGAAAGGGAAAGAGGGGGCACATCTAATTAAAAGTACACGCCGAAAAACTCTTGTAAAGGACGAACACCCTCTCAATGTACGCCGCCCCCTTCAAATGAACCCATTGAGATGAAGAACAAGAAAGACCTCATAGGCAGGAGCGTTAGTCACCTCAAGTGATGAGAGTGCGAAGAACAAGAAAACGCCCCTCGGACAGCAACCCTAATGTACAAGTCGTACATGAGTTGATGAACGAGGGGCGTTGACGCAGTTATTCACGCTCTCATCATTTGAGCGGCACGGTGGCTTTGGCGTCCAGATCCAACCCAACCATCTCCGCTCCGCTCTTAATCATAAAACAGGCAGCAGAACCTATCATAGCGGCATTATCTGTACAATATTTGAGTTTTGGATAATGCACTGTGCAACCCTTTTGGGCAAGCAGGTCGATGCGGCGGCGAAGTTCCTCGTTTGCGCTGACTCCTCCGGCGACGGCAACCTCTTTTATCCCGGTTGATTCTATGACCTTTTCGAGGGTGTCTACCAGTTGCGCAACGGCGCATTTTTGAAAACTTGCGGCAATGTCCGCACGCGGTATTTCTTCACCTTTTTGTTCGAGGTTATGCACAAGGTTGATAACAAATGTTTTGAGTCCGCTATAACTGAAATACAAGTCATCTAATCCATTGGATTTTGGTTCGGGCATATTGTAGACAGGCTTGCCTTCACGGGCTAATTTTTGAATTTCGGGACCGCCGGGATAGAGCAAACCAAGCACCCTTGCAACCTTGTCGAACGCCTCGCCGCAAGCGTCGTCGCGACTCTGTGCGATGAGCTGAATATGCTCGTAATCAAGCACTTTTACGATTGCGGTATGGCCTCCGCTTGCAAGCAAGCACAAATACGGCGGTTTGAGGTCGCTGTCGATGTAGTTTGCAGCGATGTGCCCCTTGACGTGGGACACGGCAAAAAGCGGTTTATTCCACGCATACGCAAGCCCTTTTGCGAAGTTTACGCCCACCAACAGCGCGCCCAAAAGCCCTGCGCCGTAGGTGACCGCAACGGCGTCGATATCGTCCTTTGTCATATGCGCCTCATTAAGAGCCTCTTTGACCACGTTTTCGATTGCCAAAGTATGATTTCTGCTTGCGATTTCGGGCACGACACCTCCGAAACGGCGATGAATCTCGATTTGTGTGGCGACGACGTTCGAGACAACCTCCCTTCCGTCACGCACTATTGCGCAAGCGGTTTCGTCACAGCTCGATTCGATTGCAAGCACTGTCAAATTTTGTTTGTTCTGCAAATCGTTCATAATTTATAAAACAGAATTTTGTGCGGTTAGAATGCCGCTTTGCAAGCAATATACAAAAAATACACATTGCTTTGCAAAGACGACGGCACGCAAAGCGTACCGTCGAAATTTGAGTTGTTTTGCTTATTTTTGAATGGACGAGAGTTTGAGATATTCGTTGATAAAACCGTCCAAATCGCCGTCCATAACCGCTTGCACATTGCCTGTTTCATAGTTTGTGCGGTGGTCTTTGACCATTGTATACGGACAGAAAACGTAGCTGCGGATTTGGCTTCCCCATTCGATTTTTTTGAGTTGACCGCTGATCTGCGCCGCTTCTTCTTCGCGCTCGCGCTCACGTTTTTCGATGAGTTTGGAACGGAGCATTTGCATTGCGACTTCACGGTTTTGAATCTGACTTCTCTCGTTTTGGCACGCAACGATGATACCCGTGGGAATATGCGTAATACGAATAGCGGACTCGGTTTTGTTGACATGCTGTCCGCCTGCGCCCGATGAGCGATAAGTATCGACTTTCAAGTCTTCGGGGCGAATTTCGATTTCTGACGTATCGATAATTTCGGGCATAACTTCAAGAGAAGCAAATGACGTATGACGTCTTGCATTTGCGTCAAACGGCGAGATACGAACAAGTCTATGCACGCCTTTTTCCGCTTTGAGATAGCCGTACGCATTGTCGCCTTCCACTCTGAAGGTCACGGATTTTATTCCGGCTTCGTCGCCTGCGAGATAGTCGAGTTCCGTGCAAGTCCATCCCGTGCGCTCGCAATAGCGAGTATACATTCTGTAAAGCATACTGCACCAGTCCTGCGCTTCCGTGCCGCCTGCGCCCGCGTGAAGAGTGAGGATTGCGTTGAGGGAGTCGTATTTGCCGCTGAGCAAGGTTGCAAGCGACAAACTCTCCACTGCCTCGGACAAATCGTGTACCGTGGTGAGAATCTTCTCGTCCTCGGATTCGTCACCTTCGAGTTCTACTATATCTATTGTGTCGAGAGCGTCGTCGATGCGCGCAATCATCTTTTCAAACTTCTCGATTTTGCTTTGAAGCTGGCTTATTTCCTTGGACACCTTTTTGGCGTTGTCGGGGTCGTCCCAAAAGCCGTCGGCGTTCTGTATTGTTTCGAGTTCTTTTATCCTTTCCTGAATTTTGGGAGGATTTATACTTTCATATGCGCGCACCATTTCCGTGCGCATGTCTTTGAGTTGATTTCTCGGTTCGTTGTAATCTAACATGTTTGTGTTCCCTATTATAGCGTCACCGTATCTTGCCGATACGACGGTTCAAGTGTGCGATATTGCTCGATAAAACGCCGTTTCGGTTACTTATTCTTTCCGCAGCAATTCTTGTATTTCAGACCGCTGCCGCACGGACAGGGGTCGTTTCTGCCGACTTTTTTGTCAGAACGCACGCTCTTTTGCGCGGCGGCGATGTTTTGTCTCACGCTTGAAGTCGAGCCGTCCTCTTTCTTTTCGACATGAATTTTCAAAAGAATGGAAGCGGTTTCGGAGTGTATTCTCGACACCATATCCTCAAACATATCCCAGCCTTCTTGGCGGTATGCGATGACGGGGTCGCGCTGACCGTAGCCGCGAAGCCCAATGCCCCTTCTCAACGCGTCCATCGCGTCGATATGGTCCATCCACTTGGAGTCGACGGTTTTGAGAAGCACCACTCTTTCAAGCTCGCCAAAGTCGAATCCGTCCGCTTTGACTCTCTCTATTTTGTCGTTGTAGTCTTTGAGCGCGACCTTCAAAACCGCGTCCTTGAGCTTGTACACGTCAAAGCACGAGCAGAGTTCGGGCGTCATAATATTCGTGCCTTGCGGAAGCATTTTTTGTTCGAGCGATTGGTTGAACGCGGCATAATCCCAAGTCTGATAATCCGTCTTGTAGTCGGCGTAGTAGCCGATGATTTCCTCTGCAAGATCGTCAATCATATCGAGGATTTGCTCGTGCACGTCCATGCCGTCAAGCACTTTGCCTCTCTCTTTGTAGATGATTTCGCGCTGGGCGTTCATCACGTCGTCGTAGCTCAACACCTGTTTTCTTATCGAGTAGTTTCTGCCCTCGACAAGTTTTTGCGCCTTTTCGATTTGCTTTGTAATGATGCCGTTTGAGATAGGCACGTCGTCGCCAAGGTGCATTGTTTCGGCAATGGCTTTCATTCTGTCGCCGCCGAAAATACGCGCGATATCGTCCTCCATAGAAATATAGAACACCGTGCTTCCCGGATCGCCCTGACGTCCGCTACGACCTCTCAGCTGATTGTCGATACGTCTGCTCTCATGGCGTTCAGTGCCGATAATACGCAAGCCGCCGAGTGCGATGACCTTTTCTTTCTCTTCATCGCAGATGGCTTTGAAAGCGTCGTAATGGTGCTTATACACTTCTTTTGCGGCAATGATCGCAGGATCCGCGCTCGCATGCGGAGAAGACGCCATTTCTATCACATCGAGGGGATATCCGTCCTTTTCCATACGTTGCTTTGTCTGGAAATCCGCGTTGCCGCCAAGCATAATATCCGTTCCGCGACCTGCCATGTTCGTTGCGATTGTCACCGAATTGAGCCTGCCTGCCTGCGCGATAATCTCGGATTCCTGCTTATGGAATTTTGCGTTCAAAACGTTGTGCGGAATACCTTTGCGCTTCAGAATATCGCTGAGTTGTTCGCTCTTTTCAACGCTTATCGTGCCGACGAGAATAGGTTGCCCCGTTGCGTGATGATCGATTATATCCTGCACGATTGCGGTGATTTTGCCTTTGATAGTGGTGTAAATCTGGTCGTGTTCGTCAACACGTCTTGAGGGTTTGTTTGGCGGAATCGTCACGACGTCAAGCGCATAGATGCCCTCGAATTCATCCTCTTCGGTCTTTGCCGTACCGGTCATACCGGCAAGTTTTTTGTACATGCGGAAGAAGTTTTGGAAAGTGATTGTTGCAAGCGTTTTGTTCTCGCTTCTGATTTGCACATGCTCTTTTGCCTCGATTGCCTGATGCAAGCCCTCATTGTAGCGGCGACCTATCATGATACGCCCCGTAAACTCGTCCACTATAAGCACCTCGCCGTCGCTGACGATATAGTCCTTGTCGCGTTTCATTATGAAATGCGCTTTGAGAGCCGCTTGTATGTGATGATAAAGATCGGTGTTTTCAAGGTCGGTGAGGTTTGAAACGCGGAAGAATCTCTCCGCTTTTTCAATGCCCTGATCGGTGAGCATGATAGTCTTTTCTTTTTCTTCGATTGTAAAATCGTCGCCCTCTCTGCACTGACGAGCAAAGTTGTCCGCACTCTTATAAAGTTCGCTGGACTTTCCTCCTCTGCCCGAAATAATGAGCGGAGTTCTCGCCTCGTCGATAAGGATAGAGTCCACCTCGTCGATGATTGCGTAATTGAGGTCGCGTTGCACTTTGTCCGCCTTTCTCACAACCATGTTGTCGCGCAAAAAGTCGAATCCGAGTTCGTTGTTTGTGCAGTATGTGATATCGCTCTGATATGCTTTTCTCTTGTCCTCTGTGTCCATTTGCGGAACGACAACGCCGACCGTCAGACCGAGGAATCTATAAAGTTTTCCCATCCAGGCGGCGTCACGAGTCGCAAGATAATCGTTGACCGTGACAACATGCACGCCTTTTCCCGTAAGTGCGTTGAGATACGCCGGAAGCGTTGCCACGAGCGTCTTGCCCTCGCCGGTGCCCATCTCTGCGATACGACCTTGATGAAGCGCGATACCGCCGATAAGTTGCACGTGGAAGTGGCGCATGCCGAGCACTCTTTCGCCCGCCTCTCTCACGACTGCGTAAGCGTCGGGAAGAATATGATCGAGCGTTTCGCCGTTTTCAAGGCGTTTTTTCAAAACGTCGGTTTGCGATGCAAGCGTATCGTCGTCCATAGCCGAGTACTTCGGAGCGAGAGCTTCGATTTTGTCGGCGATTTTGTCGAGTTTTCTGACCTTAAATTTGTTTTCGTTAAAAAGTGCCATATTTCACCTTTCTATTTATTGTGCGCAAACGCAAGTTTGCACCTAAACAAGTTCGTTATCGTAGCAACGATCATAACCGTTGCTTGCGTATCGCACGCGCACATAGGCACGCATACGCGGTCGTTTATACAAATTATATCAAAACAATTCGTATATATCAATCATTCATTGTCATTCGACGGGTATTTTCAGCCGCGTAACCGCCGCCGTAAGCACGCTCACTTCTCTTGCCTTCGCTTTGAGAAGAGTATTTGCACACTCGTTTGCCGTCGCGCCCGTCGTAAAAATATCGTCGACAAGCAAAATTTTTCTTCCTTTCACCTGCTCGAACACGCATGCAAACGCACCTTCGAGGTTCAATGCCCTATCTTTGCCTTTGAGTTGTTTTTGCTCGGACGTGCTTTTGATTTTGACAAGTGCGGGAAGGACGGGGACGTCCAGCCTTTTGCCCACTTCGTGCGCGAGAAGTTCGGCTTGATTGAAACCTCTCTTCTTCACTTCGGAGTCCGTCATCGGCACAAATACGATTATCTCGCAATCCATGCCGCTTTGCAAAAACGTATCCGCCATAAGTGCGCCGAGCGTTTGGGCTATGTACGTTTTCTTGCCGAATTTCAGTTTGTATATCAGCCTTTTCACATCGCCGTCGTATACGAGCGGAGAACGATTCTTGACAAAATGAGATTTTTGATTTTGGCAACGATTGCAATAATCGCTTTCGTCTTTGAGCGGGACGCCGCAATTGAGGCAAATATGTCCTTTGACAAACGGCAAACTTGCCATACACTCGGAGCAAAGACGATATCTTGTATCTTCGACAAGCTCGTTTCCGCAAGCGTCGCATGTGCAGTCAAGCGGATAAAGCGCATTGTCAAACTCTCCTATCATACGTTTGAAAAACGCTTTGACTTTTTCGAGCCTTAATTTGCGCCTTTCAAGTCTTTGCTGTTTTTTGTCTTTGACGGGTTGGCTGTTATTTTTCGGTTGCGGCTCGTTTATGCTGTCGTCGTCAATGACATTTCGGCTCGGTTCAGTCATATGCGCCCCCTTGCCACTCCTGCTGGATAAGGTCAATGAGCAGAGAGTATCTTCTTGCGGTTTCGTTGTTTTGAATCATGCGCGCAATCGTCTTTTTGGCACCGCTTATCACAACGAGTTTCTTTGCTCTTGTCACGGCGGTATAGAGCAAGTTTCTTGTTTGCAACATATAGTTTGCGTCAAGTGCGATAACCACCGCGTCGAACTCGCAGCCCTGCGATTTGTGTATAGTGACAGCGTATGCCAATGTGAGTTGATCTATGTCGCTATATTCATAAATCGACACTTTATCGTCATCAAATCGCACGGTAAACTGCATAATTTGCGTATTTATGCTTTCAATTACTCCTATATCGCCATTGAACACGCCGCTTCCGCGCACGGTTTTCAATCCGTCCGTTTGCGACCATTCTTGCTGATAGTTGTTTTGAAGTTGCATCACTTTGTCGCCTTCGCGATAGATGCAATCGGCACGCTTGACTTCCTTTTTATACGGCGAGGGCGGATTGATGATTTTTTGCAGTTCTTTGTTGAGGTTTATCGTACCCGCAACACCTCTTTTCATCGGACAAAGCACTTGGATTTCGCTCGGTTCGACATTCAGAAATTTCGGAAGTCTGCGTGTGACAAGAGCAATCGTGTTTGCGCAAATCTCCTCGCTGGTATTCTTTTCTTCAAAAAAGAAGTCGCTGCTCTTGTTGTCTATGTCGGGCATGATGCCGCTGTTGATTTTGTGTGCGTTGGTGACGATTTTGCTTGTTTCGCTCTGGCGATAGATTTGCGTGAGATAACTCACGTTGAACTTTCCGCACTTGATGAGGTCATTGAGTACGTTGCCCACGCCCACAGAGGCAAGCTGGTCTTTATCGCCCACAAGCACGAGGCGAGAACCTCTTTCAAGCGCATTTATGAGCGCGCAAAAGACATATTCGTCCACCATACTAACCTCGTCAACGATAACGACATCGACGGGCAAGCGGGTATTTTCGTTGTATGTGAAATGTCCCTCGCCGTTTTTATAATCCAAATCCAGCATGCGATGAATGGTTTTCGCTTCCTCTCCGGTTGCCTGCGAAAGTCGTTTTGCGGCTCTGCCGGTAGGTGCGCAAAGCGCGACTTTTTGTCCCAAATCTTTGAACAGTTTGAGTATGCACTTGACAATTGTAGTCTTGCCCGTGCCGGGACCGCCGGTGACTATTTGCACGCCGTTTTCGATTGTTTCTTTGACTGCGGCAATTTGATTTTGGTGCAAACAAAAGCCCGCGCTCTTCTCAAACGCCGAAACTTCTCTGTCAACGTCGACTCTGAAATCCGACGCTTCTTGTTTTAGTTGCAACAACTTTCTCGCAATATTCTTTTCGGTGTTAAAATTCTTTTTCAAAAGGATTGCGGCATGCTCTTTCGTTTCATATCTTACAAGGTCTCCGAGCATCACCATATCCATCATATTGTCACGCACTCTTTGCTCGATATTGTCACAATCGATACTTAAAAGTGCGATTGCACTTGACAAAAGTTCGTTTTCGGGCAAATAGTTGTGTCCGCTTCTTGTCGCCGCTTCTTTCAAAAGATATGTGATAGCGGCGCAGATTCGGTAGTCGCTGTCTCTTTCTATACCCAGCTCGCCCGCAATTCTGTCCGCCGTCATAAAGCCGATTCCGTCCACGTCGTCAACAAGCATATACGGATTTTTTTGCACGTTGTCAACGGTTTTTATCTCGTAAGTGCGATATATTTTGAGAGCAAGATTTATGGTTATGCCCAGGTTTTGCAAAAACATCACGGCGTCTTGCATCTTCTGCACTTTTGAGTAATTCATTCCGAATTCCGTTGCGCGCTTCAACGAGATGCCTCTCACCTTGGCAAGTTCCATCGGGTATTTCATCATTTCAAGCGAATCCACGCCGAACATATCGACAATTGACTGCGCCGTCACGGGACCTAACCCCGAAATGAGTCCGCTGCCCAAAAATTTCTTTATTCCTTCGAGTTTCGAAGGTGCGGACACCCAAACTTTTTCGGCAACGAACTGTTTGCCGTACGTCGTGCGGGTTTGAAATTTTCCTTCGACTCTTATATTCATACCCTCACTCACGGGCGGGAAAATGCCGACCACGGTGAAAACAGAGTCCTCGCATCTCATATCGAGAACCGTATAGCCCGTGTCCGCGCTTGCAAATATTACGTCTTTAATTTCGCCTGCAAGTTGCATTTTCTCTCCGTTTGCAATGATTCTTTTCGATTCGGCTTAAACCTTATTCGATTTCTGTATGTTTTTCTGTTCTTTTGATATTCTCGGTCGATTTTTCGACCTATATTAAGCCTTTATGCTTCTTCTTATGCTTGTTTTTTCAATTATTTTACGCTGTTTTTGGCGTCTTTTTGAGAAAAAACGGTAGGATTATCCTACCGTTTTTATCTCGCGTATTCAAAATTTGTATTTTTCGACTGCTTGTTTTACTTCTTCCGTCATATCTGTTTCTTCCCAACTGAAACCTTCTTTGCCGAAGTGTCCGTAGTTGGAAGTCTTGCGATAGATCGGAGCGGCAAGATGCAAATGATCTATTATTGCTTTGGGGCGCAAGTCAAACACTTCACGCACGACTTTGGCAAGCAAATCATCGTCGATAACACCCGTGCCGTATGTATTGACATACACCGAAACGGGGTGAGCCATGCCGATTGCGTATGCCACTTGCAATTCCGCTCTCTTGCACACGCCGGCTGCCACGAGGTTTTTGCAGATATAGCGAGCCATGTAGGACGCGCTTCTGTCAACCTTTGTGGGATCTTTTCCGCTGAATGCGCCGCCGCCGTGAGGACAGAAACCGCCGTATGTGTCAACGATAATCTTTCTTCCCGTCACGCCGCTGTCGCCGGCAGGACCGCCGATAACAAATCTGCCTGTCGGGTTGATGTAAATCTTGGTGTCGTCGTCGATATATTCTTGCGGTATCGCGTATGAAATAACCTTGTCGATGATTTCCTCTTCGAGTTCGTCCATACCGATATCCTCGGAATGTTGACAGCTTACGACAATCGTATCCACTCTTTCGGGTACGTCGTCGATGTATTCAACTGTGACCTGCGCTTTTCCGTCGGGACGGAGCCATTCGATTTCACCGCTCTTTCTGACATCGGTAAGACGCTTTGTAAGCGCATGAGCAAGCGTTATGGGAAGAGGCATAAGGGACTCTGTTTCGTCACAAGCATAGCCGAACATCATGCCTTGGTCGCCTGCACCCGTCTTGTCGTAATCGTCCTTGCCGTCGCCATCGGTTGCGTCGTTGACGCCCATGGCAATGTCGGGAGATTGCTCGTCTATAGAGCTTAAAACAGCGCATGTCTTGTAGTCGAAACCGAGCGAACTGTCGTTGTAACCGACGTCTTTTATGACGCCTCTCACAATCGAGGGAATATCGCAATAATGTTTTGTCGTGACTTCGCCGAACACCATAACCATGCCGGTTGTGGCGCACACTTCAACGGCGACTCTCGCAGAGGTGTCCTCTGCAAAGATGTCGTCGAGAATTGCGTCTGCGATTTGGTCGCACACCTTGTCGGGATGTCCTTCCGTTACGCTTTCAGATGTAAAAAATCTTTTTTTCATTATTCTTCTTCAATGTCATCCTCAATGTGTTGGTCGAGAATGATGTCTGCGGGTTGTGTTTGATTTGCGGCAACGGTCGTGACGTTCTTGTAGCACTTCATGCCTGTGCCGGCAGGGATAAGTTTGCCGATGATGACGTTCTCTTTCAAGCCGAGCAGCGGATCTTTTCTGTTGTTGATTGCGGCTTCTGCCAAAACCTTTGCGGTTTCTTGGAAGGACGCAGCCGAAAGGAAGGATTCCGTTGCAAGCGCAGCCTTGGTGATACCCAAAAGCGTACGCTTTGCGGTTGCGGGAACGCCGCCGTTTTCAAGTGCTTTTTCGTTTTCTTCCTCATAAGAGAGCAAGTCGACGAGAGTGCCCGGAAGCATATTTGTATCGCCTTGGTTTTCGATACGAACCTTGCGGAGCATTTGTCTTACGATGACTTCAACGTGCTTGTCGTTGATTTCGACGCCCGCGGTACGATATGCGGATTGAACTTCCTTTGCGATGTATTCCTGAACGCCCTTTACGCCCTTTGCGCGGAGCATATCCTGAGGATTGATTGAACCTTTGGTGAGCGGATCGCCTGCGCCGATGGTTTCGCCTTCCGCAACGAGAATATTCGCATTGTACGGGATTGCATACGCCTTGGTTTCGCCGTCGGGACCGGTGACGGTGATTTCACGACGATCGTCGGAGATATGCACGATACCGTTGTTCTCGGTGATGACCGCTTTACCTTTAGGATTGCGCGCTTCGAAAAGTTCTTCGACACGCGGCAAACCTTGTGTGATGTCGTCATCGGTTGCAACGCCGCCCGAGTGGAATGTACGCATCGTAAGCTGTGTACCGGGTTCACCGATTGATTGAGCTGCGATGATACCGACCGCTTCGCCGATCTTGACGGGGTTGCCGGACGCCATGTTCTTGCCGTAGCACTTCACGCACACGCCGTTTTTGGACTTACAAGTGAGGATGGAGCGGATGAGCACGCCGGGTTGATGGTGCATATCCGAGCCGTTCTTCTCCCAGTAAGAAGTGAGTTTCTTGTCGATTTCTTTTGCTTTGTCGCTTGAAATGAGCGTATCGCCTTCGCAGATGATTTCGCCCGTTTCGGGATCAACGACTTCGCCGATGGTATATCTGCCCGCGATACGATCCGCAAGAGCTTCTATGACGCTCTTTTCGTCTCTGATTGCGGTGATAAACGTACCCTTGGTGTCGCCGCAGTCTTGCTCTCTGACGACAACGGAGTGCGAAACGTCGACAAGACGTCTTGTGAGGTAACCTGAGTCAGCCGTTTTAAGAGCGGTGTCCGCAAGACCTTTTCTTCCGCCGTGAGAGGAAATGAAGTATTCCAAGACCGACAAGCCTTCACGGAAGGATGAGCGAACAGGCAACTCGATTGTACGACCGGACGGGTCTGCCATCAAGCCACGCATACCTGCGAGCTGACGAATTTGTCCCATGCTGCCACGCGCGCCGGAGTTTGCCATCATCCAGATGGGGTTGAAGTCGTCAAGACCTTTCTTGAGTTCGCCCTCAACCTTGTCGGCGGCGTCCTTCCAAATCTTGATGATTTCTTTGTAGCGTCCCTCATCGGAAAGCACGCCTCTTGCATGGAGTTTTTCAATGCGAACGACTTGTTCTTCCGCTTCGTGAACGATGAGTTTCTTGTCGCCGGGGATATGCATATCGAATACGGACGCCGTGATTGCGCCGATTGTCGAATACTTGTAACCGAGTGCTTTGATTTTGTCGAGCATCTCTGCTGTTTCGGTTGCTCCGTGATACTTGAAGCAATTGTCGACGATCATGCTGAGTTGCTTCTTGCCGATAGCCATAGCCTTTTTGCCAAGCACTTTCTGGATGCTTTCGCGCAGAGCCGTGATTTCACGCAAGAACTCTTTTTTGTTGCATATATCGAGATCTCCCGCGTCTTTGACCGCCGCCGCGATTTGTGCGATTTGGTCGTCGGATACGTTTCTCTTTAATATGGAACGCGCGCGCACGCACGAGTCGGCGTTTACAGCCTCGCTTCTGAACAAGTCCACAAGCGCGTGGAATTGGTTTTCGTCTACGCAAGCGTTGATGCCGAGAATTCCTTCGACTTCGAGTTGACCTTTGTTTTCGGCAATCGTTCTGTCGACAAATTGCAAGTCTTGCGGCAAGTTGTCATTGAAGATGCAACGACCGATTGTGGTGTGCAAAAGTTTGTTATGCACGTAGCCGTCGTCATCGGTGACTTTGACTCTGATGTAGCAGAGGGATTGGAGCGTGAGGTCTTTGTCCTGATACGCCATCATCGCCTCATCGAAAGAGCTGTAATAGTTGCCCTCGCCCTTTGCGCCCGGTTTGACTATCGTCAGATAGTAAGAACCGATGACCATATCTTGCGTCGGCGAAACGATAGGTTTGCCGTCCGAAAGTTTGAGAATGTTGTTTGTGCAGAGCATCAAAATTCTTGCTTCCGCTTGCGCCTCGATGGAAAGAGGAACGTGAACAGCCATCTGGTCGCCGTCGAAGTCGGCGTTGAACGCGCCGCAGGCGAGCGGGTGAAGTTTGATTGCTCTACCCTCGACAAGCACCGGCTCGAATGCCTGGATACCGAGCCTGTGAAGCGTCGGGGCACGGTTGAGAAGCACGGGGTGATCCTTGATGATTTCTTCGAGGATGTCCCACACTTGGTTTTTGCCCGTATCCACAAAACGCTTTGCGCTCTTGATGTTGTGGCAGAGGTTGCGCTCGACAAGTTTGTTCATAATGAACGGCTTGAAGAGTTCCAGAGCCATTTCCTTCGGCAAACCGCATTGATACAGTTTGAGTTCGGGGCCGACAACGATAACCGAACGTCCAGAATAGTCGACACGTTTACCGAGCAGGTTCTGACGGAAACGACCTTGTTTGCCGCGGAGCATACCCGAGAGGGATTTGAGATCTCTGTTGCCGGGGCCGGAAACCGCTTTGCCTCTGCGGCCGTTGTCGATGAGAGCGTCGACGGCTTCTTGAAGCATACGTTTTTCGTTGCGCACGATGATGTCGGGCGCGCCGAGTTCTTTGAGTTTTTTGAGGCGGTTGTTGCGGTTGATGACTCTGCGATACAAATCGTTGAGGTCGCTGGTTGCAAATCTGCCGCCGTCAAGTTGAATCATCGGACGCAGTTCGGGCGGAAGCACGGGAAGCACGTCAAGCACCATCCATTCGGGTTTGTTGCCCGATTGACGGAACGCTTCGACGATTTCAAGACGTTTGACCGCTTTGAGACGTTTTTGTCCGACGGAATTGTTGATGATGTTTTTGAGTTGTTCGCTTTCAGTTTCGAGGTCGACTTCCATGAGAAGTTCCTTGACAGCTTCTGCGCCCATACCGACTCTGAAATCTTTTGCGTCGTATTTTTCGAGGAGTTCTCTGTATTCCTTGTCGCTGATGACTTGTTTTTTGCGAAGCTCGCCGACTTTGCCGGGATCGAGAACGATGAAAGACACAAAGTAAACGACTTGTTCAAGTTCCTTGGGCGAAACGTCGAGGAGAATGCTGATTCTTGACGGAACGCCTCTGAGATACCAGATGTGAGTGACGGGGCAAGCGAGTTCGATATGTCCCATTCTTTCACGACGGACTTTGGATTTTGTGACCTCGACGCCGCACTTTTCGCAGATGACGCCTTTGTAGCGGATTCTCTTGTATCTTCCGCAATGGCATTCCCAGTCACGGGTAGGCCCGAAAATCTTTTCGCAGAAAAGACCGTCTTTTTCGGGTTTTTGTGTACGGTAGTTTATGGTTTCGGGTTTCGTAACCTCGCCGTGAGACCATTCTCTGATCTTTTCGGGAGAAGCGATACCTATTTGAATTGCATCGAAATTGCTGAGTTCGTACATATTGTCGCCTCCTATTACTCTTCGTCGGAGCCTGTGCCGAAGATGTCGCTCATATCGGGAGTGCCTTCGGTGAGTGCGCTGAAGATGCTTTCGTCGTCATCATCGGTGTCAAACAAGCTCGTATCCGTGTCGCTCTTGCTTTCTCCGAGATCGCCGAAGATGTTGTTGTCGCCGAGAATGTCGATTTCTTTGAGTTCCTCGTGCTTCTTGCCGATAGGCGTATCGAAGTCGATGTCCTCATCGTATTCGCGGAGTTTGACTTCATCGTTGTCCTCGGTGAGAACTTTGACGTCGAGTGCGAGCGATTGAAGTTCCTTGACCAAAACCTTGAAGGATTCGGGGATACCGGGTTCGGAAACATTGCTGCCCTTGACAATGGATTCGTATGTCTTGACACGTCCCACAACGTCGTCCGACTTGACCGTCAGGATTTCCTGCAACACGTTTGCCGCGCCGTATGCTTCGAGCGCCCACACTTCCATTTCGCCGAAACGTTGTCCGCCGAACTGCGCTTTGCCGCCGAGCGGTTGTTGTGTGATGACGCTGTACGGACCGGTGCTTCTTGCGTGAATCTTGTCGTCTACGAGGTGATGCAGTTTGAGGTAGTACATGTATCCGACAGTCGCGCGGTTTTCAAACGGCTCGCCCGTTCTTCCGTCATAAAGTTGAATCTTTCCGTCCACTTCTCCGTCCTCGTTGACGAGTCCGCATTGTTGGAAGAGTTGTTTTATGTCTTGCTCGTTTGCGCCGTCGAACACGGGGGTTGCGACTTTCCAGTCGAGCATATGTGCGATGAGTCCGAGGTGAACTTCGAGAACTTGTCCGATGTTCATACGGCTAGGAACGCCGAGCGGGTTGAGCACGATTTGAAGGGGCGTGCCGTCCGCCATGAAAGGCATATCCTCTTTGGGGAGAACTCTCGATACGACGCCCTTGTTGCCGTGACGTCCCGCCATCTTGTCGCCGACGGAGATTTTTCTCTTTTGAGCGATGTAGACGCGCACGAGTTTGTTTACGCCGGGAGCGAGTTCGTCCTTATTCTTTCTTGTGAATATCTTGACATCGACCACGATACCGCTTTCGCCGTTCGGCACACGCAAGGACGTGTCACGCACTTCTCTTGCCTTTTCGCCGAAGATTGCGCGGAGCAATCTCTCTTCGGGAGTAAGTTCGGTTTCGCCCTTCGGGGTGACTTTGCCGACGAGGATATCGCCGGGTTTGACCTCTGCGCCCACCATGACGATACCGTCTTCATCGAGGTTTTTGAGTACTTCGTCGCTGAGGTTGGGGATATCTCTTGTGATTTGCTCGTCGCCGAGTTTTGTGTCGCGGCATTCGATTTCGTACTCTTCGATGTGGATTGAAGTGTACAAATCGTCACGCACGAGTTCCTCGCTGATGAGAACTGCGTCCTCATAGTTGTAACCTTCCCACGACATGAAGCCGATGAGCATGTTTCTTCCGAGAGCGAGTTCGCCGTGATCGGTTGCGGGACCGTCCGCGATGACCGTGCCTTCTCTTGTGAGGTTGCCCTTGTCGTCATATTGCGGACCGTACACCTTGTCGCCTTTGCTGACGATGGGGTGTTGATTTATGCAAGTGGATTGGTTTGAACGCTCGAACTTGCTGAGGATATAAGTATCGGTTGTGCCGTCGTTGCACTCGATGACAATCTTGTCGCTGTCAACGTATTTGACGAAACCGTCGTGTTTTGCAATCTTCAAAACGCCGGAGTCGTATGCAATCTTGTGTTCGACGCCCGTTGCAATCATAGGAGCCTGAGGCTTAAGGAGCGGAACAGCCTGACGTTGCATGTTGGAGCCCATAAGTGCACGGTTTGTATCGTCGTTTTCGAGGAACGGGATAAGCGCGGTTGCGATCGAAATAAGCTGCTTGGGGTTGACGTCCATGTAGTCCGCTCTATCTCTGGGGACTTCGCGGATGTCGTTTTGAATACGGCAATTGACACGTGTGCGAACAAATCTGCTTTCATCGTCGAGCGGTTCGTTTGCTTGTGCGATGACGTATTTGTCTTCTTCGTCCGCCGCCATATAGACGACTTCGTCGGTTACGACGCCCGTTTCCTTGTCGATTTTGCGATACGGCGTTTCGATAAAGCCGTACTCGTTGACCTTTGCATAGGACGACAAAGAGGTGATAAGACCGATGTTTTGTCCTTCAGGCGTTTCGATAGGACACATACGTCCGTAGTGCGAGTGGTGAACGTCACGCACTTCGAAACTCGCGCGCTCTCTGTTAAGACCGCCGGGGCCGAGTGCGGAAAGTTTACGCTTGTGCGTAAGTTCTGCAATCGGGTTGGGTTGATCCATAAATTGCGAAAGTTGCGACGAGCCGAAGAACTCTTTTATAGCACTCGTAACGGGACGGATGTTGATGAGAGTTTGAGGAGTGATTTCCGCATTCTCCTGTGCGGACGCCATTCTCTCTTTGATGACTCTTTCAAGGCGTGAGATACCGATACGGAATTGGTTTTGGAGCAACTCGCCTACCGCGCGAACACGACGGTTTGCAAGGTGGTCGATGTCGTCGCAAGTGCCGAAACCGTAGCGCAAGCCGAGGTTGTAGTCTTCGATTGCCACAATGTCGTCAAGCGTGATGTGTTTGTATACAAGCTCATCCACGGAGGAACGGATTGCAAGGAGCAATTCTTCCTTGTTTGCGCCAAACTCGTCCATAAGGGCTTTGAGGTTGGGGTAATAAACTTTTTCGGTGATACCGAGTTCTCTGGGGTTGCAATCCACAAAAGCGTCGAGGTCTACGGTGTTGTTGCCGATGACTTTGAACTTCTTTTCTTTTCCGTCCTGGTCGGTGTATGCAAGCCAAACCACGTTGACGGCGTTGTTTTGGATTTCTCTACCCTTTGCCTCGTCGACGACTTCGCCTTTTTGAGCAAGGATTTCGCCCGTAACGTTGCTCACGACGTCCTCTGCGAGTCTGTAACCCGCAATACGCGTTGCAAGAGCAAGTTTCTTGTTGTATTTATAGCGACCGACCTTTGCGAGGTCATAACGCTTGTAATCGTAAAAAGTGTTGTGAATAAGGATGTTTGCACCTTCGACCGTGGGGACTTCACCCGGACGCAAACGACGGAACAAATCGATTTTGCCTTGTTCCTCGCTCTTGCATTGAGCGTCTTTTTCACAGGTCTTGACAATCATCTCGTCCCCGCCGAACAAGTCGATGATTTGCTCGTCCGTGCCGTAGCCGAGCGCTCTCAAAAGCGTGGTTGCGGTGATTTTTCTCGTTCTGTCAACGTGTACCCATTGGATTTCGTTGGAGTCTTGTTCGTATTCGAGCCAAGCGCCTCTGTTGGGGATGACGGTGGTTGCATAGCGAGGAACACCGTTCTTGTCGAGCACTTTGTCGTTGTACACGCCCGGGCTTCTGACAAGCTGGGATACGATGACGCGCTCGGCACCGTTGATGACAAAGGAACCCGAATCCGTCATGAGCGGGAAATCGCCCATAAACACTTCTTGTTCAACCACTTCGCCGGTTTCGTTGTTGGTGAGGCGAGCCTTCACCTTGAGAGGAATAGCATACGTTGTGTCGCGGTCTTTGCACTCTTTGACGGTGTATTTTGGTTCGCCGTCGAATCTGTGTGACAAAAACTCGAGTTTCAATCTGCCGGAGAAGTCAACGATCGGAGAATAATCTTTGAAAACTTCCGTGATTCCGGCGTCAATGAAATTTGCGTAGGAATTCTTTTGCACCTCAATGAGATACGGAATGGGAAGGACGTCTTTGATTTGCGAGAAATCGCGTCTTTCCGTTGTTCCGTACATTTGATTGTGAATTCTTTGGGACATATATTCACTCCTTAAAAAAATTGCCGAATTTGCGACTTTTCGAAAAATCCCGAACGCTCCCGAAAAAAATTTTTCATCGCTCGAAATTTTTTTCAAAATCTACGCAATTTGTGCGAATCATTATCGATACACCATGTATTTATAACCCCCTACCCCCAAAAACGAGGTGTTTTTGGGGTAGGAATCCGCATCATTGCGCAGTTTTTCATTATATATTGAAAAATCAAGCCTGTCAAGCGTCGCGCGCATATAAATTTAATAAATTTTATTTATTTTTTATATAACTTACCTCTTGATTTAAGCGTGCGTTTTTCATATAATATTTGTTATGAGAATAGACAAATTTTTGAAAGTATCGAGAGTCATCAAACGCCGCTCCGTTGCCCAGGAGGCTTGCGACGGCGGACGCATCGAAATCAACGGCAAGGCGGTCAAACCCGCAAAAGAAGTGAAAATCGGCGATATAGTCACCGTCACTTTCGGCTCGAACTCGATGTCGTTCGAGGTGTTGAGCGTAGACGAACATCAAACCAAGCAAAGCGCGGAAACGATGTATCGGATTATTAATTGAATTAATAATCGCGTTGCGTCAAGCCCGCGTATTTATCGGCGGAAATTCTCCGCACAAAAACTACAAGGTGAAATATGAAAATCAACGTCATTATTACAGCCGGCGGCACATCGCAAAGATACGGCATGGAAAACAAACTGTTTGCTCCCTGCAAAGATTCCTGCGTGGTTGTCGAAGCAATCAAACCGTTTTTGACATTCGAGCAAGTTTCTAAAGTTATCGTTGCGATACACCCCTCTTACAGCGACGAATTGTTGAACGCTCTTGAAATCGCTCATATCGAAGACAATCGCATTGCACTCACGCAAGGCGGAGCGACGCGAACTCAAACGGTAAAACACGGCATTCGTGCCATCGAGGACGATTGCGACTATGTTATCGTTCACGACGGCGCGCGCCCGTATGTCACGACCGCACTTATTCAAAGCGTAACGGCAGGCGCGCTCGAGAGCGGAGTTGCGCTCCCCCTTCTTCCCCTCACCGACTCGCTTGTTTGCATAAGATTCGGCGTAGACCCCGTAAACAGAGAGGACTACCGCCGGGTTCAGACTCCCGTTTGCGCAAAAAAGGATATCATTGTCAAGGCATACGAAAAGTGCGACGGAGAATATCTTGACGACATTGCCGTGATTCAAAAGCATTCCGCATGCGACGTCAGGATTATCGAAGGCGATCCCGAAAACATAAAAATCACCACCAAAGAAGATTTGAAAACGCCCCTGTGCGGAGTCGGTTATGACATACATCGCTTCAAAAAGGGCAACGGCATAAAACTGATGGGAACTCTCATTCCCTGCGAATTTTCGTTTGTCGCACACAGCGACGGCGACGTTGCCGTGCATGCGTTGATGGACGCGATTCTTTCCGCAATAGGAGAAAAGGACATCGGGCATCTCTTCCCCGTCGACGATTCGCGCTATGACGACGCAGACAGTCTCAATCTTTTGGCAACCGTGCTTGAAAAAGCGACGGAAAAAGGCCGCACGCTTAAAAATGTCAGCGTCGCGATAATTGCCGAGCGTCCCATGATTGCGCCATATATCGACCAAATGCGCAACAACATGTCGCATGCTTTGAAAATTCCCTGTGAGAGAATAGGCATAACAGCCACAACCAACGAGCAAGTCGGCGATTTGGGAGATTGCAAGTCAATCGCTTGTTTCGCCTCCGCGCTTTTGCAATAAATAACCGTATTTCAACAAAAAACTTTCAAAAAAGGCGGTTTTTTGCAAAGTGCAACCGATAGTTGCGCAATTGACAATCAAAATGGGTGGCGGCAACCGACCTCTTTCTGCCACAATAAAGGCACAAAAACAAGCGAGGTTTCAGTATGGATATCACAACCGCAAACAGATTATACGAACTTAGAAAACAACACGGATACTCCCAGGACGAGCTTGCGGACAAACTCAACGTATCCCGTCAGGCAATATCCAAATGGGAAAGATCCGAAAGCTCTCCCGACACGGACAATCTCATCGCCCTTGCAAAACTCTACGGCGTGAGCCTTGACGAGCTTTTGAATTATACGCCTGCAAAATCGGGGGATTTAGCCGAAAGCAATCCGCATACACAAGACGAAAACAACACTCAAAACACACAATCGGCACTTGACGATGACAAAAACGATACTTCAACATTCGTTTTTGCAGATGACGGCGACAAAGTGCATATCGATGAAAACGGTATTCGCGTGCAAGACAAAGACGGCTCGAACGTGGTGATAAAAGGCGGAATCGCAAAACTCGTCAACAAAATCGTGGGCGACATTCACATCGAGGACGGCAAAACAACGCAAAAAGGAAAAGTCGTTGGCGGCAATGACGACATTGCGGACGACAATGACGGATACACAAATAGCGGCGCATGCGTGCGCGTCGAAAACGGTCATATGATTTTCGAAAACAAAAAGGAAAAGCGCAATGCGGTTGTCGGGAGCATTGTCAACGGCGTAACTTTTTTACTCTGCACCGTCGCCTATCTTCTCATCGGATTTCTTTGCACTCTGTGGCATCCGGGTTGGTTGCTCTTTTTCGTACCGTTCATTGTCGGAGGAATATTCGACACGATTGTCAAGCGCAATCCGTCCTCATTCCCTGTCGTGTTTATCGTCACGGGAGTATATCTGCTTCTAGGTTGCGGCTGGGGATTGTGGCATCCTTACTGGGCAATTTTTGCGATTATCCCCGCATACTACGCAGTTGTAGAGCCAATCAAAGCCGCATCGAAAAAGAAAAGTTCCGTTAAAATCGACCTGACTTCTTCAAATAGCGACTGCAAATCTGATGACAACGACTAAATCGATTAAATGTTAAACTTCCGCAACCGAATCCGCCGATTTTTCGGCGGATTTTTTCATTTGTGCGATTTGCAAAAAGCATTTGACAACACATCGGCTGTCTTATATAATCCAAGTAATCGAATAAAACAATCTCATCGCCGGGTGAGCGCGTCAGCGTCGTGTCGTTAGGCCTTTTTGAAGACACGAAAGCATGGCGTTTTTTTGTTGGAAAAGATGAAAGAACAGACGAAAAACACAAACAACACAAGCGTATTGAAAGAATTTACAAAATACGTGTCGGCAAACGTGATAGCAATGATCGGTCTTAGTTGCTACATTTTGGCGGACACTTTTTTCATATCTCTCAAGATGGGGCAAACCGGTCTTGCCGCACTCAATTTGTCAAGTCCGTCATTCAATCTCGTGTTTTCCATAGGTATGATGTTTGCCGTCGGAGGCGGAACGAAATTTGCCATTCACAAAGGCGCGCAAAACGACAACGAAGCAAACAAAGTCTTTACGCACACGGTCTTTATCGTTGCGCTTTTTGCGATTGTTTTTGTTATGCTCGGCTTATTTGCGTCACGCCCTGTGGCGATGTTTCTCGGCGCGGAAGGCGACACTCTCGAATACAGCAACACATATGTTCAGATTATCCTTTGCTTTGCTCCGTTCTTTATGTTCAGCAATGTTTTTCAAAACTTTGTACGAAACGACGGCGCGCCGAGGCTTGCGATGATTGCATCGCTTGCGGGCAATCTTTTCAATATAGTATTCGACTACGTTCTGGTGTTTCCGTGCAATTTGGATATGCTCGGAGCGGCACTTGCCACGGGCTTTTCTCCGATTGTGAGCATTCTTATCCTTTCTTTGCATGTCATTCGCAAGAAAAACACATTCCATTGCAGAAAAACAAAACTTTCCTTGCGCACGTATGGCGGAATATGCTCGCTGGGGCTTGCTCCGTTTATCAACGAATTGTCTTTTGCGGCAGTCCTTATGGTATTCAACGGTTTGTTTAAGCGTCTTGGCGGCGACACTGCGATTGCGGCATACGCAATTATTATCAATGTATTCTATGTCGTCAATTCGGTTTTCAACGGCATTGCAAACGGCACTCAACCCATGATTAGTTTCAGCTACGGACAAAGCGATCATCAAAAAATCCGTCGCATACTGCGCTACGCCCTCATCACCGTCGCCTCCGTTGCCGTCGTGTTGTATATTGCAATATTCTTCGGCGCAAACGGAATCGCAAGCATATTCAACACGCAAGGCGTAAAAGAACTGCAAGACGCCGCCACGCTCGGAATGCGACTGTTCTTCATCTCGTCGCTGTTCTCCGGCTTCAATCTGCTGTTTTCATATTACTTTTCAGCGTCCAACAAGGGCGGCTATGCCCAGCTCATAACCGTTTTGAGAGGCCTTGTGACAATCATTCCGATTGCATACCTCTTCTCATATCTGTGGAAGATGACGGGGCTTTGGCTGGCAACCCCGGCAGCCGAACTCGTTACGCTTGTCGTGACGCTGACGATATTCATCCTCACCCGCTCCAAAAAACAAGAGCTTATACCCTGTCCCGAATATAGGAAAGAATCCTGAAAACGCGCCTTTTATCGACACTCTTTATATCAAAAAGCACGGCAAATCGCCGTGCTTTTTCCTTGTAATATAGTTGTCACTTTAGCATAATAATCAATATATTATTGGAATCATTATCTTTTTGAACATTAAAACGGGTTACCTTTTTTGCAATGCCATTCATGCCAAACAAATCTTCAATAGTCTTTTTATTCTCAATCGATACACCAGAAATGGTTTTACCATTTATAACCTTACGTGAAATTTTGATAGTATCAGGTTGACTCTCCTTCAAAAATCTAACCCCTATACAGTCAAAGTTGTCTCTTGCTTTTAGCAGTTCTGCATAATCATACTTTTCATAATCTTCAATCAATTCACAAGCAGCAGCGCTCAACGATATTCTACCAAAACCAACACTGGCAAATGGTGTGTTTCTTCCTTTGTTGTCTTTTGATATTTTTACTGTAGACCATTCCATAAATGATCACCTCCTATATTTTGTATTTTTATTATTGCACCAATTTTATTTACTGTCAATAC
>ERZ1026894.706-NODE-706-length-23054-cov-14.818688_pt1 | contig 23054 bp, 20 predicted proteins | sample MGYA00380177_ERZ1026894 | MGnify/ENA primary metagenome ERZ1026894 (study PRJEB33269, sample SAMEA4719813) | human gut metagenome | biome: human-associated habitat; feature: organic feature; material: feces | place: Cameroon | collected 2013-10 ... | reverse complement strand
AAATATTCCCGTTAGTCATGTCCATGGCACTTCCCATGATGCTGTCCATGGCATTTAATTCCCTCTATAATATTGTGGACAGTTATTTCGTGGCAAAACTCAGTGAGGATGCCATGACCGCGCTGTCCCTGGTCTACCCGGCACAGAACCTGCTGACGGCAGTGGCGGTGGGCTTCGGCGTGGGCGTCAATGCCATGATCTCCTTCTATCTGGGGGCGCAGAATCAGGAAAAAGCGGATAAGACCGCGACCCAGGGCATGGTGCTGGGCGTATTGCACGGTGTGCTGCTCATGATCCTGTTCCTCTGCGGAATGAACGTATTTCTGGGAATGTTCACGAAGAGCGATATGGTGCGGGCACTGGGCATGGAATATTCCAATGTGGTATTCCTGTTCTCTACGATTGTCACCGGAGGCATCACGTTGGAGAAAATTTTCCAGGCGGTAGGGCGCATGCGTGCTACTATGGTCAGCATGATCGCCGGATTTGTGGCGAATATTGTGCTGGATCCGCTGCTGATCTTTGGTATCGGACCTTTTCCCCGGATGGAGATCTCCGGAGCGGCACTGGCGACCGGAATCGGTCAGGTGATCACGCTGTTAGTATATATCATCTATTATGTGGCAGATCCCCTGCCGGTGAAACTGCAGAGAAAATATCTGCGCCCGGAGGGAGAGATCTGCGGCAAGACTTATGGCATCGGTATCCCGGCGACGCTCAACATGGCACTGCCGTCACTGTTGATTTCCGCACTGAACGGTATTCTGGCTGCGTATTCCCAGGGATATGTGCTGGTATTGGGTGTTTATTATAAGCTGCAGACCTTTATCTATCTTCCTTCCAACGGTATCATTCAGGGCATCCGCCCTCTGATCGGCTACAACTACGGTGCCGGGGAGCGGAAGCGCGTGGAGCAGATCTACCGTCTGACACTGGAACTGACCGCCGGAATCATGGCGATCGGTACGGCACTGTGCTGGCTGATCCCCGGAGGATTGATCGGACTGTTCACCGAGAACCCGGAGACCATCACCATTGGTATCACGGCACTGCATATCATCAGCCTGGGATTTATTCTGTCTGCAGTCTCCGTCACCAGCTCCGGAGCCCTGGAAGCATTGGGACAGGGCATGGCTTCCCTGGTGATCTCCGTGATGCGGTATGTGGCGGTGATCATCCCCGCGGCATTTGTGTTAAGCCGCCTCGTCGGTGTCACCGGTGTATGGTGGGCGTTTGTCTGCACCGAGAGTGTGACCGCAGTGGTGGCATATGTGCTGTACCATAGGGTGTGGAAGCGGGCGTAAAGCAGTAGAAAAGAGTACAAAAAAAGAGTACATATTCTAAAATCCATATCATTTTTTGAAAAGTACTGGAATGCTATAGTGAAATCAGAAAATGGATTGGAGGTTAGCATATGAAAATTGTAATATTGGGCGGAACCGGCTGGCTGGGAGCAGAGATTGCCGCAGAAGCAGTAAAGCGCGGACATGAAGTCATTGTGCTCTCAAGACACCCGGAAGATATTAAGTATACTTTGACACCGGACCTGCCATCCCTCAAGGCAGATGCGGCAGTCTATGAGGAGCTGGCGGATGCAGTACCTTTTGGCACGGACATTCTGATCAATTCACTCATCCCGGATCCGTTTGCCCATGAGACTTTCCCCGCATGGTGTGAGAACGTGATCCGCTGCTGTAAAGAGAAAAAGGTGGGACGTCTGATCGCCATTGGCGATGCCTGCATTTTTCCCGTAAGCAAAGACAAGACGTTAATGGATACCACATTCCTGACACCTTTTTACCGGACCTGGTTCGGCGAGCATAAGCGTACTCATGAATTATATCTGAAAGAAAAAGAAGTGGACTGGGTTGAGATCGCTCCGGCGGCAAAATGTCTTCCGGACAAGGAACTTCACGAATACAATATTGCGGTGGATGCGCTGTGTACTTTAGATCCTGCGGTACAAAAGCTGGAAACTCCGGATCCGGATCATTATCCCTTTGCAGACAGCAGTTACATATCCACACAGGATTTTGCCTATGCCGTGATGGACGAGGCAGAGCATCAGAAATATACAAGGACGAGAATCTGTGTGGCATGGAAAATTGCGCATGAAATGTATTGGGAGGAGCAGAAATGAGAATAGCGATTTTAGGATCCAGCGGACGTGTAGCAAGCCGCATTGTGAACGAAGCACTGATGCGGGGGCATGAAGTTGTAGGTATCGATATTAAAAATAAAGAAGAATTTCAGGACAAGATCACTTTCTACCAGTATGACATGGAAGATGTGGAACACATCGCGGAAGCAATCCGCGGCTGTGACGTCTATATTTTTGCAGTCATTCCCGTACTCAAGGGTGTGGACAAGATCGTCACGGTAGTAAAATGTGCCATCGAAGCGTGTAAGCGTGCAGGGGTTCCACGGATGATCTATATCTGCGGAGGTGTGTCTTCCTGGATCCGTCCGGGTGTCTACCTCCTGGATGACCAGAAGCAGCCGGGACACCGTCAGACGCACAAGGCGAACGATGCCATTATCGGAAGCCATGAAGTAGCACTGGAATATCTGCGTACAGTGGATGATTTCGACTGGTGCTGCCAGACCGCACCGCTGTGGATGGAGGAAAATATGGGCGGACGTACCGGCAAATACCGTATGGGAACGGAATACCCGGTGCTGATCGATCCGGATAATAAGGAGATCAGTCTTCAGCAGAACAGCCATATCTCCATGGAAGACTTTGCGGTATGCATGATCGACGAAGTGGAACAGTCCAGACATCATAAGTGCAGATACACTGTAGGGTATTAACGAACCGGAAAATAAGGACAGACATTCGGAGAAACGACCGGATGTCTGTTTTTTGAATGTAGATATGTTATAATATCTGCAGGAGATCAAAGACCGGGAGAGGAAGGCAGTATGGCAAAAGTATTGTTGATTGATGATGAGATCCATGTGAGAAGTCTGATGAAGTATCTGATCCACTGGGAGGAACTGGGACTGACATTGGCGGGAGAATATGATAATGCGGAGGATGCGCTGGCACAGATGCAGCAGGATCCGGCGGATATTGTGATCACGGATATCTGCATGCCGGGCATGGATGGACTGGAAATGATCGCGCAGATGCAGCAGAGCAACAGCGATTGTAGTTTTGTGCTGATCAGCGGTTATCGTGACTTTGAATATGCGAAAAAAGCCATCGGGCTGGGAGTATCGGAATACATTGTGAAACCTATTAACGAGGAAGAGATCAACCGTGTCCTGCGTAAAGTGATCACCGGTGCCGTGAAGAACAGACAGGGTGACACCAGAACCGGAGAACTGCGGCAGAAACTATATCCGACGCTGATCCGAAAGGGAAAGCGTGTGGAACCGGACGTGGGAGAAACCTATGGTTTTCATTTTGCACCGGACGGATGGTACCGCATATTGCAGCTGGGATTCTGTAATTGCAGTGAGGAGGACAATACCCGCGAAATCATTGAAGAATTTTATCATACACTTCGGGAGGATGTAGGCGCCTACTGCTATGAGACAGAGGGCTTTCCCCTGTCGGAACTCCGGTATGATATTCTGCTCCAGTATGAGAAGGAACGGGACGGGCAGATTCTGCGCTGCCTAGATATGGTATACCGGAATATGGTGCAGCGGCATAAGGCAGATCTGCCTTACAGGTTTTACCTGTCGGTGGGACAGGCGGTAGGGACGATCACAGATATCTGTCAGTCCATTGATTCGGCACACTTTTTCATGAGCGGACGGCTGGGTTATGGAAATACGAGAGTCTATATTGCGGATATTTTGCCGAAATTCGACCGGATCATGGAGGAGAATCATCCCATCCCCCGGGAGACAGTCCGGGAGTTCGAGCGTTTCATCGAGACCATGAATGCGGAAGGCATCCGCAGCGTGGTACGGAAACTGTTTAAGGGATTACAGGAGCGGGAAGAACAGAATTATATCTTCTATTTTTACCTGATCCGGGATCTGAACAGCATTATGATGTCGGTGTTCCAGCGGCTGCAGATTCATCCGTCGGACATGAACCGGATGGAGCAGGAACTGGAAGAAGAGATGGATAACTGCGACAGCGTGACGATGCTCCAGATCATGACGGAGCGCTATTGCATCGATCAGGTGAACCGCTGCCTGGACGGTAAACAGGACAATGCACAGGTCTATGTGAATCTGGCAAAAAAATATATTGATGAGCATTATGCGGAGGAGATTTCCCTGCAGACCATTGCGGACCTCGCCCATGTAAATGCGGCATATCTGTCTTCTGTATTTAAAAAGACTACGGGAATCAATTACTTGACCTATCTGACGGAAGTCAGGATGGAGAAGGCAAAGGAACTGCTGTGTCAGCTGGATATGAACCTGTCGCAGATTGCCAATGCGGTGGGTTATACCAGTACCCGGTATTTCAGCAAGACATTTGAAAATGAGGTGGGAATGAAACCCAGTGAATACCGGAGAGTATACTTGCGGGAGCAGAGATAATGAGAAAAGAACGACTGATTTTGATGAGTATTGCAGAGGCGGTGCTTGCGGCAGCACTTATTTTACGGTGCGGAGAGGCAGGTTCCCGGATCCTGGTACTGGCAATGTTGTGTATTTTTGCGGCGGTGGTGGCAGACTGCGGCATCGGTCTGCATCAGATGCACACCATCCGGGAACAGAAGGATGAGGAAGAAAAGCGGAGAATTCAGGCGGAACTGGACCAGAAGCGTCAGAAACTGCAGGCACTGGAGAGCCAGATCAATCCCCATTTCCTGTATAATACATTGGATACCTTTCGTGGATTGGCACTGGAACAGGGGAACAGAGAACTGAGCGATATGATCGAGGCATTGTCTCAAATGTTCAAATACAGTGTGAAATACGAAGCGGAGATGGTGAATATCAACGCGGAACTGGACTACCTGAAGCATTATATTCAACTGCAGCAGATGCGTTTTCCCGGAAGGTTTACATATGAGGAGCACCTGGAATGTGATCCGGCGAATCTCCTGCTGGAGCCCTGCCCCCGATTTGTGTTACAGCCTATCGTAGAAAATGCGATCCGGCACGGTCTGCGGGATGTCCGTAAGGACGGGCACATTGTCGTGACCATGGGGATGCGCAGGAGAGACTTTTTCATACTTGTGGAAGACAACGGCTGAGGTATGGATATGACGGAGGTCAGCCTCCTGAATCAGCGCCTGTCCCAACCGATTTCCGGGGAAAACGAAAACCCGGGAGAGGAAAAAGCCGGTATCGGAATAGAGAATGTAAACCGCAGGATCAAAATGTTCTGCGGGGAGGAATACGGGCTGCGAATCAGCAGCAATCTGGGAACCGGAACCCAGGTGGAAGTCAGCCTTCCACTGTACAGAGAAGCACTGGAAGAAAAGGCGTTATAAAGCATTATAAGACAAGATATAAAAAATGTACCTGTTTTCTAAAAACAGGTGCATTTTTTTGCTTCTGTGTGGAAGTTACAATGGATATATCAAAACAAAACACCAAACAGGAGGATATAGCATGAAAATGAAAAAGTTATTGGGAATGGTTATGGCAGTGACATTGTGTGTGTCCGCACTTGCAGGATGCGGATCCGAAGCGGGACAGGGAACAGAATCTCAGACGGCGCAGAGCGAGAGCCAGACACAGAGCACTGATAAGCAGGAATCCAAGGGTTCCATCGGTATTCTCGTGGTAACGACACAGTCACAGTGGTGCAATTCCGTGATCGATTCCGTATCGAAGGTAGTCGAGGCAGAAGGATACGAGGTAATGGTATCCGACTCCCAGGCATCCGCAGACAATGAGATCTCCGGCATGGAGAACCTGATCAACGCCGGCTGTAAGGCAATCGTAGTCAATGCCATGAATCCTTCCGGACTGGCAGATATCTGTAAGCAGGCACAGGACAAGGGCATCTACATCATCGGCTGGACCGATCTGTTAGTGAATTACGATGCACTGGTGGAAGAGGACACCGAAGCAGAATCTGCGATGATCGCTGATGCCATTGCAGAATTTGCACAGAAGAAGGGAGCAGACGGACTACAGATGGCGACAATCTGGCTGGCAGATTCCGCCAACCCCGACACGACGACCGGTGTGTTCAAGACCTCTTTGGAAAAAGAGTTCAACAGCTCTTTAGTCGGTGAACTCGGCATGAACATTGTCAACAGCCAGTATGCATCCGATACAACACAGGCAATGAACCTGACCGAAGCAATCCTGGCAGCAGACCCGGATGTAAAAGTGATTTTCTGTCAGAGTGATGAAATCGGTGTTGCTGTGGCACAGACACTGGAAAGCAGAGGCGTGGACAAGGATGAGATCATGGTATGCGGACTGGACGGAAGTGACGAAGCTATCAATGTCATCGCAGGAGGAAATTCCACTCTGCAGGCAACCGTTCTGGCAGATGTGAACAAGGTTGGTGAAAACGTAGGCAATGCCATCTGCAATTACCTGACAGATGGAACCACCGGCAATGTGTCCGTAGATTATGTACTGATCAACAGAGAAAACGCAGCAGATTATCAGGCAAAATAATAACAGGCAGAGGCGCAGGATGAAGAAGATATTAGAGTTTCATAATATTACCAAGAAATTCCCCGGCGTCAATGCACTGACCGATATTTCCTTTGATCTGTATGAGGGAGAAGTCCTGGCACTGATGGGAGAAAACGGTGCCGGGAAATCTACCCTGGTCAAGTGCCTGACTGGAGCCAACGAACCCACGGAGGGAACCATTGTCATCGACGGCAAATCCTATGACCGGATCACCCCCACAGAGGCAAGAGCACTGGGAATCGGAGCAGTGTACCAGGAGTTCACGCTGGTACCGGATCTCCCTATTGTAGAGAATATATTTATGGGCAATCTGCCGGGCAACGGATTTCTGGTGGACCGGAAGAAAATGCTGGCGGATGCAAAGAAAATCTTTGAGGATTTCGGAGTGGACATTGACCCGCTGGATAAGGTCAGCAGTCTGTCTCCCGCCATGATGCAGATCGTAGAAATCGCCAAGGTCGTATCATTAAATGTGCGGATCCTGATTCTCGACGAACCGACAGCACCGCTTACCATCAAGGAAGTGGACACCCTGTTCCGCATTATCATGGACCTGAAGAAAAAGGGCGTGGCGGTCATCTACATCAGCCATCGTTTGGAGGAGATTTTTGAGATCACCGACAGAATCGTGGTGATGCGAGACGGACACTTCATCAGCGAGGTGAAGACGGAGCTGACTTCCCGTCCGGAACTGATTCGTGCCATGATCGGCAGAGATGTAAACGATATCAACTATCCGCATACCAACTGTGCCAAGGAGGAAGTGGTTTTAGAGGCACAGCATGTCACCGGCAACGGCGTGGAAGATATCAGTTTTCAGTTACATAGAGGCGAAATATTAGGCTTTGCCGGACTGGTAGGTGCGGGACGGACAGAACTGATGAGTGTGCTCTTCGGAGATGTTCCCAAGGAAAGCGGCAGAGTGCTGGTAAACGGAGAGGAAGTTGTGATCCGCCAGCCTTATGAAGCAATCCGGCACGGAATCGGCTTATTGCCGGAGGACCGTAAGGCGAAAGGACTGTTATTAGACAAGTCCGTGCTTGCCAACATCACCCTTTCCAGCCTGAAAAAATATTGCAAGCTGGGTGTCATCGGCAGTAAGCGGGAAAAGCAAAGCGTGGAACGCTATGTGAAGAGTCTGCAGATTAAGACACCGGGTACCTCACAGCAGGCACAGTTTTTATCCGGCGGCAATCAGCAGAAGCTGATCGTGGCAAAATGGCTGGATATGGACAGCGATATCCTTATTTTCGATGAACCGACCAGAGGCATCGATGTGGGTGCAAAATTCGAGATCTATCAGCTGATGCACCAGTTGGTGGAGAGCGGTAAATCCATTATTATGGTCTCCTCCGACTTTGAAGAACTGATCGGTATGTCTGACAATGTTGTGGTCATAGCCGAGGGAAAAATGGCCGGAGAAGTAGCAAAACAGGAATTTGATAAAGAGATGCTTTTGGATCTTGCATCCGGAAGCAGATAGTTGGGAAAGGCTTAGTTACGCATATGAAGGATACATGGATTGTAAAAACAAAAGAATTTGCAAAAAAAAGAGTGGCGCAGATACTGTTAGTCATCATTGTGGTTATCTTCGCATCGATTAAACCCGAGACCTTTTTTACCGTGGATAATCTGTTCACCATCGTGCGGCAGGTGGCAACCACGGGACTGATCGCATTAGGTGTATCATTTCTGATGCTGACCGGTAATCTGGACTTTTCCGTGGGTAAACTGTACGCATTCGCAGGTGTCTGCTGCGCACTGTTGTACCAGCAGGGAATGAATATCTGGGTGGCAATTGTGGTATCGATTCTTGCGTGTGTACTGATCAGTATGTTCACCGGATTTGTCTCCATGAAGTTCAATATTCCGATGCTGATCGTATCCATCGCCATGATGCAGGTGGTCGACGGTATCAATATGATCCTGACCAACGGTGCGACGGTGTACGGACTGCCGGATTCCATCAAGTTCCTCGGACAGGGCTATGTGCTCGGAATTCCCTTTGCGGTAATTGTGTTTGCGGTAGTGGCAGCCATTGTGGCGTTTGTCCTGAACCGGACATACTTAGGCAGATATCTGTTTGCAGTGGGCGGTAACAATGAGACCGCAAGACTGTCCGGTATTCATGTGAATCAGGTGAAAATGATCGCCAGTATTATTTGTGGTCTGTTGACTGGTATCGCAGGTATTATCATGATGTCCCGTTCTTTTTCCGGAAGCCCTTATAACGGCACCAGCATGAGTAACGACGTAATCAGTGCCGCTGTACTGGGAGGCGTGTCCATCTCCGGAGGTACCGGCAAGACCAGCGGCGTTGTCACCGGTGTTCTGATCATCGGTATTTTGTCACAGGGGCTGGTTATGATCGGTATGAGCAGCAATTACCAGAATATGATTAAGGGAGCCATTTTGATCCTCTCTGTAATCATGGACCAGAAATCAAAAGTGGCAAAGAGGAAAAAGAAATGATGACAGCTACGAAAACAGATATGAAAGAAAAGCCCTTTTATCTGAAAGATGACCAGATAGAATGGGTAGAAAATACACTGGCTTCCATGAGCTTAGAAGAGAAAATCGGACAGCTGTTTTTAGTCATCGGGCTGACAAACGATGAGGAGGAACTGGTAGAACTGTACAGACAGTGGAAGTTCGGCGGAATCATGTTCCGTCCGGCTCCGGCAGCGGATCTGAAGCGTTGGAATGCACGGTTGCAGAAAGAGGCAAAGATCCCTCTGTTAGTGGCAGCGAATCTGGAGAACGGCGGCAGCGGTGCGGTATTGGAAGGAACACCGTTCGGCAGTCAGATGCAGGTGGCAGCTACGGGCGATAAGGAGCAGGCGTACCGGTTGGGCAAAATCAGTGCGGCAGAAGGCAAGGCAGCAGGTGTGAACCTGGCATTTGCACCGGTCTGCGATATCGACAGACAGTGGCGCAACCCCATCACAAATACAAGAACCTACGGTGGCAATCCGGATACTGTGTTGGAAATGTGCAGTGCTTATCTGAAGGGTGCCGCGGAGGAAAAAGTAGCGGTATCCATCAAACATTTCCCCGGCGACGGCTGTGATGAGAGAGACCAGCATCTGGTGGCTTCTGTCAATGATCTAAGCTGTGAGGAATGGGATGCTTCCTATGGAAAAATATACGGAGAGCTGATCGAGCAGGGCGCACAGACAGTGATGGCAGGGCATATCCTGCAGCCCGCGTACACCAGATATTTTTCGCCGGGAATCGCAGATGCGGATATCCTTCCGGCGTCCTGCTCTGCGGAATTGATCAACGGATTGCTGCGGGGCAAACTGGGCTTTCGGGGCGTGATATTGACAGATGCGGCGAATATGCTGGGGTATTGTACTGCTATGAAGCGCAGTGAGCTGATCCCCGCGACGATCAATGCCGGTGTGGACATGATTCTCTTCGGCAGAAATGTGACGGAAGACATGAGTTATCTGCAGGCTGCTGTGGAAGACGGCAGAGTGACGATGGCACGCTTAGACGAAGCGGTGACCAGAGTGCTGGCACTGAAAGCCTCCATGGGACTGCCTTCGATGGACAGGAATGCGGAAAGCGATGCAGAGGATCTGAAAGTTGTCGGTTGCAGCGAGCACATGGCAATGGCGCGAGAGTGTGCCGACCGGGCAATCACACTGGTTAAGGACACGCAGAAACTTCTGCCGGTGCGCCCCGAGACCCATAAAAGAGTATGGCTCCATATCAGTGGAGACAAGCCGGGATTCACCGGAGGCAGCCGATGCAGAGACTGGGTCATCGATGCCCTGACGCAGGCAGGCTTTGATGTGGATGTCTATGATACAGAGCATATGACTATGGAAGAGACACAGGTACCGGTGGAGGAGATTAAGAAAAAATATGATGTGATCATGTATTTTTCCAATGTGATCAACGCCAGCTACCAGACAACGGCACGGATCCAGTGGGCAGGAAATGTGGCACAGGAAGCACCGTATTTTACCAAAGAGGTGCCGACACTGTTAGTCAACCTAGGGAATCCTTATGGGGCAGTGGATGCGCCGATGATTCCGACTATAATCAACACCTATCATGCCAGCCGTATCATTGTGGAGGAAGTCGTGAAGAAGATCATGGGGGAGAGCACTTTTAAGGGGCAGGCTCCCACGGATCCTTTCTGCGGAAAGTGGGGTACAGACTTTTGAGAAAAGCGGTGATTTTTGATCTCGATGGGGTACTGGTGCATACCGACCGTTATCACTATCTGGCGTGGAAGCAGATCGCCGGGGAGATCGGTATCCCCTTTGATGAAAAAGTAAACGACAGACTCCGCGGCGTGAGCCGGAGAGAAAGTCTGGAGATCATTCTTGAAAATTGCGCGGAACAGCCGGAGGAAGCGGAGATCGTCCGCCTGCTGGAAAAGAAAAACAGTATTTACCGAAAACTGTTGGAGCAGCTGACACCGGAGAGTGTGGAAACTTCTGTGCGGGACACATTGGAATGGCTGCGGCAGGAGAAAATCCCTATGGCAGTGGGATCCTCCAGCAAAAATACGGAGTACATCCTGAAAAAGACCGATCTTGTCCGGTATTTTGATGCCGTGGCTGACGGTAATATGATTACGAGATCCAAGCCGGATCCGGAAGTGTTTTTAAAAGCGGCAGAGCTTATAGGCGCGGATCCTGGGGACTGCATCGTGGTGGAGGATGCGGCTGCGGGCATTCAGGCAGCCAAAGCCGCCGGAATGTATGCGGTGGGGATCGGCGAAGCCGCAGAATATGCCGAGACAGATTGCGAAATCCGGGATCTGACAGAACTGCGGAAACTGATTCTTACGCAAAATTAATGTATACACAATATCTAGTATCCTGTAATTGACTTCCCCTACAAAGTGTTGTAGAATGGATGGTGATAGGTTTTACGGGCGTAAGCCATGGGGACATGAGATTAAGGGGGTACACAAGATGTTTCAGGTAATCAAACGAGATGGTTCCAAAGCAGATTTTACACTGACGAAGATCAATGATGCCATTATGAAGGCTTTTACTGCGACGCAGATGAGCTATAATAACGACATCATTGATCTTCTTGCGTTACGGGTGACCGCGGATTTCCAGAAAAAGGTGGAAAATGATGAGATCCACGTAGAAGATATCCAGGACAGCGTGGAGCGTGTGCTGGGACAGGCGGGCTATGAAGAAGTAGCGAAGGCATATATTCTGTATCGCAAGCAGCGGGAGAAGATGCGTGCCATGAAGTCCACAATCTTAGACTACAAGGATGTGGTCAACAGCTATGTCAAAGTCGAGGACTGGCGAGTGAAGGAGAACTCCACGGTGACCTATTCCGTAGGTGGTCTGATCTTAAGCAATTCCGGTGCGGTAACGGCGAACTACTGGCTGTCCGAGATCTACGACGAAGAGATCGCCGAGGCACACCGCAATGCGGATATCCATATCCATGATCTGTCCATGCTGACCGGCTACTGCGCGGGATGGTCCTTAAAGCAGCTGATCAAGGAAGGACTGGGCGGCATCACCGGCAAGATCACTTCTGCTCCGGCGAGACACTTATCCGTACTGTGTAACCAGATGGTGAACTTCTTAGGGATCATGCAGAACGAATGGGCAGGAGCACAGGCTTTTTCCTCTTTTGATACCTACCTTGCCCCTTTTGTAAAAGTAGATAATTTAAGCTATCCTGAAGTGAAAAAATGCATCGAAGCATTTATTTACGGTGTTAATACACCCAGCCGCTGGGGTACCCAGGCTCCTTTCTCCAATATTACACTGGACTGGACGGTGCCCGATGATCTGGCAGAGCTGCCGGCGCTGGTAGGCGGCGTGGAGATGGATTTCAAATACAAGGATTGTAAAAAAGAAATGGACATGGTCAACAAGGCATTCATCGAGACCATGATCGAGGGCGACTCCAATGGCCGCGGTTTCCAGTATCCGATTCCTACTTATTCCATCACGAAGGATTTTGACTGGTCCGATACCGAGAACAACAGACTGTTATTCGAAATGACCGCAAAATACGGTACACCGTATTTTTCCAATTATATCAATTCCGACATGCAGCCCAGCGATGTCCGCAGTATGTGCTGCAGACTGCGTCTGGACCTGCGGGAACTGCGTAAGAAGACCGGCGGATTCTTCGGTTCCGGTGAAAGCACCGGAAGCGTTGGCGTTGTCACCATCAATATGCCAAGGATCGCATACCTGTCTGCCAATAAGGACGAATTCTACGCAAGACTGAATCATATGATGGATATTGCTGCGAGATCCCTGAAGATCAAGCGCGGTGTCATTACAAAGCTGTTAAATGAAGGACTGTATCCTTATACCAAGCGGTATCTGGGCACTTTTGAGAATCATTTTTCCACCATTGGTCTGATCGGCATGAACGAGGTGGGTTTAAATGCCAACTGGCTGAGAGCGGATATGAGCGATCCGAGAACTCAGGAGTTCACCAAGGAAGTACTGAATCATATGAGAGAGCGCCTGTCGGATTATCAGGAGCAGTACGGAGACCTCTACAATCTGGAAGCGACTCCTGCGGAGAGTACCACATACCGTCTGGCCAAGCACGACAGAAAGCGCTGGCCCGGTATCAAGACGGCAGGAAAGCCCGGAGATACTCCTTACTATACGAACTCTTCCCATCTGCCGGTGGACTATACTGTGGATATTTTCGATGCACTGGATATCCAGGATGAATTGCAGACCCTGTATACTTCAGGCACGGTGTTCCACGCGTTCCTGGGAGAGAAGCTTCCCGACTGGAAAGCAGCGGCTTCCCTGGTGCGGACTATCGCTTCCAATTACAAACTGCCGTATTATACGCTGTCGCCGACCTATTCTATCTGTAAGGAACACGGTTATCTGGCAGGAGAGGTGAAGGTATGTCCTCATTGTGGGGCGAAGACCGAGGTTTACAGCCGTATTACCGGTTACTATCGTCCGGTGCAGAACTGGAATGATGGTAAGTTACAGGAATATGCCAACAGAACGGAGTATGACATTGCCCATTCTTCCTTAAAACGTCCCACCAGAAGTGTGGTAACGCTGTCTAATTTTGCGGAGGACGTGGAAGTGAAGGTGGAGCAGCCGCAGGATATCAAGTATCTGTTCACGACCAAGACCTGCCCGAACTGCAAGCTGGTGAAGGAATATCTGAAAAATGTGCCCTACGTGACCATCGATGCGGAGGAGAACATGGAGCTGGCAAGACGTTACGGCGTAATGCAGGCACCGACACTGGTGGTAGTCAACGGCGACAGTCATAAAAAATATGTAAATGCTTCAAATATCAAGAAGTACGTTGACCAACTGACATTAGTTGGGGTAGAATAGAAACAGGTCAGGAGGCATCGCCCGAAGGCGGTGCCTTTTCTGCGGTTATTACAGATACACCGCAGAGGGAATTTACACAATTGAGAAAATAAAAGCAACGAAAATGATTGCAGAACGGAGGAAGTATGATCAACAAACTGATCACTCGAATCAAAGAAACCAACGCACCTATCGTGGTAGGACTGGATCCTATGATGAAATTCGTGCCGGAATATATTAAAAAGGCGGCTTTCGCAGAGTATGGTGAGACCCTGGAAGGTGCTGCAGAAGCGATCTGGCAGTATAACAAGGGTATTGTGGATGCAATTTACGATCTGGTACCCGCTGTGAAGCCTCAGGTGGCAATGTATGAGCAGTTTGGCATTCCCGGTATGGTGGCATTTAAAAAGACCGTGGATTATTGTAAAGAAAAAGGTCTGATCGTCATCGGTGATATTAAGCGCGGTGATATCGGATCCACTTCCGAGGCATACGCAGTCGGACATCTGGGCAAAGTACAGGTAGGCAGCAAGAGCTATTACGGTTTTGATGAGGATTTCGTGACCGTGAATCCCTATCTGGGATCCGACGGTGTGAATCCTTTTGTGAAGATCTGTAAGGAAGAGAAAAAGGGCATTTTCGTACTGGTGAAGACTTCCAATCCCAGCAGCGGCGAGTTCCAGGATCAGCTGATAAACGGCAGACCGCTGTATGAGCTGGTGGGAGAAAAGGTGGCAGCCTGGGGGGCTGACTGCATGGGTGATTCTTACAGCTATGTAGGTGCTGTGGTAGGCGCAACCTATCCTGAGCAGGGCAAAGTGCTTCGTAAGGTAATGCCCAAGGCATTTATCCTGGTGCCCGGTTACGGTGCACAGGGCGGTAAGGGTGCAGATCTGGTACACTTCTTCAACGAAGACGGACTGGGTGCCATCATCAACTCCTCCCGTGGCATCATTGCCGCATATCAGCAGGAGAAGTATGCACAGTTCGGTGAGCAGAATTATGCAGATGCTTCCCGCGCGGCCGTACTGGATATGCGTGAGGACATCGCACAGGCACTGGCAGCACGCTAAAGACGCGCATGTCCACGTTTGACCGGCGCGTGGGGATAGGCTTATGTGTTTAACGGCATAATATACAAAGGTATGGGGTGTCCGCAAGCGGACAGATGGGAGAACGAAGGATGAGAGAAAAACTATATATTACCTTCCATTCGGAGGATGAAATCAGACATTTTGTGGATACCTGCAATGAATTCGATGATGCGATCGATATCCGTATTCAGAAGACCGCAATGGATGCGAAGTCTCTTTTGGGAATGCTTCTGATGAAGACGGAGGAACCGCTGGAGATTGAATACGCCTGCTACGATGATGAGGATAATTACGAAGAGTTCAAGCAGACTATTCTGGAAAAGTATGATGCGAAAGTCGTACCTGCAGCAGAAAAACCGGCAGAAAATAAAATTGTTTGAAAAAATTAAAAAATTCTATTGACATTTTCACCTGCAGCAGTTAAAATACATACTGTTGCAGGCGAAAACCTGTAAATGTACGTGTAGCTCAGCTGGATAGAGCGTCTGGCTACGGACCAGAAGGTCGTGGGTTCGAATCCTGTCACGTACATCGTAAGCCCCGGAGATGATGTCTCCGGGGTTTTTGTATCTCATTTTAGAAAAGTTTTAGAAATACTTCCAAGTCCGTATATTTACGTAGTACTTATGTCATGCTAAAATGATGGTGTAAATGGAAGGAATCGAGCAAATATGAATAAACAGGAATTTGTGGATCGACTGCGGATGGCACTGAACGGACGAGTGTCCCCGGGGCTGGTCATGGACAATGTAAATTATTACGAAGATTATATAAATACGGAGATCCGTAAGGGGCGTACGGAAGAGGAAGTCTTAGAGAGCCTGGGAGATCCACGGCTGATCGCCCGTACGATCATCCAGACCAATGGCGGAGACGAATATTCCGGATACCGGAACACCGTCTATGGCAACGGAGAGTATAGAGAGGCAGCAGGACCGAATCTACATCGCAGTTATACAGAGGATGGAAATGACGGTTCCCACCGGAATAAGGTGGCAGATGTACTTGTAAAGCTTCCTGCCTGGGTGTGGGTGATTCTTGGAATTCTGGTGGTAGTGCTGATCTTCAGTGCGGTATTTTCTGTATTGTCATTTTTGGCACCGGTATTGGTTCCTATTATGGTAGTGTTGTTTTTAGTGAAGTTGTTCCGCGACTGGCTCAACTAGTAACTATTTAACGGCTCTGAATAGAGTTAATTACCACGTAAAAAGCCACCAGGGGGAAGCTGGTGGCTTTTTTGAGGGGAGTATAAATAATACATAAGGGTGCAAATAGAATCATGAAGGGGTTTCTATCTACGAATCTTATTATAGTACTAACGTCACAAAAAAGCAAGAGGAAATTTAGTTCTAAAGTACCAAAAAATAAAATAGCATAAATTTCTGCAAAAAAGACATACTACTCCTGTAACTTAAAATAATTCCGATCAGGAGGTCACAGATATGTCTAATAATTACGATCAGAACAACGAGAACAAGTACAGTAACGCTTATGGTGAGAATCAGAACTCTCAGAATAAGCAGAACAGTAAGAATCAGAGCAAGAATCAGGGTAAGAACCAGAACAAGGACCAGAGCGAGAATAAGGAGCAGAACAAGTACTGCTAGTTTTTTGTGCATAAGAAGTCAGGGGCGTTCGCAGGAACGCCCCTATTTACATATTTTTGGAATGCATATATAATGATTTTATGTTTGATGAGATACGGAGGAATGAATGAGACGTTTTGAATTGATCGCCCCCTGCCATTTCGGCATGGAATCGGTGCTTAAGAGAGAGATCACGGATCTCGGTTATGATATTACGGAAGTGGCGGACGGCAGGGTCACTTTTTACGGAGATGAAGAAGCTCTGTGCAGAGCTAATATTTTCCTACGGACAGCAGAACGTATTCTGATCAAGGTGGGAAGTTTTCATGCCGAGACTTTTGAAGAGTTGTTTCAGGGGACGAAAAGTCTTCCCTGGGAAGAGTATATTCCGAAGGACGGAAAGTTCTGGGTGGCGAAGGCCGCCAGCGTGAAGTCCAAGCTGTTCAGCCCTTCGGATATCCAGTCTATTATGAAAAAGGCAATGGTAGACCGCCTGAAAAGTCAGTATGATATTTCCTGGTTCCCAGAGGACGGAGCTTCTTTTCCCATTCGTGTATTTTTGATGAAGGATGAAGTGACGGTGGGATTGGACAGCACCGGAGAATCCCTGCACAAGAGAGGTTACCGGAAGCTTACGGCGAAGGCTCCCATTGCGGAGAATCTGGCAGCGTCTCTGATCCTGTTGACCCCCTGGAATGCCGGCAGGATCCTGGTGGATCCTTTTTGCGGAAGCGGAACGTTCCCCATAGAGGCAGCAATGATGGCAGCCAACATGGCTCCCGGCAGGAACCGTAGTTTTACGGCGGAGGACTGGCCGCATATTGTGGGTAAAAAGGTGTGGTATGACGCTTCCGATGAAGCGGAAGAGATGGTGGATCTGTCGGTGGAGACAGATATTCAGGGATACGATATTGATGAGGATATGGTGAAGATTGCCAGAGAGAACGCGAGACTTGCGGGAGTGGATAAGCTGATCCATTTCCAACGCAGGGGCGTGGAGGAACTCCATCACCCGAAGAAATACGGTTTTATTATTACGAACCCGCCTTATGGAGAGCGTCTGCAGGATAAGAGCCAGATGCCGCAGTTGTACCGCACCATCGGTGAGAGATTCCGGGAACTGGATTCCTGGAGTATGTATCTGATCACCGCATACGAGCAGGCGGAGAAGGATATCGGAAGAAAAGCGGATAAAAACCGCAAGATTTATAATGGAATGATGAAGACCTATTATTATCAGTTCTTAGGACCGAAGCCGCCGAAGAGAAGAGAAGTATAGCCTTCCATGAAAAAACGACTGCAAATCAGAGATCAAAAACAAAATATGACACTGACACTGATCCTGTGGCTTGTGTTAGGTGCCGTGTCTATGGGGGGAATGTTGCATGTGGCAGCACATAAGACAGTGGTCATATCCGCCAGAGGACAGGAACAGGGAGAGATTGTCCCGGAATATCGTACCGGTGAAAACGGAGAGATGCAGCTGCCCATGATGACAGACCATGTGGCTGACAGGCAGATCAGTATTCCGTTAGAAGCAGGAATCAAGGCGGAGAATGTAGTAGTAGAGAACCATTATATGGAAAAGGAACTCTGGGTCTACATACAGACCGGCAGGAAGACCTTCTATAAGGAACATAAAATCACGGGAGATCTGACACTTGTGGAAAAAGGAATCTGCGAGTCCCGGAATGAAGGTGTATTGCTGCGGCTGACAATGAAGGATGTGTTGGAATATCACAGTACTCTGGAAGAGGGAGTGTTACGAATTGATTATGTGATGCCGAAGGAACTCTATGACAGGATCGTGGTACTGGATCCGGCAGGAGGTGGCAGCAACAGAGGTGTTACGGCTTCCGGCTGCCAGGAAAAGGACATCGCTCTTAAGGTGGCAAAACAGACGGCACAGCTGATGGAAGATCAGAAAGTAAAAGTGTATCTCACCCGCTCGGAGGATACGGAGGTATCCAAGGAAGCCCGGAGGATGTTCGCAGACTGGGTAGGAGCGGATCTCTATCTGGAGATCGGGCTGTCTGCGGATCCGGAGAATGAGGCTGTCTACGGAATCTGCGCGGAGTATAACGATGAATATTATATTCCGGAGTTCGGAAATCTTCAGTGGGCAGATTGTGTGGCAAGGCAGGTCACAGTGGCTGCCAGCAACCGGGCGGTGGGAGTTGTTCCCGCAGCCGATGGAGATGTATTGTGGGATCTGACGATCCCGGCGGCCAGAATTTCGCTCGGCTACGTAACGAACAGCAATGAGAGACAGCTGTTAGAGCAGGACAGTTACCAAAAAAAGCTGGCGGAAGGTATTGCGGAAGCCATCAACGAGGTTTATACTAATACGCAATGATAAATACGGTAAGGAGTATAAAATGCAGGGAAGAATCGTATTTGCAACCGGCAATGCCGGCAAAATCAAAGAGATCCGTATGATTATGGAAGATACCGGAATGGAAGTGGTATCCATGAAAGATGCGGGAATCCGGGTAGACATTGAGGAAAACGGACAGTCCTATGAGGAAAATGCGTTGATCAAAGCCCGTGCGGTGGCTGCCTTTACGAAAGATATCGTGATGGCGGACGATTCCGGACTGGAGATCGATTATCTGAACAAGGAGCCGGGCATCTATTCCGCCAGATATCTGGGGGAAGATACCCCGTATTCTGTGAAAAACGCGAATCTGATAAACCGGTTGGAAGGTGTGCCGGACGAAGAGCGTACCGCAAGATTTGTCTGTGCCATCGCGGCTGTATTGCCCGACGGGCGGGAACTGACCACGTTAGCCACCATAGAGGGAAGGATCGGCTATGAGGAAAAGGGAGCAAACGGCTTCGGCTATGATCCTATTTTCTATGTGCCCCGGTTTGATAAGACGACAGCAGAATTAACAGAAGAAGAGAAGAATCAGGTCAGCCATAGAGGCAAGGCATTGCAGCTGATGAAAGAGGAACTGAAGAAATATGAAGATATTGATCGTAAGTGATACCCATAAAAAGAATGAGAATTACTTTAAAGTGTTGGAAATGCATCACCCGGATATGGTGATCCACTGTGGGGATGCGGAAGGCAGCGAATATGCGCTGTCCTCCGCGGCAGAATGCCCGGTGTATATTGTCCTTGGGAATAACGATTTCTTCTCAAATCTTCCCAGAGAGATCACGCTGGATATCGGTCCTTATAAGGTCTGGGTGACTCACGGACACAACTATTATGTATCCATGGGCAATGAGACGATTAAAAAAGAAGCCATTGACCGCGGTGTGGATATCGTGCTGTATGGACATACCCACCGCCCGGTGATCGATATCGATGATGACATTATTGCCGTGAATCCCGGCAGCCTCTCTTATCCGAGACAGGAGGGGCGCCTGCCGTCCTATGCCATCATGGAGATCGACAGGCAGGAAAAAGTACATTTTACCATTGCCTATCTGCGATAATTCCTCTTGACAGAGAGAAAAATTCTAGGTTATAATAACTCCTGCGTTGCGGGAGTCCGCAACGCAGCCTCGGGGTGTGGCTCAGCTTGGCTAGAGCACCTGGTTTGGGACCAGGGGGTCGCAGGTTCGAATCCTGTCACCCCGATTCTATTTTTTGTGGGAAACCTTGATTTTATCAGGGTTTCCCTTTTTCTTTGTTCTGTCAAAGCTGAGAACATTTGAGAACAAATGTTATTCGTTAATCAGCCATGTGCGAGAGCTCTTTCCATACTTTGTGCAGTCAGATCTTTTGACTTTCGGTTAAAACAGTAGTTGCCGTAGGTAGTTCTTTCGTCTGCGTGTCCTACCTGCTCCCGGATATAGTTGATGTTAATGTCCTCAGCATCAATCAAGGTAGAAATATAAGTCTTCCGTATCTTGTGCATACCCTTCTCGGATATGTTGATCTTACGGCAATAACGGCGAATTCGTTTGTTGAGGGCGGGGGCAGTAACACGACCCCTTTCATTCATAAAGATATAACCATCGTTGCTGAATCCCTTTTCTTCGTTGAAAAAATATATCTGCTCTAGGATTTTCCTTGCTGTTGTCGTAAGATATACGTTTCGATTGCCCTGTTTGGTTTTGGTGCGGTTGACAATCACCCTTTTAGGGGAACCCCATGTACCATCGGAAAGCTGTTTATATTCTTTGATTTCCATTCGTTGAACATGGATACAATGTTCTTGCTCTTCATCTATGTCTGACCAACGTAAGCCCACCAACTCAGATGTTCGAAGCCCGGTTTGAAATGCAAGAGGAATCGCAAGACAAGCAGATTTCCCGGATTTCTGAAAATCCCTATAGGCTTCCTGCTCAATCAGGGGCTGTTCCTCTATCAGAAATACCTGTGTTTCATCGGCTTTTTTTTCTACGGGTCGGAATAGCTTATAATCGACTTTGAATTTGTTAAAAGAGTTACTGTCTACGATTCCCTTTTTGCAAGCAAGATCCAATGACTGACGTATGATAATAGCCATGTTGTAGTATTGCTTCTTGGTAAGGTTATTTTCCCTTATCATGGAATGAGCCCATGTGTCGAGGCAGTATTCACTCAGTTCCACTAAGGGACGATCAATAATAGGGTCATTTACATAGAACCGCTTCCACAATTCGTCTATGGTCTTAATATAAGCACTTGAGGTGGTATGTAGCGCTTTATAAGCTAACCATTCAGGGTAAAACTTTCTAAGACTGATATTTGCTAGAGATTGTTCTTTTTCACGCTCCTTATAAAACTTAATAATTTCTTTTTCTAAGAGTTCTCTTGTTGCCTTTACAACCTTCCGGCGATTGTTTGGCTTTGTCTTATCTGGTAGATAAGAAGAAAAACGACCGTCTTTATTCTCTGTAATGGCATAGGGGTGCTGTTGTAATATTTTCTGATTGCTCATGTATTCAATATTATCCAACACTTCATCTATATCAATATTACAGCAAAGAGCCGTATTTATCAAGGCTTGCAGTCGATCAGCAGATGCTTTGATGTCCATATTTTTGTCGCAGATGCAACAATGGAGCTGTAATTTAGGGAATGGGAGATTAAGAGATTAAAAACTATGTGGCTGAGAAGTCAGGAGTTCAGGAGTTTGTGCTCCATGCTTGTACTTGTTCCTCCTTTCGTCTATTCATGTATTATTTATTTAAAAAGTTAGTGTTGTTTGCTGTTCGGGTGTCAGCGGATGAAATCCGTTATTCCGATGTAAATATTCTTCTACAGAATTATATTCTACAAAACTTTTATCCTCTCGATATATAATCACCTTATGAATCCGCCTTAAAAATGCTAACCAAGATTCTCGATTTTCCACCTGCACATTCTCATACTGTGCTTCTAATGGCCAGTTTGAAATTATATAAACGTTATTATAGCAGGCATACTTATTCGAAAACCGGGCAGGTAATTCAAGCGGGTATATATCTAAATAATTTAACATATCCGATATATGAATTTGCGATCTATATTCATCGAAAACAAGTACAGGCTGACAACTATATCCATCAAACGGATGGCAGTAATCTGTTACACGGTACACATTTGAATCGCCGTGACGATCTAATACACCTCTTGTTTTTCCTGTGCCGGTAGCACCATAACAATAAACTACATTCATATCGAGTCTGCGTTCTTCCTTGTATTTTTCAGTCAACAATAATGTTCTCAATTTATCAAGCTTATCGATTTGTAGGATATAGTCATTATTAATTGCGAGGATTTCGGCATTTGAATACCCGTTTTTCACCATCTCATATAGTTCTTCCATGTCGGCTTTCTTACCCTTTTGGGTGGGACGTGTTCCCCATTCTTCAAACGTCCCCTCTACTTTGGTTTTAGCTTTTTCCGTATCTTGCCAACGCCCCGATTTGGTGATATATTCCAGATTACTTTCTACCGTTGCATATGCAGGCTCTATATGTGCGGCTTCAAAGTGTTTTTTAATTTTACTAAATCGTACACGTGATGAAAAATACACATATACATGAGTATGTGGAGTGCCTTCTTTTCCTATTTCATCAGCCATACAAAAATACTTAAGTGTCCTAAAATTCATCACTAGCGTTTCGGCAATTTTATGATGGTCATAGCCATACAGCTTAGGATTATTGATCGTAAGCTGATACGAATTGCGTTGGTGATTTTCGTTTTTTTGATTCATAAATGATCTCCTTCTTTTGTTCGAATTGTTCATTTGTGGCGAACAAGGATATAGGTACGTTTATCCCTTTATTTTAAGGGAAATTTTGTTTATACGACCCTGTGTGTTCACGGTGGGTAATACTACCCACCGTGAATCCTTTCAAGATCCTTGCTCTTGCCTCCGGCAATCACAAGAATCTTGAAAGGCAAATTCGATATGCTTTTATTACAGAGCCCTACGTATTAAATTCCAATAATTATTTACATGGAAAAAAGAGCAATCATTATCTTCAAAATTGTATTGAATGTATAATTTTCCATCTACAAACTCAGTATTGATAATAGTAATATTAATTAA
>ERZ1026894.699-NODE-699-length-23131-cov-3.762047_pt1 | contig 23131 bp, 20 predicted proteins | sample MGYA00380177_ERZ1026894 | MGnify/ENA primary metagenome ERZ1026894 (study PRJEB33269, sample SAMEA4719813) | human gut metagenome | biome: human-associated habitat; feature: organic feature; material: feces | place: Cameroon | collected 2013-10 ... | reverse complement strand
GGTTCGAACGCCACGAGCTGTTTCGGGATGAAGCGGTCGCCGACCTGGAGCAGGACGGGCATGGCAACGATCGGAAGTGCGGTTCCGCCGTGTTTTTTGACGGTTTCGGTGACTGTTTCCGGGTACGCCATGTACCTGCCGGTGAGCGAATAGGCCTGCGCGTGGGAGGTCGTGTCGAGCAGTTTTTCCTTCATTTTGTCCGTGAAGCCGGTCATGACGGCGAGGACGACGATGAGGACGCCGACGCCGAGCGCCACACCGATCACGGAGATCAGGGTGATGACCGAGACTGCGCTGCGTTTCGGTTTGAAATATTTCCAGGCGAGGAACAGGTCCGCGTAATGAATCATGGAGTGTTCCTTCACTGTTTCGCCGCGAGGGCTCCGAGTTCCGCCGAGCGGTCCGCCGCGGAGACGACCGCCCGGGCAACCGTAGCGGCAAATGCGCCTTCTGCGAGCGCCATCACTCCGCGCGAAGTGGTTCCAGCGGGAGAGATGACGGCGTCGCGCAGTTCGCCGACGGTCGCTTTGGCGTCGCGCGCCATCCTGGCGGAACCGAGGACGGTCTGGATTGCAAGTTCGATCGCAGTTGCGCGCGGGAGTCCGGCGTAGACGCCGCCGTCCGCAAGCGCCTGGATGAATTCGAGAACGAACGCCGGACCGCTTCCGCTGAGTCCGGTTACCGCATCAAGCTGATTTTCGCCGACTCTGCGGCAGAGTCCGACTGCGGAAAGCAGAGTTTCCGCTTCGGCGAGATCCTCTTCGGAGACGGAGGGCGAAGCGGCGATGCAGCTCATTCCCTCACCGACAAGCGCGGGGGTGTTCGGCATGACCCGGACGATGCGTTTCGTTCCGGTCAACGCTTCCAGCGCCGCGATTGTCGCGCCGGCGACGATCGAGATGACCAGCCGTCCGCCGATTGCGTTGCGGATCGCTTCGACTGCGCCCGTCAGATACTGCGGCTTGACGGCCAGGAGAACGGCGTCGGTGTTTTCGAGTGCGGCGGCTGGGGAGGGGAATGCCTTTCCTCCGCAGGTTCTGCAGAACTGTTCCGCCGCCGCGGGGAGCGGGTCAAAGGTATGAATTTCGGTTTTTATATTTTTCCGGACCATTCCTCCGGCGATTGCGGTCGCCATTTTCCCGGCGCCGATGAAACAGATTCCACGCATGGACGTTCTCCTTTGTTGAATTATTTTACGAAGGAATATAGCATCATCTGCGGAAAATAAAAGAGGAATTGGGAAAAATTACCTGCGAATCATGCGCGCCGGATCGGGAGCGCCGACCGGGCCCTTGCGGATCTCGTCCATCATGCGCCGGAAATCCGCCTCCGTTGCGATGTACGACGCCGAGGCGCGGAGCGTGCCCGGATAGCCGCGTCCGCGCAGATACTCCAGGATGCATTTGCGTCCGATGCGGAAGCCGAGTTCCTCACCGTAAAACGCGGTCATTTCATGCAGATGGCGTTCCAGTTCATCCGCGAACTCCTGCACGGACGGCGGCTGGAACGCGGGGTCGGAGACTTCGGAGAAAATCCACGGGTTGCCGAGCGCTCCGCGGGCGATCATCACGCGGGAGCAGCCCGTTTTTTCGCGCATTTCACGGCACGACGCGGCATCCATGATTCCGCCGTTCGCAATCACAGGAATTGTCAGCGCTTCGCGCACGGCGCGGATGATGTGAAATGCAACCGGTCCCGAATAGAACGCTTTCATGACGCGCCCGTGCAGGGTCAGCGCCTGCGCGCCCGCCTCTTCAAGACGTTTGGCAAAACGGACGGTCGGTTCGGGATCTTCCGGGTGCTGGATACGGGTTTTGACGGTCACCGGAATGCGGGATGTGCGGACGATGAGCTCGAACGCCTTCACCGCTTCATCGGGACGGCGCAGAGCGAAAGCGATGCCTTCGCACTTGCGCTCGACTTTCGGAGCGGGGCAGCCGAGATTGAAGTCCAGAACGTTATAGCCGCGCTCATTGATGATTTCAACGGCGCGCTTGAGGTGGTCAAGGTCGGAACCGACAAGCTGGATTCCGAGAAAATCTTCGAGAGGAGAACGCTGTGCCAGAGTCAACGTTTTCTGATTGCCGAAGACGAGCGATCCCGCGTCGATCATTTCCGTAAATGCGTAACGGCAGCCGTGGCGGCGGGACGACGCCCTCATCGGCATATCGGTATGTCCCGCCAGGGGAGCCTGAATTACCGCATCTTCCGGATAGACGGTCATTCCCATTTGGAGAAGACGATGCACGCATTGGAGCCGCCGAAGCCGAAGCTGTTGCTCAGCGCGTGTTTGAGATCGACGTTTTCGCGTGTTTCGCGGATGAGATCCGCCCATGCGAATTCATCTCCGGGTTCGTCGAGGTTGGCGGTCGGGCAGATGAAGGAGTGTTCGATCATGAGCGAGGAGAAGATCGCTTCGACAGCACCGGCTGCGCCGATCATGTGCCCGGTCATGGATTTCGTGCTGTTGATGACCGGTTTCGCGGTTTCATCGAAGACGAGCCGGATGGATTCCATTTCCACGGGATCGCCGACCGGAGTCGCCGTTCCGTGCGTGTTGATGTATCCGATATCTTTCGGTTCGAGGTTTGCCATGCGGAGTGCTTTGCGCATGAGGTCCGCGCTGGATTCGGCATTGGGGACAACCATGTCGGTCGCATTGCTGTTTGCGGAAAAGCCGGAAAGGACCGCCTTGGGCTTGTGGCCGCGGGCAAGTGCGCGGGATTCGCGTTCGAGAATCAGAATGCCGGCACCTTCGCCGAGAACGAATCCGTCGCGCTTCTTGTCGAACGGACGGCTTGCTCGGTGCGGTGTGTCGTTGTAGGAGTGCGAGAGAGCGCGCATGGCGTTGAATCCGAGCGCCTGTTCCCAGCTGACCTCTTCGGAGCCGCCGACCATGACGATGTCATATTCCCCGGAGAGAATGAGGCGCGCGCCTGCGATGATCGCCTGAGCGCTGCTGGTGCATGCCGCGCTGATGTCGTAGGATTCGCCGGTGAGCCCGAAGACGAGCGAGAGGTTCGCCACTGCGGAAGATGGCATGATGCGCGGGACGGCGAACGGGGAGACGCGGCGGATGCGGCGGTTTTCCATGTAGGAGGTTGCGTTCGCGTAGACTTCGGAGTAAGCGGAGCCTCCGCATCCGTTGATGACCGCCATTTCATGCGGCAGGTTTTCCATGGTGAATCCGGCCTCGGTGAGAGCTTCGTAGGCCGCCGCGACCGCCATTTTCGAGTTGGCGGACATGAACCGTTTGTTCTTCTGATTGAGAACGGGGCATTCGACGTCGTGGTTTGAGAGGCCTGCGACCTGGGCGTCGAGACCGAGCTCCTTCCATTCGGGAACGAAAACGGTTCCGGTCTTCCCCTCTTTCAGAGCCTTCATATTTTCGTCGAGCCCGACGCCGATCGGCGTGACGAGTCCGCGTCCTGATACAACAATTCGATCTGTCATGGAATACCCTTCCCCGGTGTTATCCGATACTCTCAAAAAATCCTTTGCGCAAATCTCACGGTTAATATACAGCCGAATAAACAGTTTTCAAGGGTGTTTGAGAATTTTATTCTCCGGATGTGCGGGGAAACGGAGACAAGGCGGGAAAGAAGACGCTTTTAAAGAACAAAAACCGCCGGAGTTGAGCTCGCGGCGGTTTTTGGCTGACCGGATTTCGGATTATTTGCAGCAGCAGTCGTCATGCTCATGATCATGACAGCCGCAGCCGCACTCATCGTCTTCGATCGGGGTGTAGCAGGCGTCGAAGAAATCGCTGGCTTCCACTTTCTCCACGCCCGGAATGGAACGGAAGAATTCCACCATCTTGTCCTTGCGTTCGGCTTCGTTCGTGCGGATGCGTCCCGTCGCGAACAGAAGATCGCAGTTGTCAAGATTGAAGGTGCCGCCGCAGGTCATGTTCAGCTCTCCCGCTTTGGCGAGAATCTTGTCGACGAGCTCGTCGGCGGCTTCCGGTTCGAGCTTGGCATAGGTCGCGGTCAGATCGAAGGCGAGTTCCTTGAATTCGCCGAGACATTTTTTCTTGCGGATACGTTTGTTCATCTGTTTTTCTCCTTACACTCCGGCGAGTGTGGCTTTGTAGTTCGCGACCATCTCTTCCACCGGGACATCGACTTTGTCCGCGGCGGAAACGAATTCCAGATTGCCGCTTGTATTGGTTTCGCCGACTTCCGCAAACGGAATTCCGGCAAAGATTTCTTTCAGTTTCGGGACATCGCCCTTCGCGCAGGTGACGAGGAAGCGGCTGTTCGATTCGGAGAACAGGGTCTCCAGGTCGTTCAGCCCGTCAGTCTTCGGAACTGCGTCGAGGTTGATCGTCATGCCGAGGCGTCCGCCCATTGCGGCGCGCGCGGCGGCGATGGCGAGTCCGCCGATTGCCGGGGAGATCGCGGAGTGGAACAGTCCCGCGTTGAGCGCCTTGTAGTACGCCGCATAGGTTTTGTTCGCCATATCCGCATCCACTTTCGGGACGTCGTTGCCGATTTTGCCGAGCATGGCGAAGTATTCGCTGCCGCCGAGTTCGCGCTTGGTTGCGCCGATGACGCAGACGGCGTCGCCCGCAAGCTTGGCGTCGATGGAGACGGCTTTGGAGATGTCGCCGATCTTGCCCATGACGCTGAACAGAACGGTCGGCGGAATGGAGATCTTGCGTCCGCCGCGGGTGCTGTCGTTCTTCATGCTGTCCTTGCCGGAAACGCAGGGAACGGTGAAGGCGAGCGCGTAATCGTAGAGAGCCTTGTTGGCGCGGACGAGCTGGGCGAGTTTGTATTCTCCGTCCGGAGTCTTCTCGCTCTGAACCGGGTCGGGCCAGCAGAAGTTGTCGAGTCCGGCGAGGTGATTCGGATCTGCGCCGACTGCGACGGCCTGGCGGATTGCGACGTCCATGGTGGAAGCCATCATGTGGTAGGTGTCGATGTCGCTGTAGCGCGGCATGATGCCGGCGGAGAGGACGACGCCTTCCATCGTGAGCGGCTCGACCATGCAGACGGTCGCATCGGAGGCGACGTCGCGCTTTACGCCCGTGTAGGGCTTGATGACGCTGAGGCCTTTGACCTCGTGGTCGTACTGGCGCGCCTTGTATTCGCCGGAGCAGATGTTCAGGCGGCCGAGCATGGAGAGCACATCGGCTTTGACGGAACGGGTTGCAAAGTCGGGTTCTTCAAAGTGTTTCGGCTCCCAGACGGCCTTGAGGTGCAGACGCGGAAGTCCGTCGTGCATGAAGCTGATGTCGAGGCAGGCGACGACTTTGTCGCCGTAGGTCATGCAGAACTTGCCGTCGTCGGTGAATTCGCCGAGAACGGTCGCTTCGACGTCGCGGGCTTTCGCCATGGCGAGGAATTCGTCGATGTTTTCCGGCGGGACGGCGAAGCTCATGCGCTCCTGCGCTTCGGAAACGAGGATTTCCCAGGGACGGAGTCCGGCGTATTTGAGCGGAGCTTTCGCGAGGTCCATGCGGCATCCGTTGGAGATTTCCGCCATTTCGCCGACGCTGGAGGAGAGACCGCCCGCGCCGTTGTCGGTGACGAAACGGTATAGGTTGCGTTCGCGGATTTCATAGATGAAGTCGGACATCTTCTTCTGGGTGATCGGGTCGCCGATCTGAACCGCCTGCACCGGGCTGTCCTTGTGCAGCTCTTCGCTGGAGAAGGTTGCTCCGTGGATGCCGTCCTTGCCGATGCGTCCGCCGGTCATGACGATGAGGTCGCCCGGTTTGATGGTCTTTGTGGAGCCCGGAACTTTGCCGACCGTTTTCGGGAGGGTTCCGAGGGTTCCGCAGTAGACGAGCGGTTTGCCGATGTAGCGTTCATCGAAACGCTCCCAGCCGATTCCGTAGGGAATGCCGCTCTGGTTTCCGCCGTCGATCACGCCCTTGTGGACGCCGTCGCGGAGGCGGCGCGGATGGAGCAGCCCTTCGGGAACGTCCTTCGGGCCCCAGACGTTGACGAGGAGGTCGGCCCCCTGTCCGGTTCCCAGCGGGTCGCGGTTGACGCCGACGATGCCGGTCATCGCGCCGCCGTAGGGGTCGAGCGCGGAGGGGCTGTTGTGGGTTTCGACCTTGTAGACGAGGTCGAGTTTGTCGTTGAACTTGATCACGCCCGCGTTGTCGGTGAAGACGGAGACGAGCCAGTCGACTTTCTTCGCAATCTCCTTTGTCCCCTTCTGGACGAAGGTCTTGTAGAGGGAGACGTAGCGGTCGTGTTCGCCGGTGGTCTTGTCGGTGTAATCGACTTCCGCGCTGAAGATTTTGTGTTTGCAGTGTTCGGACCAGGTCTGCGCGAGAACTTCGAGCTCGACGTCGGTCGGTTTGCCGAGTCCGTACTGCGCGCGGTCCTTCGCGGTGCGGAAATAATTCTGAATGGATTTCATTTCCTCAAGGGTCAGCGCGAGCGTTCTGGAACGGCTGATATCCATGAGTTTTTCATCGGAGACTTCGAGGTCGACGAGGTCGACTTCCCCGCCGCCGATTCCGTTGACGACCGGCTTGTTGAGCGGCATTCCGTTTTTCGCGACTTCCTCGCGGGAGAGAACTTTTACGGATTCAATCAGCTGGTTCGCGAGAACTCCGTGCGCGACGGTTTCGACCTGTTCGCGCGAGAGATTCTTTGCTGTGAACATGTATTCGACGGAGCTGTAGACGTCTTCGGAGCGGGAGAGCTTGCGGCCGATGATGTCGCCGACCGCTTCGCGCGCGGTGCGGCCGACGTTGTCGGTGACGCCGGGGCGGAATCCGACGGCGACGATCCAGTCGAAGTCGAAGGGCTGTCCGGGAGCGGATTCTCCGACGCGGTGATCCTGAAGAACCGGATTGGCGAGTTCGGCGGCGATCTTTTCCGCCTGTTCCTGCGTGATGTCCGCGGAGACGGTGAAGACGTCCCGGGTGCGGATTTTTTCAACGTCGCCGTGAAGGAAATCGTTGATTTTCTTGAGGGCGGCTTCGCCTCTGGCGTCATGCCATTCGGGCTTGACCGCGATTTCAATTCTGTAATCCATTCTGACCACCTTTTGTTCTGTTATAAGAATCATCCGGTAAGATACACCGGAAATGCCGTTTTTTCAATCGCAAAAGCGAGGAAAAACAAAAAAGCCGGAGTTTTTGCTCCGGCTGGAAAACGGAATCCGTTTTTTTACTTGGATTCCACTGTGAAGGACTGCCAGTCCTTCAGGGAGAATCCGTGGTCGGAACCCTGGCAGAATCTGATCTTTTTCGGTCCCGGGATGTTGTTGTAGATGATGGTCACGCCGCTCGGGGGGCAGACATAGTCGCCGAGACCTGCGCGTTCAATGTAGGTGTTGCAGGTCAGCGGGATGCGCTTGGCATGGTTGACGATGTCGTAGTAGTCGAGCGCGGGAACATAGTCCGGACGCCAGCCGTTGAGACGCTTGACGGTTTTGTGGGCGCCGAGGTCGGCGCACCACGGAATCGAGGGCTGCGCATAGGTGACCTGCGGGTCGAGTCCCGCCGCCCAGATGGTCTGGAGTCCGCCCTGGCTGCCGCCGGAAATGCGCAGTTCCTTGCCGTTCCACTGCGGGAGGGCCTTGACGAACTGGAGCGCGCGCATCACGCGGAGCGCCATGCCGTTGAAGTAAGCGGTCTCCGGATCGCTGTTCTGCTTCGGATCGAATGCGTAGATTTTGCCGTTGGATTTGATTTTTTCAAAGAAATCCTTGTAGTAAGCGTTGTCTTTGCCGAGGTCGTAGCCGTGAGCGTTGACGTCGAAGTAGATGGCGTCCTTCGGGAGCCATGTGGCGTTGGAAGGTCTCTGAATGTGGGTTCCGTAGCCGTGGAAGGAGACTCCTGCCTTCAGGGATTTGTCTTTGGCGTTTTCGGGAATGGAGAGGTAGCCGGTGACGGGACGCGGGCCGGCGCAATCCACGGAAACCGCATACTGCTTGACGCCTTTGGTTTTGCACGGAACTTCCGTCATGGTGTACTTGACCGGAACGGCGTTGAGTTTCGCCTTCTGTTTTGCCCAGAACTCATCGAAATCCGCCGGTTCGGGAACCGCCTGCTTGAGGGAGAAAATATCCACGCCTGCGCCGCCGTCAAATTTTGCGCGCTTGATGAATTTTCCCTTTTCCCACGGGTGGGGATAGGAGAGGGTGACCTGGCGTCCATTGGGGTCGAGCAGCCACGCTTCCATGCGGATGAATCCGGGTTTGTCGGTGGTGACCGTGATGGTGATCGGCTTGTTCGGAACGACGGGAACGATGCCGCTTTTGGTGATTCCGTCGTCGCCCGTGCGTTTCCATTTGATGGAATAGGTCTTTTTGGGGAGCTGCTGGTCGCCGAAATCCACGGTGAAGGTGAAGTTCATCGGCTCGCGATCCAGCTTCGGCATGAATTTGATCTTGGAAGCGTCGACGCGGACAACGGGGAGCTTCTTGAGATTTTCGAATTTGCCGACGACAAAGATCTGAGCGTCCTTGTAGTTTCTGGAAGAGCCGGTGAAGGTCCAGTCCGGATGACCTTTCGGATTGTTTCCGATGCCGAGGTCCGGAGTGCCGTTGCGGTGATTGTTGAAGGCGAAAACGGTCTGCTTCTTCAGGTAGTTGTGAACCTGCATGGAGCCGTAGCCGGGATCCTTTTCATTGCTGCTGTCGCCGAAATCATACTTGCCGTTGTCCGCGCCGGGAACCTGCTTGGCGTTGTTTGGACCGTAGTTGCCCTGCCAGAATTCGATGTTTCCTTTTTCGAATGTTCCGGTTTCAACGCCGGGGACGTTGGAGGCGACGGTCAGATTTGTGACATAGTCCGCAATGATTCCGGATGTTTCGGTGGGGACGCCGACGGCGGAGAGGTTCTGGGAGAACGGGTCCATCTCCGCATAAGCCCAGGTCTCCTTGTTCTGGTTGTCCGTGAGTTTGACGAGGTAACCGATTCGTTTGAGTTTTCCGACAAGACCTTCGACGTTGTCGATTTCATATCCGTCCCGGAGATACGTTTTCGGATTGAATTTGTAGATGAGCTCGAAACCTTTTGCTTCGGGCACGAGACTCTCCAGTTCCGGCACATCCGCCGCGAGGGGGAGTGCGCCGATCGCCAGAGCCGACAATGCAAGATGCATAACTTTCATTTTTCGACCTTTTTGTTCTGTTGATACGTTGAGGGAAACACTAAATCCCGGTTTCAGTTAAGTATAAACCATGAAACTGCAAAAATCAAGGCGGATTAAGAATTTTTTTTATTTTTTGCAAAATAATTTGGGGGAGCCTGTGTCCGGAATGGTCAGCGCTCGATTCGTGAGAGATCGAAGAATAAAGAGACTGTGGGGGCGTCCGGATCTTCATCTTCTGGAGCGAGTGTTCGAGTAAAACCATTCTTTTCGTAAAAGGGGACGGCTCCTCGGTAAGCGTCTACAGTGATGAACCGGCAGCCAGTGCGGTTGTCTTCCAGAAAAAAATGTTTGATGACGGTGAGCAATGCTGTTCCAATTCCGCATTTTTGCTGTTTCCGCTGAATTCCAAGACGAGTGATTTTTACTGCTGGAAATGTTTCAAAACCGCGCTTCAGATGTGGAATCTTACGACGTGAGTTTCCGGGAATCGCCTCTTTGGGAAGAGCATCGTTGCAAAAATCGACAGCTCCCCATACTATCGGTAGAGGGTCCGCTGTTTCGTAGAATACATAACTTTGTGTCATCAGCGCTTTTTGGAACAGCGCACATTGGGAATGAAAGTATTCATTCAAATCACTGTCGCCGCAATCCACATTTTGCGGAGACAGCAACCCGGAAGCTTTTTCGATTGTCCATTTGTCGAACTCAAAATGGTTGCGCGAGTTCATTTAATGAGACCTTTTTCCTTCAGAATTTCCAAGCGGGCCTGGTGAAGTTTCTCCCAGTCGATTTCGGGCATGACAAGTTTCTCTTTGGGCTTCTTTTCATTTTCTTTCATGATGCGGTCGAAACGCTCGGCGGATTTCCCGGTCAGAAAAGGTGTGGGGGCGATAGGTATGGCCATGATGAATCCTCCAGTTTTTTATTTTATAAATATAATACGCAATATCGCTTTTTCAAGGGCGGCGGGGAGAAAATTTTTTTGTATTGTTTGTTTGAACATGCAAAATTTTTGTGATTTTTTCAGCTTCGGGGGTTGACAGATTGAAGGATTGGCTGTATAATTCAACTCAGAAGGAAAATTGACAGAAAGAAGGAGTTTTCCCCGTATGAAAATCAAATGCTACACTCTTGTGGAAATCCTGATGGTGGTGGGAATCATCGCCATTCTGGTCGGTCTCGCGATTCCCGTTCTCAACAGCGCCCGCGCGACTGCGAAGCTGAATAAAGCCGCCGCCGAATGCAACTCCATTGCGCTCGCCATCAAGAACTTCGAAGCCGAATACGGACAGATGCCGAACCCTGGAAATAGTGGGGAGGATGCGGCATTAAAAGCTCCTAGTGCAAATACGAAGGATTCGGACAATAATAATGTATTATACTCTCCCACAAAAAATGAACTTTCTACTGGAAGCAATATGATAGATTTATCAGCTGCAAAGGGTGAAGAGTATAGGACATTTTTTTCAATGATGATTGGTTATTGCTATTCAGATCCTTCTACTAAAACAAAGTCTACGCCGTCTACAAAACATGAAGCGGAAGGTTTTCACAATAACTCGAAACAGATTCGTTTCTTGGATGCTCCTGCGAGTTATAAAAAAGCCAAAACTTCTATTGACCCGACGACAGAAGGTTATATTGATCCGTGGGGTAAACCGTACATGATCTTGTATCGTGTTGATGGAGATATAAACACACAGTTTAAAACATATACAGATGGAAATGGCGGCTCTAATCCGGAAATTAAAATACTTTCGCCTGTCGTTGTGTATACTGTTGAAGGTTCGTATAAATCGAGTGCCGATTACACAAAATCGCATCGTTATGCGACCTCTTGGAATGGCGTTATAACAAAACCTGAATAAGAAAAAGGAAAGACAAAAATGAAAAAGCAGAATTTCACCCTTACAGAGCTCCTCGTGGTAATTTCCATCATCGCCATCCTCGCAGGTCTCACTATGCCGGCTTTGAACAAGGCCCGGGCGAGTGCAATGGCGACGGCATGTTCCAGTAATTTAAAGCAGGTCGGATCTGTGTTTATGCTCTATGCAAATGACTATTCCGATTTGTTGCCTCCCGCTGATTGCGACAAGAGTGAAATAGGAACTGATAGCACAAAAGGAAATCCGTGGTATAATGGTCTTGAGGAGAAAAAATATTTTTCCAATGTAAAAGATATGGAAGAGCGTACGGTTGTAAATTGTCCGATGACTAGAGGTACGCCAAAGGATCGGAACTCGTATGGTGTACCTGTTGGAGCTGCAGAAGATGGTGTGCCTATCAAAGTCTCGGCCGCTGAAACTGGATTTACAGCGCGTTCCAGACTTGATATGGATGCAAAAACAAATTTTCTTGCAGCAGATTCAACTCAGACTTCTCCTTTGAAGTCGGGAAAAGAATCGTATGCAATTCGTCAGAAAGACAGTGCAAAGAGCAACGTTTTTGAACCGAGTAGCGAAGGGAAAAACGCAATTGCTTTGAGACATGCTAACCGAGTAAATATGGTTATGCTTGATGGTCGAGTTGACACTTGCGACTTAAACAAAGTCAAGAAAAGCTTCAAAGATACTTTTGAGTATGCGGTGACAGATGATTCCGCGAAGGATTCTGCGGAAAAACTCTAATAATCCGCGATAAGTGTAACTTCTTCCGCCGTTCCAGTCTGCAAAGACTTGGAACGGCGGTTTTGCTTTTAAATTCCGAAAGAGCCCGATTGCCGTGTTTTAGCATCGCCTGGTTTTGCAGGAGACGCCAATGGACGTAACGATCTTCTGTGAGGCGGAAACGGTATTCAGCAGAAGCTCGACAAGAGGAGTCTCCAGACGGTTTTGATCCGGCGCTTGCTCGTTTTGTCCGCAGCAAAAGAGTTTGCTGTAGTCGCGGACGGTTTGAATGCATGCAAAAAAAGAGGCTGTCCGGTGCAGGGGACAGCCTCTGAGAGAACTGGCGGATGGAGATTATTCCTGACGGATTTTATCCCATGCCTTGATGAACTTGCCGTTGTCGGCGCCGAGGTCCTGAAGGGCGGTGCAGGTGGCGCGGACGGATTCGGGAAGCATGAACGCGGGGTTCTTGCGGAGCGTTTCGCTGACAAGCTTCATGCCCTCGGTGTTCGGGGTGATGTACATGATTTCATCCATGTTTTCGGCGGAAATCTCCGGACGGTAGATGAAGTTGATGAACTTGTGCGCAAGATCCGGATTCGGGCTGTTTTTCAGAATCGCGAAGTTGTCGAACGTGAAGGTGGAGCCTTCTTTCGGGATAACGAACACGATGGAGGGATTCTCGGTGGAAACCTGAAGCATGTCGCCGCTGTAGGTCTGGATCATATTGAACTCTCCGGAGGCGAGGGCGCGCTTGGCGTCGTCGACTTCGAACTTGGCAATCTGCTTTTTCCAGACCTGGACGAGTTCCACGGCCTTGTCGATCTCCTCCTGTTTAGTGGAGTTGACGTCGAATCCGAGCGTGCGGAGGGCGACGCCGAGGACTTCGCGCAGGTCGTTCAGCAGGGAGGTGCGGTTTTTGAGGTCGGGACGTTCGAACATGCGCCAGGTCGGCTCGAAGTCCTTGATTTTATCCTTGTTGTAGCCGATTCCGGTGAAGCTGGCGAAGTAGGGGACGGTGTACTCGAGCTTTTTGTCGAGCGAATACTTGATGTAGGACTGGTCAATGTATTTGTCGACGTTCGGAAGCTTGGAGTGGTCGAGAGCGAGGAGCATGCCCTGACGCTGCATGAGTTCCGCCATGTAGGAGGATGGGACGATGATGTCGTAGCCGCCTGCACCGGCTTTGAGTTTGGCATACATCGCCTCGTTGGAGTCGAAAACGTCAACTTTGACTTTGCAGTTGAACTCCTTTTCAAATTTTTTGACGACGTCGTTGGAGATGTAGTCACCCCAGTTGTAGATGTGGAGTACTTGCTTGGGCTTTCCGCAGGAGACTGCGAGAAGAGCGGCGAGGACCATTCCGGCGAGGAACAGAGTTTTCTTCATTTTTTGGGCTCCAATAGTTTTTGGCTGATAAACACAAGGATGAACGTGAAGATCAGAAACACCACCGACAGGGCGTTGATGACGGCGGGTGTTCCGCGCCGCATTGCGCTCTGAATATAGATCGGCAGTGTAGTGTCTCCCGCTCCCTTGACGAAGAACGTAATGACAAAATCGTCGATCGACAGGGTGAAAGCGAACAGCGCGCCCGCAATCACTCCGGGTGAAATGACCGGAAGGGTCACCTTGAAGAATGTCTGGAAGCTGTTGGCGCCGAGGTCCTGCGCGGCTTCAATCAGCGACGAGTCGAAATCCTGGAGACGCCCGAGCACCACCATGGTTACGTAGCTCATGCAGAAGGTGATGTGGGCGATGATGATTGTTGTCATTCCGAGTTCCATTTTGATTCCCGTGAGCTGTTCGACCCACGCTCCGCAGAGGGAGAGAATGCTGACGAAGAGGAGCAGCAGACTGATTCCGAGGAGGATGTCGGGGACCACGAGCGGGGAATAGACGAGCGCGTAGTAGAGTCCGCGGAAGCGGCTCCGGCTCCGGTACAGCGCGAGCGCGGCGAGCGTGCCGAGAAGCGTGGAGAAGAACGTTGCGATCAGCGCAATGATCAACGTGTTGGAAAGGGCCTCCCAGATCGAATAGTCGCTGAACAGCTTCTGATACCACTTGAGAGAAAAGCCCGTCCAGCGTCCGCCGTATTTGCTGGCGTTGAAGGAGGCCGTCGCCACGATAATCAGCGGCGCGTAGAAGAAGATGAGCGTGATGAGAGTCACGACCATCGGGAAACGGCTGTGGCGGTTGCATTTGCTCATTTTGTCACCCTGCTTTTATTTCCGCGGACGGAGACCGCGTTCTGGATTCTGCGCAGCCAGACGGCGAAGATCAGCGGGATGAAGACCGCCAGCATCAGCACGGCCGAGAGTGCGCTTGCGTGGGGAAGATTGCGTTCGGTGAAGACGCGCTGGGCGATTTTATCGCCGATCAGTTCGCTTGTGGGGCCGCCGACGAGGTCGGGGATCAGGTATGCGCCGAAAGCGGGGATGAGGACGACCATGACCGCCGTCCATATTCCTTTGGAGACGCCGGGGACGAAGACTTTGCGGAAGGCCTGGAGCGAGCTTGCTCCGAGGTCTTTCGCCGCGTCAAGGAGGGCGAAGTCGAACTTGTCCGCCGCCGCGTAGATCGGCAGAATCGCGAACGGGAGGTATGTGTAGATCATCACCGCGAGGACCGCCCACTGGTTGTACAGCAGCATGGTTTCTTCGGGGATGAGGCCGATGAGCACAAGGGCCTTTTTAAGGATGCCGTCGGGGTGGAGGAAGACTTTCCATGCGTAGATGCGGATGAGGAAGTTCGTCCAGAACGGCACGATGATGAGCATGAGGGCGATGCTGCGGGGGCGCGGCGCCATGCGCGAGAGCTGGTATGCAATCGGTATGGCGACGAGGATGCAGACGAGAGTCGAGACGAGGCCCAGCCAGATTGTTCTCCAGATGATCGAGGGGTAGCTCGGGTTGGAGAGGTCCTGAATCGTGTGCAGAGTCCAGCCTGCGCCGATTCCGCCGAAGGGGTCGACGGGTTTGAACGCGAGGAGGAAGACGATGAAGACCGGCAGGGCGTAAAAGAGGATCAGCCAGACAAAGGAGGGCAGACCCAGGAAGAAGTTCATCCAGCGGTTTTTCATTTCGCGCTCCGCTTCAGAGGTCGGGGAGGGCGAGCAGGTTCTCGTCCGCCTCGGTGTAGCGTTCCAGCATGTAGGCGTTGTCGCCTTCGAACTTCAGCCAGACGTTGTCGTCCCACTTGATGTTCCGCTCGTCGAGCGCATAGCTGTAATGCTGTTTGATGACGGAGATCCGCCAGTCCTGCACACGGACCCAGTAGCGGGTGTGCGCGCCGAGATAGATGACCTCTTCGACCTTGCCTTGAAGCAGGTTCGTGTTGGAGTCCGTCACTTCGGGTTTTACGGCGGAGATCATGAATTTCTCCGGCCGGATGCTGAGGTTGACTTTTCCGCCGGGGTGCACGTGCTTGTCATTGTAGACGCGCAGAGAGGGGAAGCCGTCGATTTTAAGTTTGCAGTAGTCGCCGTCGACCGAGTCCACGACGCCGTCGAAGAAGTTCGTGTCGCCGATGAACGCGGCGACGAAGCTGTTTTTGGGAGCTTCATAGAGTTCGACGGGGGTTCCGGTCTGTTCGACGTTGCCCTGATGAAGAACGGCGATGTGGTCGCTGATGCTCATCGCCTCCTGCTGGTCGTGAGTGACGAAGAGGAAGGTGATTCCGACGTCATCGTGAATCGTGTCGAGTTCGATCAGCATTCTCTGACGGAGCTTGAGGTCGAGCGCGGCGAGCGGTTCATCGAGCAGCAGAACTTTGGGTTTGCTGATGAGCGCGCGGGCGATGGCGACGCGCTGGCGCTGACCGCCGCTGAGCTGTCCGGGTTTCTTGCGCTCATGCCCGACGAGCTGGACGAGTTCGAGATACTTCTGGACTTCGTCGTTGATTTTCCGCTTGTCGACCTTTGCGATTTTAAGTCCGAAAGCGATATTGTCCCAGACGGTCATGTGGGGGAAGAGCGCATAGTTCTGGAAGACCGTGCGGATTTCCCGTTTGTTCGGGGGAAGATCCGTGATGTCCTTTCCGTCGAGAATGACGCGTCCGGAATCGGGAGCTTCGAATCCCCCGCAAATGCGCAGCAGTGTGGTTTTACCGCAACCGCTGGGACCGAGCAGCGAGAAGATTTCCCCTGCTCCGATGGAGAGAGAAACGTTGTCAAGCACGGTTTGCTTGCCGTAACGCTTCGTAATGTTTTCAAATCGCAGTATGTCGCCCATCTTTCATCCATTCTCCGGGTTAGAAATTGAGTCCTATAATGTATCATAAATCATCGGAAAAAAAAGTGCCGAAACAAAAAAATAACAATATTTTTTCCCGGTGAGTTGCAGAACGCCTTTTCCGGTGTATATTGCATGAATTTCCTACTAGAAGAAGGAGCGTTTTTCCAATGCGCGTCATCAACAGTATTCCCTACAATCCGGAGCTCGGTTTCCGCGGGCTCGGCGACCTCTATCTGCCCGACGGTGTCACCCCTGAAACAAAAGCGGTCCTGACGATTCACGGCGGAGGCTGGTGCTCGCAGGAGAAAAGCACTTTCGCCGGCGTCGCTCTCTGGCTCTGTCAGGAGCTGAAAATGGCGGTCTACAATATCAACTACCGTCTGAGCTCGAAAGTTCCATGGCCTGCGTGCGGAGACGACTGTCTGGAGGCCGGACGCTTCTTTCTGGATGCGCGGATTCCGGAGTTCCAGGGGTTCGCCCGGAGCCGCATTTTCGTCATGGGAGGTTCCGCGGGCGGGCATCTCGCGCTGATGACCGGACTCCGCCTTCCGCCGGAGCGCGTCGCCGGGATTGTTTCGATCTCCGGAATCGCGGATGTCGAGCCGGATTTCGCCGCGAATCCGAACCGCTACGAAACGCTGTTCGGACACGTGCCGTCCCGGGAGGAGCTGGCGTCGATCGCTCCCGCAAACTTCCTGACGCCGTCGAGCCCTGCAATTCTCTGCACGCATGATTACCGCGACAACGTGGTTCCGATTGCTTCCGCCGAACGTTTTCTGGAGGCTGTTCACGGGAACGGCACGGCCGGTGAATCTTATTATTATGAGAAAGACGAGCACGGTTTTTCGCATCGCATCTGGATTCCGGACAGTACGCCGCACCGGCTTTATCCGGATATCGAAGCGCATATCGCGGATTTTCTGGCAAGACAGAAGTAAAAAGACTTGAAAATCGGGGAAACCGAGGTATAGTATACTCATATACATGAGGGAGTAGTTTCGCGGAGTTCCCGCTCCGTGCGGCAAGTCAACATACCGGCTGTCCCCGAATACGGCCTGGCTTGCATTCAAAAATGAGACTCAGGTATGGCGTTCAGCCGTACAGGGTCTCTGCCGTTTTCCCCTGTCCGGTTTTATAATGAAAGACGCGGTCAGGAGGATTTATGTTTTTCATTGAACCCGTTTTGCTGGGCGTGAGCCTTGCGATGGATGCGCTTGCCGTTTCATTGGCGCTCGGCGCAGTCGAACGCGACAGCTTCAGCTGGCGGAAAATTCTTGCGACGGCGCTGTCGTTCGGCGTGTTTCAGTCGCTCATGCCGACGGCCGGCTGGCTCGGCGGCTCGCTCTTTGGATTCCTTGTGCAGACTTACGGCCGCTGTCTTGCCGCTCTGCTGCTGTTCGGAATCGGCGGAAAGATGCTGCGGGAGGCATTCCGGAAAAACGGTGAGGAGGAAAAAATCTCCGGCTTCAACGTTGTCCGTCTGATTGTCCTCTCGTTCGCTACAAGCATCGATGCTCTTCTGATCGGCGTCGGTTATGCGTGTCTGAAGCGGGAGAGCATTCTTGCGGATGTGCTGATCATCGGTTTCGTTACGTTTCTGATTTCCGGCGCGGGTTGTATTGCGGGACGGCGCGGCGGACGCCTCATCGGGAACAGATGCGAGGCGCTTGGCGGACTTGTCCTGATCGGCATCGGCGTGAAAGTTCTGCTCCTGGATTGAAAAAAATCAACTTTTTTTGAAATTCCGCATGACAAAACGCATTTTCTGTGCTATCGTACCGGACTGAATTTTGCTGAGAGGATTTGTCATGCGCCTTTTTTCTTTTTTGCTGCTGTTCGCGCTTCCGGCGTTTGCACAGTTTGAATGTCTGACCGATCCGCGTCACGGCGGTCCGGTCCGTTACGCGGGGGATCTTGCCGCAAAACCGCATGTGCTCGTGCCGACGCACTATCAGCCGAAACTGCGCGAATTCCGCGGAGTCTGGGTTGCGACGGTCGAAAACATTGATTTCCCTGTTTCCCGGAGCGCCGCGGAGTTCAAACGGAATTATCTGGCGGTGGTGAACAATCTCAAAGCGATCGGCGCAAACGCGATTCTGTTTCAGATCCGCCCGAACAACGACGCGTTCTATCCGTCGCATTTGAATCCGTGGTCGCGTTGGCTGACCGGACAGGAGGGGAGGGGGCTGAACGGATTCGATCCGCTCGCGTTCATGATTCAGGAGGCGCACCGCCGCGGGCTTGCGTTTCATGCGTGGCTGAACCCCTACCGCGTAGCAGGGGCGACTCCGCTCTGGAAAAAGACTTATCTGAACACGCTGGCTCCGGGAAACTTTGCGCGCAAACATCCGGAATGCGTTCTCAGCATCCGCCGGAAGGACGGCAAGAACCAGCTGATTCTCGACCCAGGCAACCCCGCGGTGATCCGTTTTCTCTGCAACACGGTTCACGAGATTGTGACGAAGTACGATGTGGACGGCATTCACCTTGACGATTATTTTTATCCTTACGACGGAACCGGCTCCGCCGACCGCGCGACGTATCTGCGCTTCAACCGCAACAGAATGTCGCTGGAGGACTGGCGCCGCGAAAATGTCAACACGCTTGTCGGTTCGCTTTCCAACGTCATCCGTTCCTGCAATGCGCGGTATCACAAGAACATTCAGTTCGGAATCAGCCCGTTCGGGATCTGGGCGAATGTGAAGACGCATCCGGCGGGGTCGCTGACGAAAGGCTCGGAATCGTACGCCCTTCAGCACGCGGATACCCGGAAATGGGTGCGCGGAAACTGGATAGACTACATTGTTCCGCAGATTTACTGGACGTTCGGGCACAACTCCGCCGCTTATGCCGCGCTTGCCGACTGGTGGTCCGCCACGGCGCGCGGAACACGCACGAAACTTTATATCGGGCACGCCCCGTCGCGTCTCGGGACCACGCGTGAATGGAGCAATCCGAATGAGATTTTCAATCAGTTCCGCTACAATTCGAGGCGTCCGGAAATCTCCGGCTCCGTGCTCTTCTCGTACCGCAGCATCTTCACCCCCGCCAACCCGGTCATGAAACGCGGAACGGAAAAAATCATCCGCACATGGAAGCAGACCGGGGAGAAAGGAAAACGCAAATGAATCTTCTGATCCGCTCACTTCTTCCGGTCGCATTTTTCTGCATCCCTCTTGCCGCGCAGACTCAGCCGCCGCCGGAACCCGTTCTGCGGAATCTCTATTTCCTGGAGAAGCAGATGAAAGTCTGGAGTCTCGACAGAATCGAGCCGCTGAACCGTTCGATCCGCGCACCTTTCGCTGCGGATTCCTGGCGCGCTTCGCTGACGCGTCCGTATGACACCGCTCCGGTGGAAGGTCTGCCCGATCCGCTCGGAAAACGGAACATGCGGAACCTTGCGGAGCTGATTCTCGTCGCGCGCCGTCCGGGGCTGACGCCGGAAAAGGTGCGCCAGCATCTCCGCTGGAAAGTCGCACCGGCTGAAGTGCGGAACGTCATTGCATATCTGGGGGAAACTCCGGAGTATTTCTGGTTCGGGAAATCGGATATCCTGACTTTGCACTGGATCCGGAAACATATCGGGCTTGGAGGCGGCGCCTCCTCTCTGGCGGAGGTCGCCGCGGAATCCCTGAACGTGGACGATGAGAACGGGTTCAGCCGGAAAAGCGCAATGCTGATTCTGCCCTCGTACGGCAATGTCGCGATTCCGTATCTCCGCCGCGCCATCGGAACCGCGCTTGCGGATCGCGAGCCGATCGCTCCGCATCTGCTGACGATGAAGAAGATCGGGACACCGGAGGCCGCCGCGGAGCTGGTCCGTTCCCTGCATTCGGGGAGTCCTGAAGCATATGCGGCTCTGACGGACGCCATGTCCGGACCTCCATACCTCAAGGAGGCGAAAGAGGTCTACTTTGCGCTGGCGTCCCGCCACGACGCGCTTCCCGCCGCAATCGAAGCCGCCATTCAATTCCATTGGGAGACGGAGCTGCTGCCGCTTCTGAAAAAACTCGTGCGCCGCCCGAATTCTTTTCAGGATTATATGATTCTGCGGACGTCGATCGACCAGTTCGAGAACAGGCGCACGGATTCGCCCGAGCTCGCCGCGATGGAGCAGATTAAAATTCTGCTGATGCGCAGCGGCGATCTGCCCGGCTCCCCCCGCATCGTTTCTCTGAGCGACAAGGCGCTGGAGGCGAAACGGAAATTGGATCAGGAGGATCAGAGACGCATTCAGCCGTTTGAAGATCAGCTTGCAAAATCGAAAAACACGGATATGGCGGTTCTCGCCGGGCTCGTGCTCTGCATGACGGACCGCGAAGTCGGTTCGCCGCTTTCCAAAGATTACCGCCAGCGTGTCCGCAATGCCGGAATCCGCCTTCTGCGCAGGCTTGACAACCGCGCGGTTCAAAACGCCCTGCGTGCGCTCAGGGAGAATGTGGAGTCGGAGGATGAATCCAACTATTTCGGTTCGCTCCTCGTCCGTCTGAGCGACCGTTACGGGACATATGAAAAATGAGCGAGGACGAGTTCAGCAAAACCAGCCGTCTCCGTTTCGGTTGCGCAGATGCGCCGGAATACCCGAAGGACGCCGCGTCGCGGATTTCCCGCGAGCTCCCTCCGGTCGATCTTTACGCCGTTCCCGCCGGGTGCTGTGCGGGAGATTCCGATCCCGGACGCATCCGTCCGCAGAATGAGGACTCCTATCTGATCTGCACGCGTCCGGACGGACGCTTTACGTTCGCGGCTGTCGCGGACGGCGTCGGCGGGCGCATGGCCGGCGAAGTCGCCTCGCGTCTCTGTCTGACGACTCTGTTTGAGGAGTGGGACCGCCTGAACCGCGAAGGGCGCTTCGACTCCATGACGCCGGACGCCATTCCCGTTTTTCTCTCGGAGACGGTGCGGAAGGCAAACGGAGCAGTCTTTTCCTCCGCCGCGTCTCAGCCTCTGGAAAACCGGATGTGCACGACGGTTGCCGCGCTCTTCCTGGCGCGGAAAAAAGCGTTTACGGTTCATCTTGGCGACAGCCGGATTTACCGTGTGCGAAACGGGGAGATCATGCAGCTGACGCATGACCATTCGCTGGTTGCCGAGCTGGTGGACGCCGGGACGATTGCCCCGGACGAGGTGCGGAATCATCCGCTCGCACATATCATTTCCCGTTCGGTCGGCGTTTGTGAGACGGTGGAACCGGAAATCTGCGTGTTCGAACACGTTCCGGGCGACCGCTGGCTGCTCTGTTCCGACGGGTTGAGCGACGTCGCCGAAGCGGAAGAAATCCGGGATGCCGTGTGGAATTCCTGCGATCCGGCGGATGCGGTGCACGGACTGCTGAAGCTTGTTTTGAAACGCGGCGGTCCGGACAATATCACGGCAATTTGTCTGTTCGGCTGAGAAGTTCGCGGTAGAGTTCCGTCTGTTCTGCGGAGAAGCAGCAGAAAATCACCTCGCCGGGGCGCTCGTCTTTCCAGTTCATGACGGCATCGAGCGCGATCTGCGCCGCGTTGCGCATGGGGAATCGATAAATTCCGGTCGAAATGCAGGGAAACGCGATGGAGCGGCAGCCGTTTTCCATTGCAAGCTTCAGCGAGTTTTCGTAACAGTTCCGCAGCAGTTCGGCTTCGCGGTGCGCGCCGCCGTGCCAGACCGGGCCCGGAGTATGGATGACGAACCGTGCGGGCAGACGGAAGCCGGGGGTGATGCGGGCTTCCCCGGTCGGACAGCCGTTGAATTTCCGGCAGGCGACGAGGAGCTCCGGACCCGCCGCGCGGTGAATCGCTCCATCCACGCCGCCCCCGCCGAGCAGGGTGCAGTTTGCCGCATTGACGACTGCATCGACGTTGAGTTTTGTAATGTCGCCCTGACAAACCCGGATTTTCATCGGATCGCCTCCCTGATTAATTCGCGGTCGTCCATGTGATGTTTGACGCCGTTGATCTCCTGATAGTTTTCATGTCCTTTTCCCGCAACAAGAAGAATGTCGTCCGGACGTGCGAGTCCGACGGCGCGGCGGATTGCGGCGGGACGGTCCACGACGGTTTCATGTTTTGCGCCGCGCGGGAACCCGGTTTCCGCTTCGGCGATGATTGCTTCCGGCGGTTCCGTGCGGGGATTGTCGCTGGTAAGGATGGTGAGGTCGGCGAGTCTGCCGCAGACCTCCGCCATGCGCGGACGCTTGGTCCGGTCGCGGTCGCCGCCGCAGCCGAAAAGCGCGATGAGGCGTCCTCTGCAGAGCGGCCGCAGGGCGGTCAGAACCCGTTCCAGAGCATCGTCGGTGTGAGCGTAGTCGACGAATGCCGCGGCTCCGTTTGGGAGCTTGATGCGTTCGAGGCGTCCGGGAACCTGGACGGGTGTTTCAAGCGCGTTCAGAATCGCCGCCTCCGGGATTCCGAGCGCCAGCGCCGCCGCCGCTGCCGAGGCTAGATTATAGATGTTGTGCGTTCCGATCAGCGGCGAATGAATGGTCGGATTGTGTCCGGCACAGTGAAGACGGAAGACCGTTCCGGCTGCGGATTCTTCGAGCGGTTCGATTCGCACTGCCGCATCCGGATGAGTCATGGAGAGCGAAAGAACGGGGCGTTTCAGCTCCGAAGCGAGCCGCGCGCCCCACGGGTCGTCGATGTTGATGACAGCGTTCCCGTTTTCGGCAAGCGACTCGGTGAAGAGCAGTTTTTTCGCCTGAAAATAGGCTTCCATTGTTTTGTGATAGTCGAGGTGGTCCCCGGTGAGGTTTGTGAATATGGCGGTTGCGAAGCGGGCGGACCCCATGCGGTGTTGATGAAGACCGTGACTGGAGGCTTCCAGAACGACATGCTGACAGCCGGCGTCGCGCATCTGCGTCAGAATCCGCTGAAACGCCGCGGCGTCCGGAGTGGTTCGTGCGGATTCCGTGGAGGCGGTTCCGTTCCCGCAATCGTATTCGATGGTGGAGATCAAACCCGTGCGGAAGCGTCCCGCGTTCTGCAGAAGATTGCGGAGCAGGAACGCGATGGTTGTTTTTCCGTTCGTTCCGGTGACGGCGTGAAGAGTCATGGCCTGCGCCGGATTGCCCGCCGCGAGTTCGCAGAGCAGACCCCATGCGCGGTAGGCGTCGGCGCAGACGAGATGCGGCAGGTTCGTTTTGAGTTCGGGATCATCCGAAACGATTGCGGCGGCTCCGGCGGCTTCGGCGGCGGGTGCGAAACGGCGTCCGTCCGCTTTTGCGCCGCGAATGGCGCAGAAG
>ERZ1026894.698-NODE-698-length-23134-cov-4.838381_pt1 | contig 23134 bp, 21 predicted proteins | sample MGYA00380177_ERZ1026894 | MGnify/ENA primary metagenome ERZ1026894 (study PRJEB33269, sample SAMEA4719813) | human gut metagenome | biome: human-associated habitat; feature: organic feature; material: feces | place: Cameroon | collected 2013-10 ... | reverse complement strand
GGCAAATCGAAATTCGGCACATACTCCTCGGTTGCACTGTCAAGGTCTTGGGAAAAGCCGTTTTGCAAACCTGAGTCGAAAAACATTTGGGTTGCTTTGTCGTACTCCTGTTGAGTTATGCGGCGGGACAATATCGGATGACGCTCAACGTTGGGCGTTGGAAAATATTGCCCCATAAGCGACACAAACAAATCTTTGTCGATTGCGGCAATATCCTGCAAAACTCCCCTCGTATTTTCAAGTGCGTTTGGCAAAACAAGGTGGCGCACGATGACGCCTTTTTGCATCATCCCGTCGTCGTCAAAAATGTCGCAAGGCTGTTGGCGGCGCATCTCTTTCAGCGCGTCAAAGGCAACTTTCCTATACCCTTTTGCGTGCGAATATTCCCACGCCAAATCGTTGTCGGAGTACTTGAAATCGGGCAGATAAATATCGACCAAACCATCGAGTTTTTTGAGATTCTGCACGGTTTCATATCCGCTGCTGTTCCACACAATCGGTATTTTAAGTTGATGTTTTGCAACTTTAAGCGTATCTTTGAGCAAATAAACGTAATTTGACGGCGTAACGAGATTTATGTTGTGCGCTCCTGTTTCCTGCAAATAAAGCATGAGCGAAACAAGTTCGTTCTCGCTCACTTCAAGTCCTTTTGACTCGTGTGAAATCTCATAGTTTTGGCAAAACAAACAACGCAGATTGCACCCCGAAAAGAAGATAGTTCCGCTACCCCTCTCGCCTGACAAACACGGCTCTTCGAAATGATGCAATCCGACTCTCGCAATCTTGTACATAGTTGTTTTTTGAAAAATGTGGCTTTGTATACGCTTTAGTTTTTAATGAGTTTGTTGTATTTTTTTGTCCGCTTCGCAAGTTTCTTTTCGTCGTAAACGGCAGGAATCTTTTTTGCGACTCTTTTCGCTTTAAGGCTTCTTAAAAGACATCCGAGTGCTTTGCCGTAAACTCGGTGACATTGTTTTCTCGGATGAAATCCGCAAACATTCTTCCTGCTTTCATCGACGATTCGATTCCGCTTCCCGTCAAAGGCATTGTCATAAATGCGCTGTCGCCGATTGCGACAAAACCGCAAGTTTATCACTCGATTCATGCAGTATAAACCGCTTTATACGTTAAAACAGCTTCCGCCGATAAACTCTCTCAAAAGCGAGTTGCACGGTATCAGATTTTCGTCGTCTATCGTCTTGAAATATTTGAGATATTTTATGAGCCTGTTCGCCACAAGGAATTGCGGATCGGTGTCCTTGATCTCTTTGAGCGCGGGAAGCGCAAGTTTTTTAAGCACGCAAAGCTCGTACGCAAGTGCGGAATTGAACACGAAATCCACGCCCTCTTGCCACGGATATATCCACCTGAATTCACCGCTTCTGACGCTTTGCCACATATCGATTGTGTTTTTTGCGGGATAGTTTCTGAACTGCATATCCCTCACGATACGGCGAATAAGACGCAAGTCGGTGGTGCTGAGCGGCGAGTGATCGTCGACGTTGATTGCAAGTTGCGGCGCAATGTAGATTTTGAATTTCTGGTGTTTGGGAATGGATGCCGTCAGTTTTTCGTTGAGCGCGTGTATTCCCTCTATCATAATCGGGCTATGCTCGTCGACTCTTATAGTACGTCCTCTTTCTTTTGCGCCCTTTGCGAAATTGAAGCACGGAAGCGTGACTTCTTCTCCGTTGATGAGGTCGAAAAGATCTTTGTTGAATTGTTCGATGTCAAGACATTCAACATGTTCCAAATCGACTTCGTTTGCCGCTTTACCTTGCATTTTGCATATTTTTTCACGTTCGAGATAGTAGTCGTCCATCGAAATCATCACGGGGTTTATACCTCTTGACATGAGTTCGATGCGCACTCTGTTGCAAAACGTCGTCTTGCCGCTCGAACTCGGCCCCGCAATGCAAATAAGACGGATATTTTCTATATCGCTTTCGATTCTGTTTCCCAGCTCGGACAACATACTGTTTTGTCGAGCCTCGCACATTTGCACGAAATCGAGTTCTCTGCCCGGTTCAACCTTGTCGTTGATATCCGCAACCGTACCTGTTTTTGTCTTGCTTGCCCATGTCGTTGCGCGTTGCAAAGTGCGACCGTATGTGCTTTCCTCAACAAATTCCGGAATCTCTGCATTCAGCTCCGAACGCGGATATTGCACAATGATACCGGGGCTGTACGGCATAAGATTGTAGCTGAAAATACATCCCGTGGACGGCACCATATACGCATGCAAATAATCGTAATAATCGCCGCAAACATAAATGTTCACCAAACTTTCGGGGCGATACGGCAAGATACGCAACTTGTCATCTCTGTCCATTTTCTCAAAAATCTCGCGCGCCTCGTCGGTTGACACGGTGATACGCTCTATCGGCATATCGGCTTTGATGATTCTGTCCACCTCGTCGCGCACCTCATCGGTCGCTTTGGACACATTGAACCCTTTTGTAAGGATTTGGCAGAAAATCGAGCGCGAAGCATTGTAGCCGAAGCGTATGCGCACGTCGGGATATAGGTTGTGAAACGCCATTGCCACGATATATCTCAAACTTGCCTCGTATGCCTTCACCGCTTCCTGATTGTCAATGCCCAGAAATTCCACCGTTTTGCCGTCGTCTTTGCTTGACAATTTGCGATTGAGTTCCTTGATTTGCGAGCCGAGCTTGCACACAACATACTTGCGCTTATCCTCGGCCGGAAGCAAGTCGATAACTCTTGTGCCGTCTTTTACTTCTCGTTCGATTCCGTTTACATAAACTTTTATCATTTTCCCCTCACTTTTCAAGCATAGCTTGAACGATATTATTCTTTTTGAGCTGACTCGAATCTAAAATTCATTTCGATTCAAAATATGTATATTCTCTCAATAAAGTATTTTATCACAATCGACGCTTCATTTCAAGATTGGATTTTTAAGGAGATTTTCGAAACGTAAAACACCAAAATAAAATATTAAAAACGATAAAAATTTCAAAACCTCAATATTGGGGAAAAAAGCAAAAAAACTACCACCCCAAGCGGAGCGTACTTGTTGCATATGACGGTTCATGGAGCAGGCTCCGAGCGGTTATTTGCTCAATAGTGTCTGTCGGTTTTTCACCACACCACACTCTAAGCGCAATATCGAGATGAAGAACAAGAAAGAGTCTGCCGACATAGACAGGAGCGTACTTGGTGTACGTGACTGTTTATGGAGCAGGCTCTGAGCGGTTATTTGCTCAATATTGTCTGTTGGCTTTTCACAACACCACACTCTAAGCGCAATATTGAAATGAAGAACAAGAAAGAGCCTCTTTCAACGGGTAGGAGCGTACATGGACGTACGTGACTACTCGGGGAAAGAGGCTCTGCCGCAGTTATTCGCTCAATAGTGCGCTTAGAGCTCGATGCGAGAGGAAAGAGCGCGCGACAAAGTACTCTCATCCGCATATTCGATGACGCTCCCCTCGGGCAATCCTCTTGCGATACGAGTGACTTTGATACCCATGGGCTTGATGAGGCGCGCAATATACATGGCGGTCGCCTCGCCCTCGACGTCGGGGTTTGTGGCAAGAATCACCTCTTCGACGCCGTCTAAACGAGCAAGCAACTCTTTGATGCGTATGTCGTTGGGACCGATGCGTTCCATAGGCGAAATAACGCCGCCGAGAACATGATAAACACCCTTGAAATCCTTGACTTTTTCAAGAGCAACGATGTCTTTGGGCTCTTTGACAACGCAAATAGTTGTCGGCTTGCGAGTTTGGCAAATATCGCAAATCTCGTTTTGAGTGTAATTGCCGCAGATTTTGCAAAAATGCACGTTTTGTTTGACGTCACGGATAGCGTCCACAAGCTCGTTGACTTCGTCGTCGGGAGAGTTGAGAATTGCGTATGCGTAACGCGCCGCGGTTTTTTCTCCCACGGACGGCAGTTTTGAAAGTTGAGCAATAAGCCTTGCAAGCGGTTCAATGTACTTCATATTTTAAGAACGATCAGAATAAGTGTGCCGTTGACAATGGTTTCGGAAAATTAAAACAGTCCGCCTGCTCCGCCCAAAGGTCCGAGCAAGTCTTTGGAAAGTTTGTCCGCTTGCGCAACTGCGTCGTTGAGTGCGGCAAGAACCATGTCTTCGAGCATTTCCACATCATCGGGATCGACCGCTTCGGGCTTTATGGACACGGAAACCGGGGTTTTGTCGCCCGTGACGGTCACTTCCACCATACCGCCTGCCGCACTGCCCGTAATTTCGGTTTGTGCGATTTCTTGTTGAGCCTCTTGCAATTTTCTTTGCATTGCTTGGGCTTGTTTCATAAGTTGTTGCATGTTACCGCCGCCAAATCCGCCGTATCCCATGTTGTTCCTCCAAGTCGATTATTAAAATTTTTTGCGTGCTATGCACGATGTTTTCGTCAGTTTATGCCAAATTGTCCGATTCGGTCATTTTATTTCCAAAAGCGAGCCGAACATCTCCTTGACAAACGGCAACGCCTTGTCCTCGTCCAGATGCCGTTCGGTTTCGATAACGAGTCTGTGTCGAGAATCTACGCTCTTGAATGCGGCATTTATCGCATCTCTGTTTTTTCTGTCGTCGAGCAGGTTGAGCGTTGCGGCATCTGCGACTTTGACGTGATACTCGTCGTCCGTCATAACAAACTGCGCGTCTTGAGTGGACAGTGCAAGCAATGTATATCCGCTTTGTCTGAGTTCGGATGCTACCCTGAGCCACACCTGCCTCGCATCCGTCACGACAGGTGCCGACTCAAAATCCGATTTCCTTGCGTTTGCAAGCATTTTTTCAAGCCGAGCAACACGCATTTGCAATTCCTCGACTTTGACATCTCTGTCGCCGCCGCTACAAGCAAGCACTACCGCCGCCTCAAACAATATGCGATGCTGCGCACTGTATCTGAACTCGCCCTCGAGAGATGACATTATCTTCATTATGCCCATACACTTTTCGGTTGAGTATTTCTTTGCCATTTCGGCAAGTGCGGAATATATGGATTCGGGCAAAGCAAGCAAAGACTTCGCCGTCGAGCAATTTTTGATATATAATACGTTTCTGAAAAGCGTGGCAAGGTCTTGCGCAAGGATGGGCACGCTCTTGCCGAGGTCGCAAAGCGCGGCGACTTCTTCAAGCGCATTGTCGGTGTCTCCGTCCGCAATTGCCGTTGCAAGAGCTTGGAGTTTCTTTGGGTCTGCCGCACCCAAAACTTCCAAAACACCGTTGTATGTGACATCCGAATCGCAATAGCTCACGCACATGTCCGCAACGGACAAGGCATCACGCACGCTTCCCGCACCCGCCGACGCAATGAGGTCTACAGCCTCGTTTTCGTATTTCACGCCGATGTCGTCAAATATGAAACGAATGCGCTTGGCAATCACTCCGTTTGGCACAAGACGAAAATCGAAACGCAAGCATCTTGACAAAATCGTGGCAGGAATTTGATGAATCTCGGTTGTCGCAAGAATGAAAATCGCATGAGAAGGCGGTTCTTCGAGCGTTTTGAGCAGGGCGTTGAAAGCCGCCTTGGAAAGCATATGAACTTCGTCTACGATGTAGACTTTGTACTTGCCAACCGTCGGCGGAAAACCGATTTTGTCGGTAAGTTCCCTTATCTGATCAACCGAGTTGTTCGATGCGGCGTCGATTTCGAGAATATCGAAATTGGAACTCGACGCAAGTTCCACGCAATTTTCACATTTTCCGCAAGGAGAACCGTCTTTTAGGGGGGATAGACAATTCACCGCTCTTGCAAAAATCTTTGCAACGGAAGTTTTGCCCGTTCCTCTCGTGCCTGTAAAAATGTACGCATGCCCGATATTGCCGTGTGCAATCTGATTTTTGAGCGTACGCACGATATGGTCCTGCCCTATAACTTTGTCAAAAGTGTCGGGGCGATATTTGCGATATAAAGATGTATATGCCATAGAAAATATTATAAACTATATTATCAAATATGGCAAGAATAAAAAACGAATGTCAGATGCAATTCATAAGCGATTGCCTGCACAGCACAAGTTGGACGAGCTGATACCTTATCGACGACGTGACTAACGCAACGTTTTTTGAAAAATCGATATTGTCCAAAAGCGCAAGCGTCGTCACCAGAGCAAGCTTGATTTGTGTGATTTGCTCCTCACTGCGATTTGCCGTATTTTGATAAAAAACCGACTTTATGTCCTCGATTTGTGTGCGTAAAACCTTGATTTTGGTTTTTGCGTCCTCAATACCTATGGTTGAATCGTTGAGAAGATTCGAGCATTCGTACATGCTGTCAAACGCCACGTCAAAATAATTCAAAGCGTTTTGAACGGTGTTTTTCAAATCGCCGTCACACCACTTGAAACTGCCTTTGGATATGTCGCATCTCTTTACATAAAGGCTTTTGTCCGCCAACTTCGCAAGCACGTCGTTTGCCTCGTCCTCGCTTTTATATACGGCGTATATTATCTCGATACCGTCTAGGTTTAGGACATATCCTGCTCCGCCCTTTGATTTGATCATCTCTGCGCTTTGTCTTGCCATTGTCATGTCGGAATAGCCGTTGCATGCAATTGCCCATACGCTCTGCGCATTGCTCTCAACCTTGTTCCATACGCTCACAAGTCCGCCCTCGGAAAACGATACGCAAAGCGCAAGCGTAAGCATGACGCAAAGCACGATCGTGCAAACAACGATGATATTGTCTTTTGCCGGTTTTCGCATACTAAACCATATGCTAAAAAGAAAAAATAATGCAAAAGGCGGAACGCAATTTGCGTTCCGCCTTTACGGATGTCATTTGGCAGAAAAGATTATTCTTCGTCTTTTTTGCAATCCTCTTTTTTGTCGCACTCGTCGCAATTTTCGTCACAGCTCTTATCTTCCGTGATTGCAACCGCCTGATTGTCTTCGTTGGGGAAAACCGCTTGCGCCGCTCCCTCGTCGATTCCGTCATCGGATGCTTCGCGAGCGATCTCGTCGGTGATTTCTTGGTTTGAAAGTTCGCCGTTTGCACGTTTTCTTGCTTCGATTTCTGCCTTTGCTTCCTGTTGTTGCTTTTCGTTAAACTTGTAGAAGAAAAGCGGAATAACCGTCAGGAAGAAGCTGATTGCCGCAATACCGACAAGCATAAACCACATCGTGTCTTTGCCTTCGGGAGTGACGGAGCTTGCGTCGTTTGCCGCAACGCCTGCCATGTAGTAAGCGAGAACGCCGACAAATGCGCCGACTGCCATACCGATTTTGTTGATAAGGGTTTGCATTGCAAAGCAGATACCTTCTGCTCTTTCGCCTGTCTTGACTTCAAGATACTCAACGGTGTCGCCAATCATAGCGTAGGTGAGAATGTTGCCGAAGCCCGACGGAATACCTGCGATGACCAAAGCAATGAGAAGCACGACCGTCGTTGCGGTACTTGTATATGCGCCGCGGTCGAAAGCGATACCGACGATAAACGCGATAAGCATTGCAACGCCGCCGACAACGTGCGACCAGATATACGTGTTTCTCTTGCCGAATTTCTTTGTGCACCAAGGCACGAGCAATGACGCAATAAGACCGCCCGGAACGATTGCCATCGTGAACAACGAATACCACGATTCCCTATCCATGATGTATTTTGCAAAATACAAGCCGCCCGTGTATGTAAAGAGCATTCTTGCCGCGCCGCCGATACCCGAAAGGACGATGAGCATCAAGGGTTTGTTTTTGAACAAAAGTTTGAGGTTGTGTCCGAGGGACGGCGGATTGTCCGTCGATATATTTCTTTCGGTAGTATTCTTAAATCCGAGGAAGAAAAGCGGAACGGCTATCACACAGCAGATGATTGCGATGACAAAGTAGATCCATTTGAGCATTTCGCCCTTTGCGACGGGATCCATGCCTTTTGTCATATTGTCCGTGATGATAGGAGTGAGAACGGTGACGATACCTGCGCCCGCCGTGCAGAACAAACGCGCGATGGTGAGCAAGTTGCCTCTGCGATACGTATCGTTGCTCATTGCTGTGGAAAGTCCCCAATAAGGAACGTCCGCAACCGTGTAAACCATACCCCATATGACGTACATGACCGAAATCGCCGCAAAGCCGCCGTCATTGTTCGGATACCACGGCAAGAAGCAAATTGTCGTCATAAGAGCGATCGGAAGTGCCATCCACTTCATATAAGGACGGCATTTGCCCCACTTTGTACGCGTTCTGTCAACGATAGAACCCATGATAGGATCGTTGAGTGCGTCAAAGATACGCGCGCCTAACATAAGGAATGCAACCGCCAAAGCGTTGAAGCCGATTGCGTCCGTCATGAACACGGTGAGGTAGGAACCGATAATCGTGCAAATAAGGTTTTGTCCGAATCCGCAAAGCGAATAGCTTAAACCTTCCTTGGGTTGCATCTCGCCGTCACCGGGAGTCGAACCGAAAAGCTTGTGAGCAAGCGCATTGATTTTTTCTTTTGCGCTTGTTTTTTGAGTCGTTTGAGAATTGTCACTCATAATTTCACCCTGTAGCGATATATTTTGTTTGAAAAACAATACTACCGTATTATTATAACAGCAAGTGTTGCAACAATCAACTCAAAAATTCAACAAATTGCAATTTTAATTAGGGCACAAAATTTTCTTTTTTAGCGTGCTTTGTTTTCAGAGGAAGAAATCTTCCCCTCTCGATGTTTTTCACAGATTTTCTGCGTTTTTTGCTTCTCTTACGGCTTTTGCGAGTTGTCCTGCGCACGAAGTGTTTTTCAAACCGCATTTGACGTCTTTGAGTTTGCTCTCGATTTCATCTACAGTCATACCTTCAACCAAAATGGGAATGGCTTTGAGATTGCCCGGGCAACCTCCGACAAAACGAACGTTTGTGATGACATCGCCATCGATGTCGAACGATATTTCTCTTGCGCAAGTGCCTTCGGTTTTATATGAATAATGCATATTGTACCTCTCTCTGTTTGGTGATTGAATTTTATATCACTTTCCGTCGGCGGTCAATTGTTTTTTGATTTATTGCGACAAGCAACGAAAAGTTGCGAAAACGCAACCGCCCTACAGCTTGACAAAACAGATTATATGGATTGATAATATATAAAAATAAAGTTATATAGATAAATGTCAAAGCAAACACGGCTCTTCAACCGTCTTGCGCTTTGAAAATCTATAAAGGAGAACGGAATATGTTTGAAAAACTTGATCAAATCAAGCCCGCGCTCAAAGATCTCGTGAAAGAACTTCGCAAGAAATACGCTTATGCATCCGTGCTTGCCGTCGAGGACGACAACCGCGGTTGGAGAATAAGCCGCACGGGCAAGAGAATAAACAATCAAGGTTTTGGCGGCGGATCGGGCTATGTCGTGCGTGTATTCGACAATGTCGGTTGTGCGGAATATTCATTCAACGAGTTTTCAAAAGAGAGAATCCCCCAAATCGTCAAGACCATGGAAGAACGCATAGCGACGGAGGCCCGAAACATCCCTGCGGGAATCGAACCTCTGCACACCCCCGTTCCGGGCGATAAACCCGCAACACTCAAAAAGGTGAGCGCGTTCGAGATTCATCCGAAAGAACTCGGAGATGAAAAAATCCTTGCAAGGCTTGACGAGATACGCAACAAGGCATTGACGGTTGAGGGAGTGCTTGACGCAATCGCAACCATATCGTATAGAGCATTCAGAAAGATTTTCATCTCCGAAAATCGCGACCTCGACCAAACCGTGATGTGGACAAACGGCGCAATCATGGCTATGGCTTCAAGAGGCGAAGAAGTCAAGGACGCATACAAAGGCTTTTCCACTCTCGGCGGTGCCGAACTTTTGGACAGAATGGACAGCTATGCCACAAAAGTGGCGTCCGAGGCAGTCGAACTCTTGAAGAGCGAACCCATGATCCCAGGCGAATACGATTGCATTTGCGATCCCGACACCACCGGTATGATCGTCCACGAAGCATTCGGTCACGGCGTTGAGATGGATATGTTTGTCAAGGACAGAGCGTTGGCGTCGAGTTTCATTGACGAGAGAGTCGCAAGCGACCTTGTCACAATGCACGACGGAAACGCAGTCGAGGATACGGCAACGTGTTGGTTCGACGACGAAGGCACGCTCACGGGCGACACGGTCGTCATCTCGAACGGCATTTTGAAACGCGGTATGTGCGACGCACTGTCCGCGGCAAGACTCGGAGTAGAACCCACCGGCAACGGCAGACGCGAAAGTTACGAGCGCAAGGTCTACACCCGTATGACAAACACCTATTTCGAGGGCGCAAAAGAAGGCGTAACTCCCGAGGATATGATTGCGTCCGTAAAATACGGTTTCTTGCTCGAATCGCCATCGAGCGGTATGGAAGACCCGAAAAACTGGGGTATTCAATGCATGGTTACAAGAGCGAGAGAAATCAAAGACGGCAAACTCACGGGCAGAGTGTTCTCCCCCATCGTGCTTACGGGCTATGTTCCCGACCTTCTCAAATCGGTGAGCATGATGAGTTCGTCTTTGGTGACTTGCGGCAGCGGCTTCTGCGGCAAGGGCTACAAAGAGTGGGTAAAAGTATCCGACGGCGGCCCGTATATGAAGGCTCGCATAAGACTTGGCTGAGAGGTGTATTATGTTGGAAAAAATCAAAAAAGCATTATCGAAACTCAATATCGAGCGTTGGAGAATCAACGAGGTCAAGGAAGAATCCGCCGAATTGTTCTTCGTCAAGCACAATCTTGACACAAGACGCATAAAAGACACGCACAAATTTACCGTCACCGTGTACAGACAAAGCGAAAAGGACGGCAAAAAACTCGTCGGCAATATGAGCGCGAGCGTCATTTCTTCGATGTCTTACGAGGAAATAGAAAACGCAATCGAAAGCGCGTATTATGCCGCTCAATTTGCGATGAATCCTTATTTCGACGCTCCCGAAAAAGTCACGTCGGACACAATAGTAAAGCAGGGCGAACTTGCGAGTGCGCCTCTTGCCGAAAGCGCAGGCAAAATGGCGGCGGCAGTGTTTGCTGCGGACAACAATAAGCATGCTTACGTCAACTCGACGGAAGTTTTTTGTCACAAGACTTTCACTCACATTCTGACTTCGGAAGGCACGGACGTATCGTTCACCGACGCGGTTTGCAAAGGCGACTATGTAGTACAGTGCAAATCGCCCGAGGACGTCGAGCTTATCAATCAATTCGAGTACGACGACGTCGACACCGATGCGCTCGAACAAGGAGTCAAAGAATATCTCGACTTCGTGTATGACAGAGCTTGCGCGCAAAGAGTGCTTAAAAGCGGCAAATACAACGTTGTATTGAGCGGAAAAAACCTTGCCGAAATCCTTTCGTACTACACTGAAAAATCGGCGGCGGATATGATTTATCCCGGTTATTCCGCATGGAAAATCGGCGACGGCGTTCAAGGCAATGTAACAGGCGACGCTCTGGGACTTTCGCTCGTTGCGACACGACCTTTCAGCGGCGACGGAATAAAGATGAAAGACCTCAAAGTCATCGACGACGGCAGACTTTTAGCAATGCACGGCAGCACCCCCTTCTGTCGCTATCTCGGCATAAAGCCCACCGGCGCGTATGAAAAAGTGAGATGCGAAAACAAAGGCAGCGTGTCCTTTGCGGATATGAAAAAGAAACCTTGCCTCTGGGCAGTTGCGTTCTCGGATTTCCAAATGGATTCATTCTCGGGACACTTCGGCGGCGAAATCCGTCTTGCCTACCTCATCGACGGCGACAAAGTCACTCCCGTAACGGGCGGTTCTATCAACGGCAACCTCATCGAAGCGCAACAAAACGTGCGTTTCTCAAAAGAGAGATTTACCTCGGCAAACTACGAAGGCCCTTACGCCGTCGAGTTTGAAAACATCCCCGTCGCAGGCACGCTCGAATAAAAATCGACCAAAACACACGACAAATTTATCGAACGAAACAAATAAAAATCCACCAGCCTAGCCGGTGGATTTTAATTTGATGGTAAAACCCTCTGCTATTAGCATAGCGAAATCGCTTAACCATAGTCCGCCTTTTGCGATTTCGCCAACCTTTATTTTTTGAACGGATCTACTAGTTCCGTTATTGTCATTTGTTCTACCTCTTTATCTTCTTTTAGTTGGTTGGCTATGTATTCTTGTATTTTAGCTGTATTCTTTCCAACAGTTGTGACATAACTTTACTGAACCACCGGACTATCCGGTGGTTTTGTAATACAATTAAACAGCGACGAAATTTCCTTCGCCGCCGTTTATTATTTGGTTTTCAATCATATCCGTTGAAGTTTTCATATGTTTAATTACCGCTTATTTATTCGCAACAATGCACAGCCAGTGTTTTTTAGCATCTACAAAACTCTTAATATCACAAAATCCAACTTTTTCCAGCATCGTGCGAAGTTGCATTTCGTTGTAGATTTTCATTCCCCCTATTTTTTTTGCCCATTTTTCGTCCTTGGAATTTGTTCCGTCGCTCTCGTTGCAAATAAGGAATGTACCGCCGTTTTTCATAACACGGTGAACCTCTGCAAAACATTTTTCAAGGTCTTCCCAAAAATATACGGTTTCAAACGCAGAAACACAATCAAAAGCCTCATCATCAAACGGCATAGACGAGACGTCGCCATAAACAATATCACACTTGCCTTGATTGATTGCGATAGCGTTCAGTTTTTTCGATTCCTCTACGCTGACTTTGGAATAGTCTATTCCCGTCACGTGTCCAATTGTACATTTTCCTAGCCAGTTTACAATATTTGCTCCACCGCCACAACCGATATCCAATACCTTAGAATCTAACTTTGTGTAAATTTTGGTAAAGCCCCATTTTGCCAACTTGCTATGACCTGTATTCATCATTTTTACCATTATCTTCCCGCCGAATCCTTGTGGCTTTCGTGTATTTTCAAAAAATCCCATATTTACCTCCTATTATTCACTATAATGTATTGTTCTATTAGTTGATTATTCCTTTGTTTTACTATGTGGATGACCGTTTTACGACCATACGCGTTTAATAAAAATTTTTATTTCGGGTTTTTGCGTCGTTCTTTACAACCGACGGTAAAGCCGAATATTTTTTCCGTTCGAACGCTATTGCCTCCGTCTAATCAAACCGAACGATTTCTGATTTTCTTCACGTTTTTATTCATCAAATGTCTGCCTATCCTTTCAAACGCAAATTTTTTGATGCCTCTTATTTTTTGGCTATGCTCTTTCAGCATGGAATCGGGATCGGGATACACGCCGAAATCCGTCGTTATTCCCGCGCTTTGAATATAGGTGTCGCAATCGTCGAAGTACAACGTGGGATTGTCAAAATCCTTGACCGCAACGCCGTAGCCCACAAAAGAGCCGTCTGCGTTTGCTTTGACGACTTTGCGCAAGCCTTGGAGATAGGCTTTGTCAAGAATAAAGCCTTCGAGGTTGTACCACTTCCCTCCGCACTTGACTTCAACCCAGCTGTGCAAAACGTCGCGCGGGGCTTTTTTGTACACGAAACCCGTCATTGCGCCCTTTTGCAAAATTTTATCGATGTAAAAGCAATGTATGCGACACTCGACGTTGCAAGCGCGCAAAAGCACCATAAACAATGTACCCTTGGTGTTGCACTGTCCGTAGCCGTCTTGAAGCACCTTTGAGGCAGGGATATTGTCGCTCACGTTGTAGCCGAAAAGGATTTCGTCTTTGACGAAGTTGTATATCTCGACGACTTTTTCCTTTTCGTCGAGACGGTTCCATCCTCTCTGCTTCACGAGCGATTTTACGTTTGCCGACGAAAAGTCGAGCATGGCGGTTTCTTTCAAATTGTCATTCATAAACACCTCGCATGTTTGTTACAATCATATTCTAAACTTGCGCGCGCATAAAGTCAATAAAATATGAAATATTTTTCACATTTTGTTTTCGCATAAATTTTCCGAAAAATTTGTCGAAAAATATATCAAAATAATTGACATAGCGTTTGCAAATATATATAATCGATTTTGATAAATAAGTTTAGTTTTGCTAAACTTTTTGTTAAAAAATGCAAAACCCATTAAACTCGTGGTCGATTTTGCCTAAACCGACGCAAAAGTTTAGTGGAACTAAACGAAAAGTACGATGAGTGTACCTTTTTTGCATTTGAGGAGTTTGTATGGAACTTGGCACAAAAATCAAAAGGTTGAGGCTTCAAAACAACCTCACGCAAGAGGAACTCGCCGACAGATGCGAATTGACAAAAGGCTATATCTCGCAACTGGAAAACGAACTCACTTCCCCATCTATAACAACGCTTGAGGACATTCTCAATGCACTCGGAACCACCTTTGCGGACTTCTTTAAGGACGAAAAGGAAGAAAAAGTGGTGTTCACCGAGGCGGAATTTATAGAAAAAGTGGCGGACACTCACAAAATCGAATGGCTCGTACCGAACGCTCAGAAGAACGAAATGGAGCCTATCCGCGTGACAATAGAGCCGCACGCAACGCTTGAAGAGGATGTTCCGCACGAGGGCGAGGAATTCGGATACGTCCTCTCGGGCAGAGTGTGGTTGCACATAGGGCAAGCGGCATATTGCGTGAAAAAAGGCGAAGTCTTTTACTTCACTTCCTCAAAGCCGCACCGCCTTGAAAACCGCACCAATGAGAAAGCCGTGGTGCTTTGGGTTGCTTCACCGCCCACGTTCTGATAAATAATCCGCAACTGCGCCGACGGCGCAATATCACCGTTGCGTAAGCAACGATATCATCCGAACAACGTGAGAATATCACCGCACATAGTGCGATATCACCTGCGCATCGCGCAGATATCATGCGGCAAAGCCGCACAACCGAGGAAACACCTATGACAAACAAGACACCTGTTGACAACATCATCGAACTTCGCAACGTCTACAAAGAGTACGACGGCAAGCAAGTGGTCAAAAACGCAAGCCTCACCATAAAGCGTGGCGAATTCGTCACTCTGCTCGGTCCCAGCGGTTGCGGAAAAACAACCACCCTGCGTATGATTGCCGGCTTTGAAATGCCCACAAGCGGAAAGATTATCTTCAACGGCAAGGACATCACCGACACGCCTCCGCACTTGCGCCCGGTCAATACCGTATTCCAAAAATACGCGCTTTTCCCGCACCTTAACGTGTTCAACAACATTGCGTTCGGACTCAAACTCAAAGTCATTCCCAACGGCACAAAGACAAACAAAAAAGGCGAAACCGTTCAACTTTTCAGAAAGTATACAAAAGCGGAAATCAAAGAGAAAGTCAACAACGCTCTCAAAATGGTTGACCTCGAAGACTACGGTCACAGAAACGTATCCTCGTTGAGCGGCGGACAACAGCAACGCGTCGCCATTGCGCGCGCACTTGTCAACGAGCCGGAAGTATTGCTTCTCGACGAGCCTCTCGGCGCACTCGACCTCAAAATGCGCAAAGATATGCAACTCGAGCTTATGGATATGCACAAACGCCTCGGCATAACCTTCATCTATGTCACTCACGACCAGGAAGAAGCACTCACCATGTCCGACAAAATCGTGGTTATGCGCCTTGGCGAAATTCAACAAATCGCGTCCCCCGAAAAAGTGTACGACGAGCCTGCAAACGCGTTCGTTGCCGACTTCATCGGCGAAAGCACCATTCTTTCGGGCACTATGCTGGAAGATTGCAAAGTCGAATTCTGCGACACCGTTTTCGAGTGCGTGGACAAGGGCTTCAAACACAACGAGCCTATCGACGTCATAATTCGCCCCGAGGACGTAAAAATCAAAAAGGTAGACGACAAACGCACCATTCTCACGGCAGAGGTTATGTCAAGCGTGTTCAAGGGCGACCACTATCAAATCACCCTGCTTGCCAACGGAAACGAGATTGTGGCACACGATACCGACACTTACGACGTTGGCGAAACGGTTGGCATCTACATCAAACCGTTTGACCTTCATATCATGCATAAAACCCGCATCATCAACGAAATCGACACTTATATTACCGGTGAAAATCTCGTCAAGATTTGCGGCGTGGACTTCGAATGCAAAACCGACCTTGCCGTCGACACCCCCGTCAAAGTTTCAATCGACTTTGACGATGTGGAAATCACCGACGACGAAGAGGACGGACAAATCGGCGCAACCGTGCTTTCTTCCATCTATAAAGGAAGCTACTATCAAGCGATACTCTCCGCCGACGACCACTATATTTTCTTTGCCGACACCGACGACGACTGGCTCAAAGGCGACCGCGTAGGCATCAAGATTGCACCCGAAAAGATTATCATCGAAAAGCGCAACGAAGACGAACAAGCGGTTGAAAAAGTCGTCAAAGACGAAACGCTCACAAAGGAAGAACAGGCGGCTGTCGAAGCGGCAAGACTCACGGAGCCCGAAAAATTCGACGCCGTTGAAGAAATCGTTTACGAACAAGAACAATCTAAAGAAAATACCGACGATTCTCAAAAGGAGGATATGGAGTGAAAAACACCTCTCGCAAAAAATTCAGGTTGACGAAAAAGGTGTTCGCAGTCCCCTACATCCTTTTCCTCTTGCTGTTTGTGGTCGTACCGTTGGTGCTTATCCTCGTCAATGCGTTTTTGGACAGCGGCAGCAACCTGACTCTTGAAAACTTCAAGATATTCTTCACATCGAAATCAAGCCTTGTCGTGCTTGGCAACTCACTGCTTGTGGGCGTTATCACGACGGTTTTGTGCCTTGTCATCGGCTATCCTGTGGCATACTTCCTCTCAAAGATGTCGAGCGAACGAATACTTGTGCTGTTGTATGTCATTCCGATGGGCGTCAACTTCCTCATCCGCACTCTTGCCACAAAAGCGATTTTCATTGCGCTGGGCGTGGAACTGGGCATGGGAACGGTGCTTTTCGGCATGGTTTACAACTATTTGCCGTTTATGATACTTCCCCTGCACACCACCATTTCGGGTATTGACAAGAGTTATATCGAAGCGGCGCAAGACCTGGGCGCAGACAAAACGACCGTGTTTTTGAAAACAACGCTTCCCCTCTCTATGAGCGGAATATTCAGCGGAATAACAATGGTGTTTATCCCCACCATCTCCACCTATGCAATCTCGCAGTTGCTCTCGAACGGCAAGATATTCCTGTTCGGCGATTCCATACAACTCAGTTTTGAACAAGGCATGTACGGCGTGGGATCGATAATGAGCCTTGTCATGCTTGTATTCGTGCTTATATCCAACTTTGTCATGAACAAGTTTAACCGCAACAGCAATGCTGTGAGGAGGTCATTATGGTAAAACAAAAAATTGTAAGCTTCTTTGAAAAGTTTTATCTTTTGATAATCCTTGCGATTTTGTATGCGCCGATAATTTTGCTCATTGTTTATTCGTTCTCAAACAGTTCGAATTTCAACTTTGACAACGGATTCAGTTTCGAGGCGTACATTTCAATCTTCAAGTCGGACAAATCTCCCGACCTTTGGAGCGCGATTGCCAACACGTTTATCATCGCAAGCATATCTTCGGTCGTCGCAACGATTATGGGCACGTTTGCATCGATAGGCATCTTCAACCTCGGCAAGCGGTCAAGACGCATCGTGGAAAACGTAAACCAGTTTCCTATCATCAACAGCGAAATCGTCATGGCTGTTTCAATGATGGTGTTCTTCATCACGTTTGCATTCCCCGAAGGGTATTTGCGACTCATCATCGCGCACATAGCTTTCTGCACTCCGTATGTCGTGTTGAGCGTGCTTCCAAAACTCGAATCGATGGACCCCAACATATACGAAGCCGCGCTCGACCTCGGCGCAAATCCGTTCAAAGCACTTGTCAAAGTCATGATCCCCATCATAACCCCGGGCATCGTAAGCGGATTCGTGATGGCGTTTATCATGTCTATGGACGACTTCATCATCACCCAGATAAACAAGGGTGCGGCGACGGGCATCAACACATTGTCCACCTACATTTATTCGGACGCGCGCGTGCAAGGTCTCGAACCTTTCTGGTACGCAATATTCTCGATCATCTTTGTCATCGTACTTGCGGCGGTCTTGTCTATAAATCTTGTCAAAATCTCGCATGAAAAGAAAAAGAACAAGGAGGCAAACGCATGAAAAAACGCATATCCTCACTCATCGTTCTTGTCCTCGTATTGTGTGCGATTGCACTGCCCACCCTTACCGCCTGCAACAACGGCGCAAAGGGCGAAAGCGGCGGCGACAAACTTGTCATTTACAACTGGGAAGATTATATCGACACGGAAATCGACGAAGAAACGGGCAAAACGTTACTTGACGAATTTGCCGACTACTACAAGGAAAAAACCGGGCGTCCTCTCAAAATCACTTACACCACTTTCGACACCAACGAAACTATGATGACAAAGGTTCTCAAAGGTGACGCAAACGTCGATTTGATTTGCCCGAGCGAATACGCAATAGAGAAATTGCTCACCGCAAACTGTCTTCTCAATCACAACGACATCAAAGCGGAAATTCAGGGTGATTTGACCAAATACGGCATTTCACTTGACAATATGAGCAGTTTAAGAGCGGGTTGCGGCAACATCGATTCCGAAGTCATGAAAAAAATATCGAGCATGTTCAACGACGTCAAGTCACAAGACGGCGTATCTCACGACATGACCGAATACATGGTTCCGTATATGTACGGCACGCTGGGAATCCTTTACAACACATCGGTCGTAAGTCTCGAAGAGCTTGAAAAATACGGCTGGGGCGTGCTTTGGAACGTGCAAAAGAATCCCAAACTCGAAAACAAAATTCTCATGAAAGACAGTGTGCGCGACACCTATGCCGCCGCAATCTTCTACATGTACGAATACAACCTCCTCCCCGAAAAATACAAAGACTACACCGTACAGCAACTCATCAACTGCACCGACGACGAAATTGTTGCGGCAGCAGAAAAAGTGCTTACCGAACAACGTGAACATATATCGGGCTACGAAGTCGATTTTGGCAAAGACGATATGATAAACGAAATCGTTTACGCCGACTTTGCATGGAGCGGAGATGCTCTTTGGGCGATAGAGGAAGGCGGCTACAACGAGGAAACGGGCGAATATCAACTCGGCTACTACGTTCCCCCGATTGCAAGCAACATCTGGTATGACGGCTGGTGCATACCGACGTCCGTCAACAACAAACTTGCAGCCATGATGTTTATAGACTATATGTGCAGACCGATGAGTTCGGTGCGCAACTCCGTTGCCATCGGTTATACGTCGGCAACCGGCAAAGACATACTTCAAGCGGATGAGGACGTGCTTGCATATCTCGAAGATTGCGAATACGACACGGACGAGTATTTTGCAGACGAAGGTCGCTATCCCGTCATCAACGACACGCTCGGCGTCATGCGCGACTTCGGCAAACGCAACGATGTCGTCGTCAACATGTGGCAACGCGCAAAATCAGGCAACGGAGTGGATGTCAACCTTTGGTATATTATTGCCGCGATTGTCGGTGTGATTGCGGCTGTCGTGGGCGGATACTTTGCCGCTCAAGCAATAAAGTTACGTCCGAGAAAACTCAAAAAATAACTTTTTTCTCAAAGCAAAACCAAACAAACCGTAATATTCCCCTAAAACCTTGACATCAAGTTTTTAGGGGAATATTTTATTAGTATAAAAGAGAGAGAGCAAAAACCATGAAATTTCTTCGCAAACTTTTCATAAAAGATTATCAGGACACGCAAAATCCGACTGTCCGCTTCCGCTACGGACTGGTTGCGGGCATTTTCGGCATAATATCCAACGCCCTTCTTTGCGTGTTCAAACTCATCGTGGGTATCATCGGCAACAGCATCACAATCATCGCAGACGCAATCAACAACCTCTCCGATGCGGGCAGCAGCGTCGTTACGCTTGTAGGGTTCAAACTTTCTGCAACGCCTCCCGACAAGGACCACCCGTTCGGACACGCAAGATACGAATATATCACCTCTCTTCTCGTGTCGGTGACGGTTCTTTTTATCGGAATACTGCTTTTGAAATCATCAATTGAAAAGTGTATCTCGCCCGAAGAAGTAAGCGTAAACGCATACACATATATCGTGCTTGGCGCGGCAATCGTGATGAAACTTGTGCAGATGCTCATTTATATGGACTTTTCAAAGGCAATAAACAGCGGCGCGCTGAAAGCGTCGGCAGCGGACAGTCGCAACGACGTTCTGACAACGCTGGCAGTCCTCATATCAACCGTGGTCATCGACGTTGCAGGCGACAAGATAAGCCCGAAAGTCAGCGTGGACGGCATCATGGGTATTGCCGTGTCGGCATTCATAATCGTGTCAAGCATACTGCTCGTAAAAGAAGCCATATCCCCCATTCTCGGTGAAAAACCGCCCAAAGAACTCGTTGACAAAATCATCGCAAAAATTCTATCCTACGACGGCGTAATCGGCGTACACGACCTTGTCGTACACAGCTACGGCGAAAATCATTGCTTTGTCGTTGCGCATGTCGAAGTCCCCGCCGACGTTGAAATAACAAAAAGCCACGATATAATCGACAACATCGAACACGACTTATGGAACGAAATGCATGTGCGCATCACCATTCACATGGACCCCGTGGACACAAAAAACAAGCAACTCGCCGAGCTGAAACTCCGTGCGCAAACCGCCCTCGCAAATTTGGACGAAAACCTTTCTCTTCACGATTTCAGGCTCGTAAGCGGCGAAACCCACACCAATATGCTTTTTGACGTCGTCATTCCCTACGACAGCAAAATCACGCTCGCACAAGTAAACGACGCAATGCAAAAGGAATTCGGAAATGATCCCGTCAAATACTATTTTGTCATAGATGCGGACAGAAAGATGTCGTGACGCTTGCGTCACGGCGTCAAAAATGCTAATATAAGAAAAACGACAATGCGCTTTGCAATCCGCAAATCGCAAATATAAGGAAACAAGTATGATCACAAGTTCTCAACGCGCAAAACTTCGCAGTATGGCGCAAACCATAAACCCGATCTTCCAAATCGGCAAAAACGGCGTGGGCGACAATCAAGTCAAGGACATCTGCCTTGCGCTCGAATTGCACGAGCTCGTCAAAATCTCCGTCTTGCGCAATGCCGAAGCCAACACCAAAGACGTCTTGAACGAAGTCTGCCAAAAGACCGGCGCAGAGCCTGTCACGGCAATCGGCAACAAAATCGTCATCTACAAGCGCAGCACGCGCGACGACGTCGAACACATCGAGATTTAATTATATGGATTATTTGAAATATAATCTCACTCCCCTGGACGAAGTCAAAGGAGACGAGCCGAAAACCGAAGCCGAAAAGGCGGCGCGTGCCGAACTCAACCGCCACCGCCAAGAAACTCAAAGATACAAACAAAAGTACTTTGAGTACTATGACGACGTCAAAATCAACCACCGCGAAGACTGGTGACTATTTACCGCACAAAAAACGCACCCCGTCGGGTGCGTTTTCTTATTTGCTTGATTTCAAGCGATTATGTTCCTTGCATAGCATTTGACAATTATCTATGTTCGTCTTGCCGCCTTCGCACCACGGTGTTATGTGGTCGGCTTCCATTTCTTCCAATTCGTAATGCGTTTTCTCTCTATGCTCGGCGACACAATGTGGACAAATGCCGTTTTGCCTTTCATATACTTGTCTTTTCTCGTTATCCGTAAAAGCACGAATATTCAAATGCTTTTCGTTGCCGGAAAGTAAATACTCATAAATTCCCGAACGTTTTGTTACATCATCGTCTTGCATTAACTTGACTATTTTTGCTTCTAGCTCTTGTGGGTTGTATATTTTGTCGCCATATGTATTATACAATAAGCCCCAAGCGAGCCCCTTCATTTCCTTGCGATATTTAGGGAATATCGTTTGTGCCCAATTTATAACGGACTGAAAATATTGCCATAACGGAGTAGCGTGCGTATCGTGTTGATGAATAGACATATAATCTTCAAGTTTAATGCCTTCTTTCGCCGAAATCCAAGACAAAACCGTTTCCAAATAGTCTTGACGGTTGACTTCGCCATTAAGATATTTGTTTGCAAGCAAATATGCCACGCAACCATTTTTCGAGAAATAGCGTTTTGCATCGGAAAGCCACTCACCAGTGTAAATTGCATTGCGAAGTTCTTGTTCTTTTAGTTGCACACCCGCAATATTGATAATCTTAAACCAATCGAGTTTTTCTTTGTCATTTCCTTTACAAATATAAATCATCAACGGATAATCCAATATCTGATTCTTTTCTGTTTCGGTAAGATTATGGAAAGCACGACTATTAAGAGAAAAATCGCCGTTAACATATTGGCAAATACTAATCGTGCGTTGTTGTCCGTCAAGAAGTTCATAATTGCCTTTTTCATCTTCCACCCAATACATAACGTTGAGCGGAAAGTCTTTTGTAACAGTTTCAATAACGGCATTACGCTGTTTTTCTTTATATACAAATTCGCGTTGATAGGCAGGACGTATATTTAATTTTCCGCCATATCCGACAACGCCGTTTTCTTCATTGTCTATATAATCTTTGACTATCTCTCGAATAGAAACTTTATGCAATTTAATTTCCATTAATTTTTCTCCTTATCATTATGCGAGCATATTTAGGTTGACCATTGACTGCAACTCTTCCTCCAACTAGAACATCTTTGGGCACATAATACCTATCTAACCCCATAATTTCGAACTGATCAGGATTATACTTATCCAAAAATGTTATCGGTACACCCATGATTCCATTACATTTTCCGACGGATAATGATTCTATTGTAGATCCTTCTTCCGTTGATGATCGTAAAACATGGGAAATCTCCGAGCCATCTTGCACTATTTGCGAGTCCAAGGATTTCAAATTGTGCGGGATTATATTTATCGATGAATGTGATTGGGACTCCCATGATTCCATTACACTTTTCGACGGATGATAACTCTGAAATAAGGCGTAATCTGTCTGTCTGTCTGTCTGTCTGTCTGTCAAAATTGTCAGCATGTTTAACTGTGTAAGTCAAATCTTTTTCATTATTTCCTTTGCGGAATTTGACAATTTCAAATTGATCCGGATTGTATTTATCCAAATATGTTATAGGTACACCCATATCACCACTTCTATCATCGCTTGGTAAATAATCACATGGAATATCTGCAACTTTTGAAACCTCAATGGCATCGTAATTATCATACTTTGGGTAATCTTCGGGAGTATATTTTTTATAC
>ERZ1026894.690-NODE-690-length-23361-cov-15.688149_pt1 | contig 23361 bp, 25 predicted proteins | sample MGYA00380177_ERZ1026894 | MGnify/ENA primary metagenome ERZ1026894 (study PRJEB33269, sample SAMEA4719813) | human gut metagenome | biome: human-associated habitat; feature: organic feature; material: feces | place: Cameroon | collected 2013-10 ... | reverse complement strand
GCCACAGTGGCGGGGCGTGACAGAAGGAAAAGCCAGGATAAGCCCCGGTGAAGCCGCAGTGTCGGGGCGTGACAGAAGAAAAAGTCAGGCTAAGCCCCGGGGAAGCCGCAGTGGCGGGGCGTGACAGAAGGAAAAGTCAGGCTAAGCCCCGGGGAAGCCGCAGTGGCGGGGCGTAACAGATGAAAAAGTCAGGATAAGCCCTGAGGCAGCCACAGTGCCGGGGAAAAATAAAACAAATAAGAATACGTCCTACGGTTTTTAGTGGAACGGATCAGAAGGAGGAAAAGTGATGATTACAGACAAATACATAGAAAATAGAATAGAGGAAATTAATAAGGAATTGGAAAAAATAAGAAAAGTGGAGAAAAAGTTTCCACAGGGAGAACTGCAATGCTTCAAAAATGAAAACCGTTATAAATGGAAAATAAAGGAAGAGAATGGACTACGCTATCTTCCAAAAAACGAAAGAAATCAGGCGGAAATATTGGCATTAAAGAAATATTATGAATGTAGGAAAAAAGAATTGGAGAGCGAAGCCGCTGGATGGAAAGCTTATTTGAGAAAAACAGACAAGATTAAAATAAGTTCAGAATATTTATTAAATCATCCGGAGTATGGAAGATTGCTGGCTAAGAATTTTAGACCATTGAACAGGGAACTAGAGCGGTGGCAGGAGGAACCATATGAAAAATGTACAAAACATCCGGAAGACCTATTGGTACAGGGAACTCATGGGAAAATGCTACGGTCTAAATCAGAAGCAATTATTGACAGAATGCTGTTTCAAAATAAAATACCATTTCACTATGAGGAAAAATTGGTTTTAGATGGAATTATTTTATATCCTGATTTTGTGATACGACATCCCATCACAGGACAATTTTTTTACTGGGAGCATTTTGGAATGATGGATAATCCGGATTATTGCAAACATGCCTGCGACAAAATAAAATTATATTGTCAAAATGGTATCATTCCATCCGTAAACCTGATTCTTACATATGAAACAAAACAGTATCCCTTGAGCGCAGAAAAAGTAGAAATGATTTTGCAGGAATATTTTGGTTGTAGCAGAGGTAATGCCGTGATAGGATAAAACATATCAGCAATAGTAAGATAAGGGGGATATGCAAAATGAAGCACCTGATTATTGTAAAGTTTAAAGAAAATGTATGGGACAGGGAGACCGAGGCGAGCAGAGAAATGCTTGCGGATATCCGGGGGATCTTCGATCGGACGAAGCAGATCGAAGGCGTCCATACAGTGAACATTTATGAAAATGTGACGCCGAGACCGAACCGGCATGACCTGATGATAGAGATGGAGATGGATCCGGAGGCGCTGCCTGTATACGATGATTCCGCGGCTCATCAGGAATGGAAGGCAAAGTACGGGGAGTATATTCAGACTAAGACCATTTTTGATTATGAATAAAGTATATAATTTTATGAGATAGGAGAAAACGAGAATGAAAGAAAACCAGAATATGATTGCAGGTCAGATCAATTAACAGATGACAGAAGGGCTGGAGGCAGTTATGGAAGAATTTGATATCAGAGAAGCTACGCCGAAAGATGCGGAGAAGATTATCACATATTTAGCGCAGGTAGGTGGAGAGACAGATTATCTGTCCTTTGGAAAAGAAGGGCTTCCTATTTCGACAGAAGCGGAAGAGAAATTCATACAGAATATAAATAAGGAGGAACATTCCGTTCTCTATGTAGTATGGAAAAATGGAGAGATCGTCGGAGATGCCAGCTTAAGCGGATTCCCCAGAAGGATGAGCCACCGCGCCGAATTTGGAATCTCCGTGGCAAAGTCGGAATGGGGGAAGGGAATTGGTAGTGCACTGTTACAGAAATGCATTATGTATGCAAAAGAACATACGATAGAACTGATCAATCTGGAAGTCCGAAGTGATAATATACGCGCTATTCATGTCTATGAGAAATATGGATTCCGGAAAATCGGGACCTCGCCGGCGTATTATAAGATGGACGGAACATATTATGATTTCGATCTGATGGTATTAGACCTTAGAAGGAAATCTAGAGGACTGCAAAGAAACTCAGAGGACTAGAAAGAAACCTAGAGGACTGCAAAGAAACTCAGAGGACTACAAAGAAACTCAGAGGACTACAAAGAAACTCAGAGGACTACAAAGAAACACAAAGGAGCCATAACACCATGGAAATATTTGACATCGTAGATGAAAAAGGCATTCCCACAGGGGAGACCATAGAACGCACACAGGCGCATGAAAAGGGGGTCCGCCACAGAACCGCCCATATCTGGATCGTGATGGAACAGGACGGAAAAGCCCAGCTGTTATTGCAGAAGCGCTCCGCTGAGAAAGACAGTTTCCCGGGGCGGTTCGATACCTCTTCCGCCGGACATATTCAGGCTGGGGATGAGCCGGAAGAGTCCGCAATCCGGGAGCTTCACGAAGAACTGGGAATCCGGGCATCAAAGGAGGATCTTACATTCGCCGGATGTTTTGATATTCAATACGAGAAAGAATTCTATGGAAAAATGTTCCGGGACAATGAAGTAGCATTCGTCTACATGTACACCAAGCCTGTAGATGCTAAAAAGCTTACCCTGCAAAAAGAGGAAGTGGAGAGCGTGGAATGGTTCGATATGGAGGAACTCGATACCGCGTTGCAGCCGCCCAGAGACCAAAGGTTCTGCGTTCCCATGGAGGGCTTTCGGATTGCTAAACGATGGTGGGAGAGCAGAAGATAAGGATGGAAGCACATGACAGAGACGATTTCGATGCCGGAGGTTTTGGTGTATTACGATGCCATACGGCAGGAACCGGAAGTGAAGCATGGACAATGTATGAAAACGCTAAAGTATAAAAGAATGCAGTAGACAGATAGGCAGAGTAAAAAGAGCCGCCCTCTTACGAGGACAGCTCTTTTATATTGTAATCTTCTTATTGGCGATTTATTGACGATGCCATTGAATTACTTCACAGTTACGGAAGTGATGTGAGGGTTCACACCTTCGTACCAGTACAGGAAGCCTTCCATATCAACGGTGTCACCGATCTTTAAGTTCTTTACTGCGTTGTAAACATCGGTGGTGTTGTCGCACAGATAAGACTCAACGGTGAAGGTATAGGTCTGACCATTCAGAGATACGTTGAAGTACAGGTCGTTACCGTCTTCGCCGGAACCGTCCCAGTTGTACAGGAAAGCAACATCGTTGCCGTCAGCATCCTGACCAGCAGCTTCTACGGTCATGCCCTTGAAAGATACGAACTGGTTCTGGTAGTTGATCAGATCATCGGTACCTAACAGATCGGTCACATCGGTAACGGGAGCAATGTAGCTGCCCTCTTCGATCTCGAAGGTAGCACCTTCAGCGATCTCAACTTCACCGGACCACTCGGTCTTATAACCGGTTACTTTGATCTTGGTACCGGGTACCAGCTTTGCATAATCCTCTTCGGAACATACGGAATTGTAGATGAAGTAAGCGCCGTCCTGATCCTGGGTGTACAGGGTAGCCTTGTCTTCCCACCAGGACTGTTTAGCCTGAACATAAGCCTCGATCACAACTTCGGAATCGAGATCAGCAGCCATGTACTCTTCATAGGTCATAACACCCTCGGACTTCTCATCAGCAACAGCCTCAGTAGCCTCGGTAGCAGCTTCGGTAGTAGCAGCTTCGGTAGTAGCCTCGGTGGTGGCAGCAGCGGTAGATTCAGCAGCAACGTCTGCATTGCTGTTTCCACATGCAGCGAGAGACAGAACCAGAGCCATAGCCATGGTTAATGCAAGTGTCTTCTTTTTCATAATAATCCTCCATTCCTGCGCTTTGTGGCGCATATGGGTCTGTGCAGATACACAGACATCTCCTCATTTTATCCGGCGCATTCAGACACCGAACAGTTCCATTATACCTGAAACGTAAGATAAATCAAGGCTTTTTGCAAAAAGAGGCCCCATCCGCAGGAAAATACCATCAGAGACTATCTTACGAATGGGGGCTGAAAAATTACTTCTTTCTGTTTTTTAAATATTCCCGTCCTACATACAGCAGAATCAGAACCCAGGTGACAGCCAGTGTGCTTAACAGGATCACGGAAGCCCGGGGCATGGCACCCAGTTCCTTTTTGCCGAAGGAGGCATCACTTGCCTGATCGAGACGGTACAGGCTTTCTACATCACTGTATAATTTCTGAATATAGGTATCATCCACAGTCTCTTTTCTGCGGGTGGACTTCACTACATTTTCAATCAACTGTCCGGAAGCGTCGCGTAAGGATGCGGAACCGTTGAAGACCGGTGTAACGAAGGTGCTGTCTACGTTGTCAAGCAACAGTTTGGAAGCCTCAATTTTCACCGCATAATGTGTACCGTTATCTGCACCGCTTTTGGACAGATAATCCTGATACTCTGCGGAGTTTTGCGCCTTAGAGGTTACAGGTACATAGCCTTCTGTCTCGGAATAAGCGATCTGCACATCGTTGGTGAGCAGATACTGGGCAAACAGCCAGGATGCCAGTACTTCCTGAGAGTCTGATTTATTGAAAACGCAGACGGAAGGACCCTGGGAGATCATTTCGGGATGCTCCGGGTCAAACTGGGGAATCATCCGCACGGCGGTCTCAAACTGCACCAGAGAGTCCTCACTGATATCCGACAGCGGAGCGTCCGTACCCATCCAGGTGGCTCCGGCAGTGGAATCAATGGCAAAAATACATTGCCCGGCATTCAGGAAGTTCGCAGGATAACCGGAGATCTTAAAGGTGGAAAAGGCACCGCTTTTTACGTGGCCGGCAATACCATACAGGAGATCCGTAGTGGTATCGTTGAAAAGTTCAATGCTGCCGTCAGCTGTGGAATATCCTGCGTCCTTTTGCTTTAACATCTGGATCATCATGTTGTCGGTGGACTTGTAGATAAACGGGATCAGTACATTCTGCCCGTTGACTACATAGGTGCCGTCCGCATTTTTAGCGGTGGCAGCCTCGGAGACCTCCCAGATGAAATCCCAGGTCAGTACATCCGGCAGAGTATATCCAAGATTTTCCACGTAGGTCTTATTCACGTAGCAGGCTTCGGTGGAACGCATGTAGGGTACGGCATAGTAATGCCCGTCGATGGAGCATTCATTCAAAAACTGCGGAATGACTTCTTCTCTGGTAGGACCATCATAGGCAAGCTCCGTGCCGCCCAGACCGTATTTTTCATCGGCAAACAGGTCATCCAGAGGAACTACGGTATTCTGTCCGGTGAGGTAGGTGGCAATGTGATCCGGGTAGGTGATGCAGACATTGGGTGTCGTATTGGTGGAAATATTGGTAATGACATCGTTGTAAATTTTGCCGTAATCCGTGTATAGATTCAGGTTCACCGTGATATTGGGATACAGGGCTTCAAAATCCGCAATGGCTTTTTTGTAGATTTCCGTCTGGGTCTTGTTGGTATCATTTTTCGCCCAGAAGGTGATCTCATAGTTTCTGGAAGTATCGAATTCCTCCGGAACAGTGAATTCCGGCAGCCCCTTGGAACCATGGCAGCCGGTCAGAGATAGGGACAGCCCGCCCAGGGCACATAAGAGTGCCAGCTTTTTGCTAAATCGACTCATCCTTTGGTACCTCCTCTGGCAACGCCTGCCATGACTTTTTTACGAAATACGAGGAACAACACCACCAGAGGAACGGAGATCACGACCACCGCAGCCATCATGGCGGGGATATTCTCTCTGCCGAAACCATTCTCACGGATCTCCTGGATACCGTTGGATACCAGATAGTAATCCGGATCATCGGTGATCAGTCTGGGCCACACATAGGAGTTCCAGCATTCGATAACCTTCAGGATCACGATAGTGATCAGCGTGGGTTTGCAGATGGGCACCATGACCTTACGCAGATATCGCAGATCGGAAGTACCGTCCACCTTGGCGGCATAATACAGCTCATCCGGAATCTGTGCGAAATTCTCCCGCAGCAGATAGATATAAAATACGCTGGTCACGGAAGGCAGGATCAGGCCGGTGAAGGTATTGCGCAGATCCAGGTTCGTGATAGTGGTGAAATTCGTAATGACCACCAGCTCGTTCGGAATCATCATCAGAGATAAAAATAACGTAAAGATCAGATCTTTTCCGGCAAAGTTTAACCTTGCAAAAGCGAAGGCCGCCAGGGTGATGACCACCAACATGATGGCAGTGGTGACCACAGTGAAAAACAAAGTGTTCCACAGATATCTTCCCAGAGAAACAGTGGTAAAAGCGTCCACGTAGTTCTGCAAAGTGGGAGACAGGGTGAAAAACTTCGGAATATATTCCGCATTATAGGAGCCGTAGCTTTTTACGGAGGTCAGTACCATCCAGTAAAAAGGGAACAGTACGATCAGTGCCCACAGACACAGAAAAAAGTAGACGATCCCATTGCGGATATTGCCACAGATCCGGGTGCGCTTTTCTTGTTTTTTATAATCAGATGTAACATCAGACATCACAAAAACCTCCTTTCCTATACATAGTGGACATGCTTTTTGCTGACCAGCAGATTGATGCAGGTGATGGTCAGGACGATGGCAAACAGCAGGATCGCCGCAGCGGAAGCATAGGAAGGATATCCGCCGCTGTCGCCGTAGAGCATGTCGTAGACGTAACCGACGATGGTATTCATCTCTGCAGCATTTAAGTTCGTGCCGAAGAGCGCCACGGCATCACTGTATGCCTTGAATGCGCCGATAAAGCCGGTGATGATCAGGTAGAATACCATGGGGGAGATCATGGGCAGTGTGATCTTCGTGAACATCCGGAAACGGGAAGTTCCGTCCACTCTTGCCGCATTGTAGTACATGGGGTTCACGCTGGCGAGAGCACTGGTCAGGATCAGAATCTTAAAAGGCATAACGATCCAGATGGTGTAAAAGCACAGCACGAACATTTTCGCCCAGTAGGGTCCGTCGATGAAATCCACGGAGCTGCCGCCGAAAAACTGAATCAGCAGATTGATCAGACCGTCGGAGTAAGGAGTCTTTTTGAAAAGAATCATGAAGACCAGACCGACCGCCAGAGTATTGGTTACGTAGGGCAGGAAAAATATGGTCTGGAACAGATCCCGCAGCGGTTTGATGGAGCTTAAGGCAGCGGAGATCAAAAGCGCCAGTCCGGTGGAGACCGGAACGGTGATGATGACCAGAATAAAGGTATTTTTCAATGCCTGTAAAAAGTACGGATCGTGGAGCACATAGGAATAATTATACATGCCTGTGCCGTAAAAGGTCTGGGATGCGGAATTGTAACCCTCTTCAAAGGAGTACACGAATACGTCGATAAGAGGATAGATCATAAAAGCACCCAGAAACAGGAATGCCGGCAATAGATAGAGCCAGGCTTTCATATTTTGTTTTTCCATAAGAGACCTCAATTCTTTCTGCAGCCCATGAATTGCGCCGGACTGCAAAATCGGATAAAATATTAGAAACGGATGCGTTCTTCGGTGTCGGTGCAAAAGAGGAATACTTTTGCGGGCTTTAAGGCGAAATGCACTTTTCCGGTGGGAAGAGATCTGCCTTCGTCCGCATCAATGATGGAACGGATGGTAACGTTCTGGGACTTCTCATGGGTGGAAACAATGCTCACATCCCGGCCCATGACCTCCAGACGCACCAGATCGCAGGAGAGCGGTCCGTCCTCTTTTAAGACGAAGCCTTCCGGGCGGATGCCGACATGCACGGGCTGATCCGCCACTCCGGGAGTGGACAGGACAGCCTCGGAGCCAATGTATAACTGCTCATTTTTTACCTCACCGGAAAATACATTGATGGGAGGTGTGCCGAGGAACTTTGCAACGAACAGATTCACGGGATCATCGTATACGTTCTGGGGCTTGCCGATCTGCTGTACGATACCGTCCTTCATCACGACGATCATATCGGAGATGCTCATGGCTTCGTCCTGATCGTGGGTAACGAAGATGGTGGTGATCTGCGTCTCCTGCTGGATCCGGCGGATCTCTTCTCTGGTCTGGAGACGGAGTCTTGCATCCAGATTGGAGAGAGGCTCATCCAAAAGAAGAACTTTTGGCAGCTTGACTAAGGCTCTGGCGATGGCAACACGCTGCTGCTGGCCGCCGGAGAGCTCATTGGGCTTACGCTCTAACAAGTGGTCGATCTGTACCAGTTTTGCTGCCTCCAGCACGCGCTTGCGCATCTCTTCTTTGGAAAGCTTGTCAGCACCCTTCAGATTCTCCAGGGGGAACTGAATGTTTTTTTCCACAGTGAGGTGGGGGTAGAGGGCATAGTTCTGGAACACCATGCCGACACCGCGGTTCTCGGGCGGAAGTCCGGTGACATCATCTTCGCCGAAAAAGATCTTGCCATCGGTGGGTTTCAGCAGACCGCAGATCAGATTCAGGGCAGTACTTTTGCCACAGCCGGAGGGACCTAAGAGTCCGATCAGCTTGCCGTCGGGAATCTCGAAGTCGAAGTCATTCACGGCAATGACATCTTCGCGGTTCTTCCTGCCGCGGACAGGGCCGCGCGCGGGGAATTTCTTGGTCAGATGCTGTAATACGATTTTCATGTGTATATTTCCTTTCTTATAATGAATCTAAAATAAGTCGAACAGTTCAGTCCGCGCCATTCGCAAAGCCGCGTTATCACGCTTTTACGTCACTTCGTGACTGCCTTTGCTCATAAATTGGCGCTCTGTGCATGAATATATTCATGACTGAACTGTTGCGCTAAATCCCATAGGAGTACTTCAAAATCCCACAGTGATTTGCACCATGTGGATTTAAATTCCGTAGGAATCACGCAAAATCACAAATGATTTTCAGATTCCATAGGAATCTTTCAAATCATTCGATATATGATCCAGATCGGGGTATACGAAGCTCTCGGAGATGCCAAATACCCGCAGGCTTTCAATAAAGTATTGTTTCCGCCCTGAGGGAATAATGATCTTATACAGCATATTTTCATCGCAGATATCTTCCAGACGCTCCAGAGAGTTATGTACGGTAAAGTTGGAGTACTGGGAGTACATGCGGAGGTTGTTCTCCGTGGAGCTGCAAGCCAGGATCTTGTTTTTTAATTCCGGATTGTGGTGGTTGTGTTTGAAGGCGGGCAGCAGCATTTCCTGTGTGGTGTCGGCATCAATGGGATAGATGCAGTTGCCGAAGCCTTCCTTCTCGTTCAACAGGCCCGGTGTCAGTACCCAGACGCAGGCATCGGTGTCCGGAGTCTCTCGGTAAGTCTCCGTGGCGAAAAATACGGCGATCAGGGGAGACTGGGTCCAGTCTAACATTCTCGTGGGCAGACCGTAGTGCTGCATCAGGGAGACCCAGCCGGCGTAATTGTGTTTGTCGGGAGGATTGTCCAGGATCTGTCTCGCCCGGATATAGAAATCATTGGCAATATAGCGTTCGGAGTCCAGCCTTTTCTGGCTTCGTTGGATGGAAGGGATCAGAGTCAGATCCGCGTTCTCTTCCCCGCGGAACCAGAGGCGGACGCCGTGCTTCTGGCGTAATGTGCTGACGAACTGCAGGAGTTCATCGATGGTGCTTACTTTTTGTGTTAACATGATAGACCTCGTTCTTATTTTATCCTAGTTGGATGCCTACGGATTGTTTTGTGCTATTTGCATATTGTGAAGCTTACGCTTCCCTTTTATGCTCATATCGGGGCATCAAGCTACTTTATTATAGATGGTTTTTCGCAGTTGTACAAGTAGCCATTCTGTGGTATGGTAAAAGAAAGAATACGGAAAACGTTTTTATAATAAAAATAAAGCACGCAGGAAGGAGTACACTATGGCAAAATGGCTTGATAATGCAATCTTTTATGAAATTTATCCCCAGTCTTTTCTAGATACCAATGGTGACGGTATCGGTGATTTTCAGGGTATCATAGAAAAACTGGATTATATTAAGGAACTGGGATGTAATGCGATCTGGATGAATCCCTGTTTTGCATCCCCCTTCGGAGATGCAGGCTATGATGTGGCGGACTACTATCAGGCAGCGCCCAGATACGGCACCAATGCGGACCTGAAGCGTCTGTTTAACGAAGTACACAAGCGGGATATGCATATTCTGTTAGACCTGGTACCGGGACATACATCTGTGGCACATCCCTGGTTTAAGGAGTCCTGTAAGGCAGATCGTAATGAATTTACCGATCGTTATATCTGGACCGACAGCACCTGGGGACAGCTGGAGAACATGGGAAGCCTGTGTGGTATCTCCGAGAGAGAGGGCTCTGTGATCGTGAACTTTTTCGCACACCAGCCGGCACTCAATTACGGATTTTATAAAAAGACACAGGACTGGCAGCAGGATCCCGATGATCCCGGCCCTAAGGCAACGCTTGCAGAGATGGAAAATGTCATGCGGTTCTGGATCGGCATGGGTTGTGACGGCTTCCGTGTGGATATGGCAGGTTCTCTGGTGAAAAACGATGAGGACGGCAAGGGAAACATTGCTCTGTGGAGAAAGGTAAGAGCGTTCCTGGATGCAGAGTTTCCCGAGGCAGTGCTGGTATCCGAATGGGGAGAACCGGACAAGTCCCTGCAGGGCGGCTTCCATATGGACTTTTTACTTCATTTCGGACCGTCTCATTATAACGACCTGTTCCGCTGCGAGGAGCCTTTCTTCTCCGGAAGAGGTAAGGGTGATGTGGCAGCCTTCGTAGAGAAATATAAGGAGAACTATGAAAAAGCACAGCGCAAGGGTCTGATCTGTATCCCTTCCGGCAACCACGATATGGATCGTCTGGCGAGAAGCATTCATGGGGAGGAGTTAAAGGTGGCATTTGCATTTCTTCTGTCCATGCCCGGTGCACCGTTCCTGTATTACGGTGATGAGATCGGTATGCGTTATGTGGAAAATCTGCACTCCGTAGAGGGCGGGTACGGACGTACCGGTTCCCGTTCCCCCATGCAATGGGATCATACCACCAACGCCGGTTTCAGCGCGGCACCGAAGGAAAAACTTTATGTAAAACAGGATGAAGCCACTGACCGTCCCACGGTGGAGGCGCAGATGGCAGATCCGGATTCTCTGTACCATGAGATTCAGAAATTGACAGGTATTCGTCAGGTTCACAGCGCATTGCAGAGCCGCGGAGAGATCGAGTTTGTCTATGCCGAGGAAAAACAATATCCTCTGGCGTATCTGCGCAGTGACGACAAGGAGAAGATTCTGGTCATCATCAATCCGGCGGACAGAGAGGTCAGCTTCGACGGGGACTATGCGGTAAAGGAAGCATTGTATACCTTCGGCGGAGAAGCTGCATTTGCAGGCGGAAAGGTTACTGTGCCCGGGGGCAGCGCCGGATTTTATCTGTTGTAGGTGGTGGAATATATTTTAAAAGAAGTGGATGATCAGTCTGGCGTAGCGGAGGAGCTTTTGAAAAAATGATTGCGGTATCTCCAAAAAAATATGCTATAATGAACGCAGATCATGAACTGTGTCGGATGCATCCCTTACACAATATGACTGTTTGCAGGCGATATTGGGTAAGTTATGCGGAGTATAGATAAATGGAAAGAGAACCGTATGAACCAGGTAAATTATCAGAAAGAATTAGAAAAAATTTTAAATACCTTACAGGAGAAGAGCGAGGCAGCGCCGGATTACCGGCCGCCCCGCCTGCTTCTGCATAGCTGCTGTGCGCCGTGCAGCAGTTATTGTCTGGAATATCTGTGTCGTTATTTTCTGATCACGGTATTTTACTACAATCCCAATATTTCTTTTTCAGAAGAATATCAGAAGCGTGTGGCAGAGCAGAAACGCCTGATCGCCGCTTATAATAGGGAGGAAAAAGGCTGGCCCATTGATATCGTGGAGGGAGATTATGAACCAGAGCGCTTTTACGAGATGGCGAAGGGCTATGAGAACTGTCCCGAAGGGGGAGAGAGGTGTTTCCGCTGCTTCGACCTGCGGCTGCGCAGGACCGCGGAGCTGGCGGCAGGTGGCGGTTATGACTATTTTGCCACGACCCTGACCATCAGCCCTCTGAAAAATGCGGCGAAGATCAATGAGATCGGGCAGGCATTGTCCGGGGAATATAGTATCCCCTGGCTGCCCTCGGATTTCAAGAAAAAGAACGGATATAAGAGATCCATCGAACTGTCCGCAGAGTATGAACTGTACCGGCAGAATTACTGCGGCTGTGCTTTTTCTAAAGCGGAGAGGGAAGCACAGATTGCAAATGCGTAATTGCGTCTTGCGGGATAATGGATTTTAGGATATAGTAGAAATATTGAAAACAGCATAACAGCGTGAGAGATAGAATTGTGACTGCACAAGATATTCCGATACATTACAGGCAACGGAATACCCGCAGATTACTGAAAGGTATGAGGATGAACTGACATGAAGAAATTTTTAGAAATGCTGACAGAGGAAATGCAGCAGGCATTTACCGCAGCCGGTTATGACGGAAATCTTGGAAAAGTAATGCTTTCCAACCGTCCCGACCTGTGCGAATATCAGTGTAACGGCGCCATGGCGGGAGCCAAGCTGTATAAAAAAGCCCCCATCATGATCGCAAACGACGTGGCAGAGCAGTTAAAAGACAGCAAGGTATTTTCCGAAGTGGTGGCAGTAGCCCCCGGATTCCTGAACCTGAAGGTCAGTGAGGCATTTTTGCTCACCTATTTACAGGGCATGGAGGCAAATGAAAAATTCGGTCTGGAGAAGCCCGAACATCCCAAGAAGATCATTATCGACTACGGCGGCCCCAACGTGGCAAAACCTCTGCATGTGGGACATTTACGTTCCGCAGTGATCGGTGAGAGCGTAAAACGCATCAGCCGCTATGTGGGACATGAGGTTATCGGTGATGTGCATCTGGGTGACTGGGGATTACAGATGGGTCTGGTGATCACCGGTTTACAGGAGAGACAGCCGGATCTGGTATATTTTGATGAGAACTACACCGGGGAATATCCTGAAGAGGCACCTTTTACCATCAGCGAACTGGAGGAGATATATCCCGCAGCCAGCGCCAAGTCCAAGGAAGATCCCGAGTACAAGGCGAAGGCGATGGAAGCGACCTTCAAGCTGCAGAGCGGTGTGAGAGGATATCGTGCTCTGTGGAAGCACATTATCAATGTGTCTGTGAACGACCTGAAGAAGAATTATTCCAAATTAAACGTAGAATTTGACCTGTGGAAGGGCGAGAGTGATGTCCACGACATTATCCCGGAAATGATTGCCTATATGAAGGACAACGGTTATGCGCACTTAAGCGAGGGCGCACTGGTGGTAGACGTCAAGGAAGAGACCGACACCAAGGAGATCCCTCCCTGCATGATCTTAAAATCCGACGGAGCCTCTCTGTACAATACCACGGATCTGGCTACTATCATGGAGCGTATGAAACTGTATCATCCCGACGAGCTGATCTATGTGGTGGATAAGCGTCAGGAACTGTATTTTGAACAGGTATTCCGCTGCGCCCGCAAGACGAAGCTGGTGGAGCCGGAGACCGAGCTTAAGTTCTTAGGCTTCGGTACCATGAACGGCAAGGACGGCAAGCCCTTCAAGACCAGACAGGGCGGCGTCATGCGTCTGGAGAACCTGATCAAGGATACTCAGGATGAGATGTATAAGAAGATCAAGGAAGGTCGTGACATGGACGATGCCGAGGCAAGAAAGGTAGCGGATGTGGTAGCTATCTCTGCCTTAAAATACGGCGATTTGTCCAACCAGGCATCCAAGGATTATATTTTTGATATCGACCGCTTTACTTCCTTTGAGGGAGATACCGGTCCCTACATCCTGTATACCATTGTGCGTATCAAGTCCATTCTGAATAAATACAAGGAGCAGGGTGGGGATCTGACTGCTGTGCAGTTGCAGCAGCCCGGCAATGCTTCCGAGAAAGAACTGGCAATGGAACTGGCACAGTTCAATACCATGATCGCTACTGCAGGAGAGGAACTGGCTCCCCATAAGGTATGCGCGTATATCTATGACCTTGCCAATGCGTTCAACCACTTCTACCATGAGACCAAGATCCTGGGAGAAGAAAATGAGGAGCGCAAGCAGGGACTGGTAGCACTTCTGGTGCTGACCAGAGATATTCTGGAGACCTGCATTGACATGCTGGGATTCGAAGCTCCGGAGAAAATGTAATAAAAATAATATCTATTTAGTAAACCCGCTGAAAAACGGGGACACAAAGCCAGATGGGTCTAAGGTCTGAACATAGAGAAAAATCAGACTATGACAGCCGGTTGCAGCAGATTCCTGAGTGTAGGGGAGTATGTTTATCGTGAGCCGTCTGTCAGTGCACATTTTTGGCAGACGGCTTTTATTGTGCCGTAGAAGGGGAAAACGATGTCTTTAAACTATGAGCAGAACGAAAATGACATCCTGAATAAATTATTGCCGGAATATAGACAGCATTCTGTACAAAGAAAAAGCAATCCAGAAGCAGTTACAGGACACATTGGAGAAAGTGAAGCTGAGTAACGAGATCATTTCCTCCATCGCCAGAACTTACCAGTATATTTCACGGATCGATATTCAGGCAGATTATTTCGAAGAGATCAATAACCGGGATACCGAGCATCTGAAGTTCACGAAATCGGGAAAGCTGTCGGAAAGCAATGAAAAGGTATGCAGACAATACGTGGCGGAGGAGTATCAGGAGGCATTTTTCAAATTTGTGGATCTGAAGACCCTGCCGGAACGCATGAAGAATGAAGAGACGTTAGTCCTAGAATACCGGATGAAGGATGGCGACTGGCACAGACTCCGTTTTGTGGAAAAAAAGAGAGACGAAAACGGTGTACTGACCCATGTGCTCTGCCTGATCCGCAGCATCAGCGATACCAAGAAGTGGGAACATGAACTGATGTATCAGGTGGAGGAAGCCAGGAAGGCAGCAGCTTTGAAGGCCCGTTTCCTGTCAAATATGAGTCATGATATCCGGACACCCATGAATGGCATTATCGGCACGCTGAATCTGGCAAACCGTTATCCGGATGATCTGGAGGTACAGAGAAAGTGCCGGGAACAGATCATGACTTCATCGAAGTATCTGGTCTCTATCGTGAATGATATTCTGGATATGAACAAACTGGAGTCGGGAGGTGTAGTGGAACAGGAGATTCCGTTTAATCTGGCAGAACTGCTGAACCGGGTTAACCTCGGCAAGCAGAAGCAGGCGGCAGAAAAGAATGTGGAATATATTGTTGACTGGGAACAGAGTGATATCCGCCATATGGATCTGGCAGGGAATCCAATCTATGTGGAGAGACTGCTGACCAATATTTCTGATAATGCGGTTAAATTTACCGGACCGGGCGGCAGTGTGCGTGTCTGGTGTGCAGAAAAATATGCGGACGAGGAGCGGGTAGTCTATGAATTCGGCTGTGCCGATACTGGTATCGGCATGAGTGAAACCTTTCTGGAACATGCTTTTGAACCGTTCACGCAGGAGAATGAGACCAGCAGATCCAGGTACGAAGGCACAGGACTGGGACTTGCCATTGCAAAGAAAATCGTGGACAGGCTGGATGGAGACATTGCCATAGAGAGTAAAAAAGGCGTCGGAACTACTGTGACCATGACACTTCCGTTCAAAATCGGGGAACCGGTGGAGAAGGAGAAGAACGTAAACTATGAGGAAATCCCGGTGGAAGGTCTGCGGGCGCTGTTAGCAGAGGACAATGAACTCAACATGGAGATCACAAAATTCATGCTGGAGGATTACGGGATCCACGTAGAGTGCGCTGCAGACGGAGAAGAGGCGGTACAAAAGTTCAAAAATCTGAGTTGGGATATTACGATGTGATCTTCATGGACATTATGATGCCGAAGCTAAATGGCTGGGATGCCACCCGCAGGATCCGGTCCATGAAACGGTCGGATGCCGGAAATGTCCCCATCATTGCCATGAGCGCCAATGCCTTTGCGGAAGACATTATCAACAGCCGATGGATGAAAAGAAGCTGTTGGAAACAGTGAAGGAATGCATTATGTTCCGGGACCATTCCTGAAGAAACAGCATAGAAACAGCCTAGAAAAGGGCAGAGGATATCCTCTGTCCTTTTCCTATATTAGGATGACTTATCGTGCAACATTACGTACTGAAAATGGTGGGACAACCGGATATAATAGCTACAAAGACAGGAGTTTTTTCTGTGAAGCATGTGGCCTACATTATGGAAAGGAGAAAAATTATGATTTCATTTATATTGTGTCTGTTGCTGTTAACCATTTTATTCGGAATCGCATATAAGATTACCGGGGCAATTTTAAAGGCCTGTGTGTGGCTGCTGATCCTGTTGCCCATCGGCCTCATCCTGTCGGGCGTGGGAGTGATCTTCTGCTGTACAATCATTTTAATACCGGTAGGGATCGGAATTATCAAGGCCGGGATCCGGATGATATTGCCGGGGTAAAGAAATAAAATGATAACAGACTGCCTGATGTGTGGTAAAATAAAGTTATCGCATATCAGGCAGTTTCATTATTATTGATATATAGTATTGATAAATCAGGAAAGGTGATGGCATATGGAGATCAAAAGTATACTGATCAAAGATACAACGAGAGAAGAGCGGATCCGCATTATACAGGAGGGTTTGAACCAGTGCGGTGGAGCCTGTGACTTCTGCAACGGTTGTGATAATCTGGGCGGTGGTTCCGTGGATACATTTTATGAACCGTACATTAACGGGGAGAAGGAACTGCGGCAGCTGAATGAGGAATACAGAAGCAACATGGGACTGGTGAGATAGGAGACGGGCTATGTTTTTCATACCGTGTATTAAGTGGAATAAGCACTATTATGTGCGGACAAGCTGCTGTAATACGCTGTATGAACTGGATCCGGAGATGGGAAAGGCCATTGCCCGGGGAGAGCAGGTACTGATTCGCCCGGAGCATTTGCAGAGAATTTCAAAAGTGACCTATGGGTATAACTATAAACATTGCAATTACTGTGGGTATGAGACAGCAGAAAATTTTGAGTATTGCCCAAAGTGCGGTAAGAAATTTTAAAAGCGAGAGGGGACGTGAATCTGTCTCGATTTCAAAAGGGAGTGTTACTCACAAGGACCATTGTCTTTCCAGGCACCTTTCCATTTTGGTTTTTCTGTGGAACGTTTTGGTAGATTCATAGTGTTCATCAGGCGGTCCACTCTGCCGAGACTGATGTTTATGCCATAATCACGTTCTAATACACGACGGATCTTGTAAGCACCAAGAGAGTTATCGTAATCAGTATAGATTTGTAAAAGGTGCTTACGAATCAACGGATTTTCTTTTGTACGAGGTGCTAAATCTGAATAAAAGTGCTTGTAATAAGTACTGCGATTTATGCGAAGAACTCGACAAAGAGTTTTGATATCGTATTGATGACGCAGCTTATGCACGGCATCTAATCGTTGCTTGAGTGTGGCGTGAATATGGCAATCGCTTTTTTTAGTATTTGGTTTTCTTCTTCCAGCTGAGCCATACGTTTTTGAAGCTCTTTCACCTGCTTTGCAGTAAGAACTTCACCGTCATCAGTTTCAACAGTTGAATACTGTTTGACCCATCTGGAAAGAGCAGTTTGAGATACGCCGTACTCTTTGATAAGAGAGGCCTGAGTTTTACCATTGTGGTAAAGCTCAACGAGGGTTCGTTTGAAATCCTCATCGTAATGTTGTTTTGTGGACATAAAAGATACCTCCTTTTGGTGTCTATGTTAATAGTAAGTCTATTTAACCAATGTGTCCACTTTTATAAGTATAATGCAGGTAGTACACATGATAAGAATTGCTGTTTGTGATGATGAAAATGTAATTGTGAATCAGATAGAGCATATAATTTCTGAAGTATGCAAGCGGGAAAGCATTCCCGTGAATATTGATGTTTTTTACAGTGGTAGGGAACTCAAAAGGCAGGTTACATCAGGAACAAAGTATGACATCATCTTTTTGGATATTCAGATGAAGGGTGGCGATGGCATCACTGCGGCTGAAAATATACGGAAGGTGGATGATAATGTACTTCTGATTTATGTATCAGGCTATGATAAATATATGATGGAATTGTTCCGGTTGGATGTATTTGGATTTATAAAGAAACCAATCGATGAGGAGATATTGACAAAGACATTTCTGGAAACTTATCAGAGAGTCTGCAGTAAAATGGTCTATTTTACCTTTTCTTATAAGCATGAAGAATATAAAATTCTATGTAAAGAGATTTTATACTTTGAAAGCAATGCCAGGAAAGTTACAATATATACGCAAAACGGGGAGCATTACACATTTAACGGGAAACTGTCAGAGATAGAACAAAAAATGTCAGATGGAAAAATACCTTTTTTGAGAGTACATCAGTCTTATCTGATAAATTATTATTTGATTAGATCAAGGACAAAAATAGAAATAACGTTGGTAAATGGGAAGAAACTGCCTATAAGCGAAGAACGGCAGAAATACTTTAACCAACAATACAGCCATCTTCTGGGAGGGGAAATCAATGTATAATCAAATAGAAGATATTCTATTAAATATTTCTATTGTTATCGCAACCGTATGGATTGTAAAAAGATTTTGGGGAAGCTTTTTTGAAGAAAAGCAGAATAGTATACTTTCTGTTTCTCTGTGGATTGTTTATTGCATATTCCAATTTTTCTTTGGTTATCATAATGGGCGCCTGCAAATTTTTGCAACCATTCTGAACATTTTACTGATTCTGTCCATAGCGATGGTTGCCTACCAAAGCCGTGGAAAGGAAAAATACTTTTTATTGGCTACATTCTATGCAGGCTGGTCGTTGATTGAGGTCTTTGTCTTTTCCCTAATCAATAGCTTTGACATAGGGGAAAGCCAGCAAAGGGATATTATTGGGTTGGTATTATCGAACATCCTGATGATCCTTTCTGTATATGCACTGTCGATGGTGGCAGAAAAAAGAAAGGAGAGTCCGGTACCGGGAAAATATTATTTTTTTCTCCTGTTGGTGCCAGTGGGAAGCATAGTCATTGCAATCAATGAATTTTGCTCAGAAGGAAAGTCCTTTTTTGCTGTTATCACTATCAGCATTCTTATCTTATTTAATGTCATTATTTTTGAATTGTATGTAAAAATAAATAAAGTTTTTGCTTATGAAAAAGAACATACAGTTTATGCCCAGCAATTTGATATGATCGAAAAAATTACGGTATCGCAAAAAAAGATGTTGGAGGAATTTTATGAGGACAGGCACAATCTGCTGAATAAACTTATTGTTTTAAAAAACAGCGTTGAAAACAGTGATAAAGAGTCTGTAATCAGAAACCTGAATCAGATTATCAAAAACAGCAATATTTCCGAAAACATTTCCAATACCGGCAACAGTACCATTGATTGTCTGATTAATTTCAAATATGCCGTTGCTAAGGAATACGGGATTACATTTCAGTTAAAAATATTTATTCCAGAGGAGCTTTCCATGGAACCATGTGATATTGGCATAGCACTGGGAAATGCACTGGATAATGCAATAGAAGCTGTCCGGGACTGCAGGCAGCACCAAAAGGTGATAGAAATATCCATGGGAGTGAAAAAGCAGGCGCTGGTCATGCTGATAAAGAATCCATATGAGCATGTCTTAAAAAACGACAGAAGCGGAAAATATCAATCCACAAAAACAGAAAGCGGCAGACATGGATATGGATTAAATTCCATAGCAAGAATTGCAGAAAAGTACCAGGGCGAAATTCTAGTGGAAGCACAGGATTCTGTATTTTGCCTGACCGTTGTTATGAATTTGCCGGAAAATTGACAGCTATTGCCGTATTTTTGACATATTAGGGATTATTTTGAGGGGAATATGATACCTGACTTTGGGAGTTGAATCTTAAAATATGGTGCTAAGCCACGGATTAAAACCTGTGGCTTAGCATTTTTTCTGATGTCTCCGTCGTTTAAAAAGTAGGAACTTAACGGCAGGCCGATAAGTGCTGAAAATTCTTTTATAAATTTAGAACCCCGTGCAAGGTTGATATACTTTCGGTCTGATATTTTACAACTCGGAACTCATGGATAAAATTAAAGATATCCTAAAGACGGATGACCGTTGTCATGAATCTACTGGAAAATTGACAGCTATTGCCGTATTTTTGACATATTAGTGATTATCTTGCGGGGAATATGATATGATTACAAAAATAGTTCATTAAGGGGGTATACATAATGAAGAAAAATGAAAAGAAAACTGTATTAGCAAAAGCATTAACATCCGTTGCTGATGGAATGTTATCAAAAGCTGCAAACAGCAGATGTGCACTCATATACCATCAGCCTAAACAGCCGGAAGAAGTGAGGAAATTCAGGAAAAACAAATAAATGAGAAAAGTAGCAAAGTTGTTGACAGATTATGTTATCAAAAAGAGCATGGTTGATGAAGCAGATCGGGAAGTCTATGAATATGGATTTGTCATAACCTTGGAAGTTGGGTTATTTTTGGTTGCAAGCTTGTTCATCGCACTGAAACTCGATATGGTCTTAGAAGGGATATTTTTCTTTGTGATTTTCTCACCATTGCGTTCCTATGCAGGTGGTTTGCATTTGGAAAAATTCTGGATATGCTTTGTTTTGTCATGCTTAACATATATTACTACTCTGCTTGTAGTTAAGAATCTCTGTTTACATGAATTTGTTTCACTTATTGTATTATTCGCCCTGGAAGTATTTGTGTATGTGTTATATCCAGTTGAGAACAGAAACAGGGAGATAAACGAAGAAGAGAACAAGTGTTTTAAAATAAAGCTGATGAAATATTTATGCTTGGATTTTTTTATCGGAATAGTTTGCACTATATTTGAAAAGGATAGCTACTTCTTGGAGCTAAATATAATATTTTTAATAGTTGTAATCACAATGCTGATAGGGAAATGCAGAAATCATTTGAAAAATGTATGTAAAAGCTATGTTCCAGGAAAAGGTCTCTGGTAGCTGGGTCAATGTGGAATCATGGGAAGATTCGAGCAATACCATAACAGCATCTGGCTTGGAAATATATCTGGTTTCCAGAGGTACATATCGAGTTACAATGACGTGTAGTGTTAATGGAGAAATTAAAACGGCAACATCGGCAGAAAAGAATTATCAGTTTGTAGAAAAATGTAATGTGTATTGCAGGTGGGGAAATCTGCTTTGCAACTATGGATGGGAGTGGTGCCCATGAAGAGTCTATAATGGCGAGAAATTTGAGAAGTGAAACGGAGGAGATTTTGAATGAAAATATTGACAAAAGTTATGGATTTACTTGCATTATCGGTTATCTTGTCTTTTATGATTTTGATGTTTTCAGGATGCCAGATGGCTTCCGGTACTCTTTCCGAAAAGGAAATTACTGTGTTTAACACAGAATTTTTCAATGGTGACATAACGAACATGAACAATATGCTGTTATCCAGCGAGTATAGTCAACCAGATGAAATTAACTTGTTTGAGTTATTTTATAATGGCGTTGGAGGAGCGTTTGGCGAAGTATCGGAGGATGAACTGTCAATGCTGACAGAGTTATGTAGTGATGCCCCGTATTTGGATATCATAAAAATCACAGCAAATGAAATGGATGCTTTTTTGCAGGAAAAAATGGGAATAAGTCTGGCGGAGACAAAAAAGACAGGCTTGGACAGTTTCTATTATTTGGAGCAATATGACAGTTACTATCTGATTATGGGAGACTCGAATTTTGATTGGTGTATGGTTACTTCCGGAACTTGGGAGTCAAATAACAAACTCATACTGAAATACGAAAAAGAGTATGAGGGGGGGCAATGGGTGGTCATTTTACAAAAGACGGATGATGGTTATTTGTTTATTTCTAACCAGAAGGCAGATTAAACAAGTTCAGACGAGAAAGAGAGGTATTTTATGAAGAGAAAAGAGGAAGCAATGAAAAAGTATATTGCGAGTTTTTTAGCTATTTGTATGATCTTTGTTATGGTTCCGATTTTGCCCGCAGAGGCGGCTGGCCTGGAAGATACAGAAAGGGTGGAGATCGTTACGGGCTATGTCAAATGGGTGCCGCATTGCGTGCAAAAAATGGTGATTCCGCATCGAATATTTTGTTGTATTATTACACTGATTGCAGGATCATATCCTGCACATTAAAATAGAAAATGTGCCAGAAAGAGATTAAGACGAGTATGGGTAAGATGAAAAATAAGGTTTTGCCGGTCTCTGTTCTTGTGTTGTTTATGCTGATGTGCATCAATGCGTGTGGAATATCGAAATCCAGGGATAGTGCTGATATGGTCTCAGAGCTTAATAACAGGATTATAGAAAAGGTAGCAGAGAATTACGAAGAAGGTAACATCAGTGCATTAGATATTGTTATAGTTCGGATTGATTTTGGTTCTTTCTCGCAAGATAATGCCAGTGAAATATTCGTGTTATGCAAGATTTTGAATACCCCTCATGTTGCAGGATTGGATAAAACGGTGGGTATCCTTTTAGATGCTGATTCATTAGAAATGGTAGCATATAAGGAGTTTGCGGCTGATAAAGTAGTTATAAACTGTATTCAAGCGAGTGACGGACAAAGCAGAATATTGGTATCAAAAACCACAACATATCAAGGAATATCAACACAGGAAATTCAGCTTTTAGCTGTCGAAGGCAGTCAATGGGTAGAAATTCCGATAGATGCGCTAAAGATCATTGGAGATGAATCTTTTTATTATATGGATATAGTAGATGATTTGATTATTGTGGCATCTGAGGATAAATTGATAAGTTCTGAAGAAATCGTAGCAGTATTAAAGTGGAACCCTGAGACAGAGCAGTTTGTTTTGGAACAGTAACGGGTTTGGCGGTGTGCAAGTCCAAATTATTAAATAACAATGTGCATAAAGAAAAGCGGAAATCTGGCTATATTAGATGAAATCACCATGACCACTAATTCCTTTGTCTATCAGAATGCTGAAAGCGGTGATGCTAAAGTTTAATTTTTATTTAAAACCGTATTTTCCAAAGAGGGAAGAAGTTCGGCAACCGTAACTTTTTCCACGGAGTCAGCTTTCGTACCTTTTGTTTTAGGCTTCTTAACCCTGGTTTTAAGAGGAGAAAACCGGCGCATTTTAAACTCTGGTTTAACCATTATCACCGTCAGAAATCCAGAAGTAAACAAAAGTAAACATATTATTTGATACTTTGAGAAATCAAAAAAATCGGAAACGCTGTATTTATCAGCATTTCCGACCCTTTTAACCTAATAGCGAGAGGGGGATTCGAACCCTCGACACTGCGGGTATGAACCGCATGCTCTAGCCAACTGAGCTATCTCGCCATATGACCAACCGAAGTTGGAATGGAACCTATAGGGCTCGAACCTATGACCCTCTGCTTGTAAGGCAGATGCTCTCCCAGCTGAGCTAAGAT
>ERZ1026894.689-NODE-689-length-23370-cov-13.890628_pt1 | contig 23370 bp, 20 predicted proteins | sample MGYA00380177_ERZ1026894 | MGnify/ENA primary metagenome ERZ1026894 (study PRJEB33269, sample SAMEA4719813) | human gut metagenome | biome: human-associated habitat; feature: organic feature; material: feces | place: Cameroon | collected 2013-10 ... | reverse complement strand
AGTTGGTTTGCCAACTCATCAAGCCGAAGGCAGATAAGGAAGATGAGGATTTCCGTCTGCGTTTCATCCAAACGGGTATCATGAAGACCCCTGAACTATCTGTCTTCGAGGCTCAGAAGGAAATCAGCAGTTTCGGCGATCGCATCCATCGTATGTTTGGTATGGTGATGGAACTCTTGGGGACAACGGATCACAAGAACTTCGACAAGCTCTATGAGCGTATCGAGAAGTATGAGGGAATCTCCGACAGTATGGAGATAGAAATAGCGAAGTATCTCGACCAGGTGAGCGATGCTCATCTGAGTGATGATACCAAGGCGAAGATTCGTGCCATGCTCCGTGAAATCTCAGAGATAGAGAGCATTGGCGACAGTTGCTTCAATATCTCTCGCACCATCAAGCGCAAGAAGGACAACAAGGAGGACTTCACTGACCAGCAGTATCAGAACATCCATCAGATGTTTAAGTTGGTGGATGAGGCTTTGACGCAGATGAACTATATGTTCACCCACGACCGTCATACGCTCACGATGACCCACACGTTCAATATCGAGACGGAAATCAATAACTATCGCAACCAGCTTCGCAACCAGAATCTGGATGATGTCGATAACCACCTCTATACCTATGGTGTAGGAACGATGTATATGGACATCATACAGGAGTGTGAGAAGCTCGGCGACTATGTGGTCAATGTCGCCGAGGCTAGAGTGGGAGTGAGATAAGGTTTTTATTTCTCTTTCTCCAATATCTCGGTCAGTTCCTTCATTCCCTCAGAAGCACCCTTCATGATGTGATGAATCTTGTAGTAGCCATTGGTGTTGACGGCTCCAGGGTCTATCAGGTAGATAGGGATGTGAGGCTTGGTGTAGGAAATCAAGCCGGCGGCAGGATAGACGTTGAGGGAGGTGCCGATGATGACGAAGATGTCTGCGTTTTGCACCGCCTCGGCAGCAGGTTCTATCATCGGAACATTCTCGCCGAAGAAGACGATGAAGGGACGCAAGAGACTGCCATCGCCTGCCTTGGTGCCAGGCTCCACCTCGCAATCATCCTCTGGCAACTCCTTAATGTAGCGATAGTCGTAAGGATTGTCGGAAGAACAAACCTTGGAGAGCTCGCCGTGCAGGTGGATGACGTTCTTGGAGCCAGCCTTCTCATGTAGGTTATCCACGTTCTGGGTGATGACGGTCACCTCGAAGTCTTTCTCCAGTTCCTTGACGAGCTTGTGCCCCTCGTTCGGTTGGGCGGCATAGAGCTTGTGGCGCAACATGTTGTAGAAGTTGGTTACTAGGGTAGGGTCGGCTTCCCATCCCTCGTGGGTGGCTATCTGCTCCACAGGGTAGTTCTCCCACAAACCGTCGTTGCCACGGAAAGTCTTGAATCCACTTTCCACCGACATACCGGCACCAGTCAAAAATACAAGTTTCTTCATATTCTCTCGTTTTAAAGGGTCATATTTCGTTATTCAGATGGATAACATTACTATTAACAATGCACAAAAATAGTAATTTTTCCGCAAATAGCAACGTTATCTGCCCAAATAATTTTGTTCTTCGCCCGATTTGTCGTATCTTTGCACACGTTTTACGACATTTTGTTAGATTATTAATCAAAAAAGTATAAATAGATTTTATGAATAAGGTAAGTTACGCTCTTGGCATCGGTATCGGTCGCCAGTTGGCTTCTATGGGAGCTGAAAGTTTGAACATCGACGATTTCGCACAGGCTGTGAAGGATGCCATCGCAGGCAAGTTGCAGATGAGCGAGCAAGAGGCACAAGAGTTGGTACAGAATTTCTTCGCAGAGCAAGAGGCTAAGGCTCAGGCTGCTGCTGCCGAGAAGGGCAAGGTAGCCAAGGAGGCTGGCGAGAAGTTCCTCGCAGAGAATGGTAAGAAGGAAGGCATCATCACCACCAAGAGTGGTTTGCAATATCAGGTGTTGCGTGAGGGCAATGGCAAGGCTCCTAAGGCTACCGACCAGGTGGAGTGCCACTACGAGGGTACTCTCATCGACGGTACTAAGTTTGATAGCTCTTACGACCGTGGTCAGACAGCTACATTCCCATTGAACCAGGTAATCGCTGGTTGGACAGAGGGGCTTCAGTTGATGACCGAGGGTGCTAAGTATCGCTTCTTCATCCCTTACCAGTTGGGTTATGGCGAGCGTGGCGCAGGTGCAGCCATCCCTCCATTCTCAGCTTTGATTTTCGACGTAGAGTTGGTTGCTGTCAAGTAATCCCTCTCGTCGCAGGCTATCATTTGTATCAATCTAGAACAAAGAATTAAAACAATAAGCAAAAATGAAAAAGATTATTTTCGGAGCCATGTTGGCTTTCGCTTCTGCAGCTTTCGTAGGCTGTGGCAATTCTACCCCAAAGGCAGATCTTAAGAATGACATCGACACATTGAGCTATGCCATGGGTATCACTCAGTCTCAGGGCTTGACAGAGTTCTTGGTAGAGCGTATGGGCGTGGATACAACTTATATGGATGCCTTCATCAAGGGCCTCAACGACGGTGCCAATGCTGGTGACGACAAGAAGAAGGCTGCTTACTATGCTGGTATTCAGATCGGTCAGCAGATTTCTAACCAGATGGTAAAGGGTATCAACCACGAGGTATTTGGTGAGGACTCTACCAAGACTATCTCTTTGAAGAACTTCATGGCTGGTTTCGTTAGCAATACTACTGGCAAGAAGGGTTTGATGACTATGGAGCAGGCTGGTCAGCTCGTTCAGGTCAAGATGACTGCCATCAAGTCTAAGGAGATGGAGAAGCAGTATGGTCCTAACAAGAAGGCTGGTGAGCAGTTCCTCGCAGCCAACAAGAAGAAGCCAGGAGTTGTCACTCTTCGTTCAGGCGTTCAGTACAAGGTGATCAAGGAAGGCAACGGCGCTATGCCAAAGGATACTTCTATGGTGAAGGTAAACTATGAGGGCAAGACCATCGATGGTAAGGTATTCGACTCTTCTTACAAGCGTGGCGAGCCTATCTCTCTCCGTGCTAACCAGGTGATCAAGGGTTGGACTGAGGCTTTGGTTCACATGCCAGTAGGTTCTGTTTGGGAGGTTTACATCCCTCAGGAGTTGGCTTATGGTGAGCGCAACCAGGGTCAGATTAAGCCATTCTCTGTCTTGATTTTCAAGATTGAGTTGCTTTCTATAGGTGACAAGTAATTTTTGTGGGAGCTCAGATATAAGAGGACTTAGATAAAAATGAAGAAAATGATAATGATAGCACTCGTCCTCGTGGCGAGTGCTTCTTTGTTTACAGTGGGTGCTGCAAACAAGAAGGACAAGAACAAGGACAAGAAGGCTGCTGCCCTTGTTGAGTTGAAAACGTCAGCCGATTCTTTGAGCTATGCTGCTGGTGTCAATGCCACTCGTGGATTGATCAACTATGTTCAGCAGAGCTATCAGGTGGATACCACCTACATGGAGAACTTCATCCGTGGTTACAAGGATGCGCTCGCTATGGGCGTGAATCCTCAGACCATCGCTTACTCTGCTGGTATGGAGATTGCCAAGTTGGTGGAGAAGCGTGTCTATCCTGGTACCAAGGAGGAACTGAAGAGTGCCAACGACTCTATCAGCCACGCTCTCTTCCAGGAGGGTTTCATGGCAGCATTGGCTAGCGACACTACTTTCTTTACTCCTAAGGCTGCCGAGGATTTCCAGAAGGAGGCTTTGGCTGGTGCTGGCGAGAAGTTCCTCGTCGAGAATGCCAAGAAGCCAGGTGTGAAGGTCTTGCCTAGCGGTTTGCAGTACAAGGTGATTACCGAGGGCAATGGTGAGGTGCCAAAGGCTAGCGATGAGGTAGAGGTCATCTACGAGGGTCGCTTGATAGATGGTACTGTCTTTGATTCAACCAAGAAACATGGTACGAAGAGTGATAAGTTTAAGGCTGGCAACTTGATCAAGGGTTGGACCGAGGCTTTGACCACGATGCCTGTAGGTAGCAAGTGGCAACTCTACATCCCACAAGAGTTGGCATACGGCGCTCGCCAGGCTGGTCAGATTCCTCCTTACTCTACATTGGTCTTCGACCTAGAATTGGTGAGCATCGTCAAGCCAGAGGTGAAAGAACCTGCCAAGGAGGAGGCTGCTCCTGCTGAGGCTAAGAGCGTGAAGGCTAATACAACAGCCAAGAAAGCTCCTGCCAAGAAGGCTTCTAGCAAGAGAAGAAAGTAAAAAAAAAGTAGGAAAAATCTATCTCTTTTGGTTAAAAAGAGAACAAAAACTAACAATAAGCACGAAAAACACAAAATTTTCGTGCTTTTTGTTGTTAGTATCAATTCTTTTTCTTAATTTTGCTATCTGGTATAAGATAATACCATCAAAGATACAATAACATAAAACAAAAGAAATGGAGAAAATAGACAATCTTGACAGAAAGATCTTGGGTATCTTGTCAAAGAATGCCCGCATCCCTTTCAAGGACGTAGCGGCAGAGTGTGGTGTCTCTCGTGCAGCCATTCACCAGCGAGTTCAGCATCTGATGGAAGCTGGTTTCATCACTGGTAGTGGATTCGATGTCAACCCTAAGAGCTTGGGTTACTCTACTTGTACATACGTGGGATTGAATTTGGAGCGTGGCAACATGTACAAGAAAGTGGTGGAGCGATTGCAGAACATTCCTGAAATTGTGGAATGCCACTTCACCACTGGTTCTTACACCATGCTCATCAAACTCTATGCCCGTGACAACGAGCAGCTCATGGACTTGCTCAACAATAAGTTGCAAGCCATCCCAGGCGTGGTTTCCACCGAGACCCTCATCTCGCTGGAGCAGAGTATCAAGCGTGAGATTCCTGTTATTTTGGAAGAAGAATAATATGAAAATGATGGGATGCCTACAAGCATCCCATTTTTTTGTTGGATACTCTTGGAGTTTCTTTAGCCATGTCATTTTAGAACTTCTACATATATATATTAATAAGGTAAGCAAATGGAAACATTTGATTTGGACTCACACCTCAAAGGTGTCTATTCTGTTTTTCCCGAAGCACAGCACCAACCCATCATCGGCATCTCTGCCAACTATGAGGGGGTAGATGCCACCCTTCGTGACCGATATTATAAACAAGTGATTGCAGCTGGCGGTATCCCCGTCATCATCCCTCCTGTGGCAGATACTGATGTCATCATCAATACGCTCCAGCATCTCGATGGACTGATTCTTTCGGGAGGCGGCGACCACAATCCTCTCTGGATGGGCGAGGAGCCTTCGCCACGCCTGCACAACATCAACCGTGAGCGTGACCTAGCAGAGTTCTTGCTCGTTCGTTTGGCATACAACCGCCAGATTCCGATGTTGGGCATCTGCCGTGGCATCCAGACCTTGGCAATCGCCTTGGGTGGAAAGGTGGAGCAAGATATCCACCAAGAGGTAAAGCACTCGCAAGATGCCGATCGTGAGGAACCCACCCACAGCGTGCAAATCATGAAGGATTCCACCTTATTTAATATATATAAGCAGGAGAAGATATTTGTCAACTCTTTCCATCACCAGGCAGTGAGCGTACCGGGCAAGAAGTTGCGTACCATCGCCAAGTCTTCCGATGGCCTCATCGAGGCGGTGGAGAGTAGCGAATATAAATCCATCCTCGGCGTGCAATGGCATCCGGAGTGGTTGGAAGATGAGGGGCTTAAGATATTCCAGTGGCTTGTGGGACAAGCCAACGAGTTCTATGAGGCCAAGCAGTTGCATAAGCGCATCCTCATCCTCGACACCCACTGCGATACCCCGATGTTCTTCCCACAGGGCATCCGTTTCGACCATCGAGATTCCCGCATCTTGGTGGATTTGCATAAGATGACTGATGGACATCAAGATGCTACCACGATGGTGGGTTACTTGCCGCAGCCTAAGATAGGCGAGACCTTCAGTAGCAAGGTTGCCTTTGATGTGGAGGGACCTGCTCAGTATGCCGACCTCATCTTCGACAAGATAGAGGACATCGTGGGCAAGAACAGCAGTTACCTGAGCATCGCTCGTACACCTGCCGACCTTTACAACGACAAGCGCAATGGCAGGAAGAGCATCATGCTCGGCATCGAGAATGGTCTTGCCCTAGAGCATGACATCGCCAATGTGAAGCACTTTGCCCAGCGAGGCATCGTTTATATCACGCTCTGTCACAACGGCGACAACGACATCTGCGATAGCGCCCGTGGCTGCAACACCCACAATGGCGTGAGCAGCTTTGGCGAAAAGGTAATCCATGAGATGAACCGTCTCGGCATCATGGTAGATTTGAGTCATGGAGGTGAGAAGAGTTTCTACGATGCACTGGAAATCAGCAGCCAACCTATCGTGTGTAGCCATAGCAGTAGCAAGTTGCTTTGCGATGTGCCTCGCAACTTGACTGATGACCAGATGCGTGCGCTTGCTGCCAAGGGTGGCGTAGCTCATACCACGCTCTATCACGGATTCTTGAAGAAGGAGGGAGAGGCTGACATCATGGACGCTATCGCTCATCTGGAACATGCCATCGATGTGATGGGCATCGACCATGTGGGACTCGGCACCGACTTTGATGGAGATGGCGGCATCCGTGGACTAGCTGATTCCTCAGAGCTCATCAACTTCACCATCCAGTTGCTTCGCCGTAAGTATAGCGAGCAAGACATCGCCAAAATTTGGGGCGGCAACTGGCTCAGAGTGATGGCGCAAGTGCAGAGCGTGAGGTAAGTGCAGAGTGAAGAATGAAGAGTGAAGAATTCTAATGCTTTATAACGAGAAAAAGAAAGAAATGAAGAAAATGAAGATGATATTAGGCTTGGTGGTGGCTGCTGGAGTAGTGGCAGGCGGCATCAGCTATAAAAATGCCCACTCGTCGAGTTCGCCAGAGACGGAAGAGGTGGAGGAAGCTGAGAAGTTGAACCCAGTGGGACCTGCTTTCAATGCCGATTCAGCATTGGCTTTCTGTCAGGCACAGTGCGACTTCGGACCTCGTACGATGAATAGCGAGGCACATGACAAGTGTGGCGAGTGGATCGTGAAGAAGTTCAAGCAGTTCGGTTGCGAGGTGGAAACTCAGAAGGCTGACTTGAAGGGATATGATGGTACGGTATTGAAGAACACCAACATCATCGCCCACTACAATCCGAAGGCTACGACTCGCATCATGCTTTGTGCCCACTGGGACAGTCGCCCTTGGGCAGACAACGACCCAGATAGCACCAACTGGCACAAGCCTGTGATGGCTGCCAACGATGGAGCGAGTGGTGTTGCCGTGATGTTGGAAATCGCTCGCCAGTTGCAGATAGACAAGAAACTCAATCCGAGCATCGGGGTCGATTTCATCTGCTTTGATACAGAGGACTGGGGAACACCTCAGTGGTCTGACGTTCAAGACAGTGGAGATTCTTGGGCATTGGGTGCTCAATATTGGAGCGAGAACAAGCCTGATGGTTACTTCCCTCGCTATGGCATCCTCCTCGACATGGTAGGAGGACAAGGAGCCAAATTCTATCGTGAGGGCATGTCACAGCAGTATGCTTCTGCAATCGTCAAGAAGGTATGGTCGGCGGCTCGCCAGGCAGGTTATGGCTCTTACTTCCCTAAGAGTGATGGTGGCATGATTACCGACGACCACATCCCAGTCAACGAGAAGGCGAAGATTCCTACGATTGACGTCATCGCCTATTATCCCGACTGCCAGCAGAGCAGCTTCGGTCCTACATGGCATACCGTGAGTGATGATATGGCTCATCTCGACAAGAATGTGATGAAGGCAGTGGGACAGACGATGATTCAAGTGCTTTATACAGAGGAATAACACCTTGTTATATATAGTGGAGGAGCAACCTAGGAAATGGTTGCTCCTTTGTTTGTTTCGAATAATACAAGATTAAATGCTAACGTTATTCAATAAAAAATCTTTCAGCCCGATGGTTACAATACCACTCTCGTCAACACGCGGTAATATATTATCTTTTACGATAACAATCTTTTTGAACGAATCGGAAATATTGCGCAAAGGTCGCTCCTCTTGATTAACTTTATCTAATGTAGGCAAAGAGAATGCAGACTGTATATAGCAACGTTTTTCACCTTTGTTGGCAACGAAATCTACCTCTATTTGCTTACGAACATATTTGCCCTGTTCGTCTTTCTCATATATCTCAACAATCCCCACATCCACCTGATAACCTCTTATCAGCAATTCATTAAAGATGATGTTCTCCATGATATGAGTCTCTTCTTGCTGTCGGAAGTTGAGACGAGCATTGCGAAGACCAACATCTGTAAAATAATACTTTGACGGAGTCGAAATATATTTTTTCCCCTTTATGTCGTACCGATCAGCTTTCTCTATCAAGAAGGCATCCTCAAAATAGTCCAAATAAGTTTTGATGGTAGCTGAACTCAGAGTAATGTTAGCCATACTTTTAAATGCTCTCTCCAACTTGAGAGGATTTGTAAGAGAGCCAATACAGGACGAAATCATATCTAGCAAGCGTTCCAAGGCTAAATCATTCTTGACATGATTGCGCTCTACAATATCCTTGACATATACTTCTTTAAATAATCGTTGCAAATAGCTTACCTTATCCTCTTCGTCAGCCAACGTTGCCACATAAGGCAAGCCACCAAATTTCCAATACAATTTCCAAGATTCTTCCCATGATAACTCAGGATGCACAGCACAGAAATCAGCAACACTAAGCGGATACATGTGTATCTCATCACCACGCCCTCTAAACTCTGTGATAATGTCCTTTGACAAGAATTTGCTGTTACTTCCAGTAACATAAGTGTCCAAATTATCAATATGCAAGAAACTATTCAATACATCTTCAAATTCTGACATATATTGTACTTCATCTATCAGAAGGTAATACATATCTGAATCTTTGATGAGACTTCTTACATATACCAAACAATTATCTGGGTCACGCAAGTGTTTGTTGATGCGGTCGTCCAACTCTATCTCTATAATGTGAGATGGAGAAACTCCATTATCCAAGAGATAAGTCTTGAATAGTTTGAACAACAGATATGACTTGCCACATCTGCGTATTCCTGTAATAATCTTGATAAGATGATTGTGCTTATGCGCAATCAACTTGTTCAAATAGGTGTCACGAGGTATAATCATATTTCAAATTTTTGCGAGTACTAGCAATTATTTTAAATAGAAAACGGAAAAACAATAGTTTTATTTTAATTTTTTGCGAGATTCTACTGAAATTTGAAATAGAATAGCATAACTTTGTGGTAATAGCTTCTAATAATTATGATAATTACGCAAGCGGAAAAGAGAAAAATAAGCAAGTAAAAGTTAGCAGATTTCCTATGCAAACAAACTTCTCTTGAAGTGTCAATAAATCTAACTCGTAGTTTCAACATCCAAAACTCATAGCTTTAACATTCCTAACTTATAGCTTTGAGCAAGAGAAAGGATAGTTATGTGAGCGTGTTCTTGCTATTGGGGTAGTTGAAGCTCATTCTGTTTTGCAAAAAGGAAGAAAAATATAATACGGACAAATTGAATTTGTCCGTGTCTGTCAGCCAATGATGCTATCTTGAGTGGTGTCATTTCTGTCAGAAAATCAGCCAAAATGAAGAAAAAAACGTGATTTTGGCTGATTTATTTGCAAGTGATATTTTGTTTAATTACTTCTGAATCAGAACTTTAATTAAGAAATGCTATGGTTTCAACTTCAATAATTTGAAGTCAAAAAGAGATAGATAAATTGTGTTGAATATACTTGATGAAATGAGAGCAACATGTCGAAAGCATTCTTCTTTTCTTGCACTTTTAATTTAAAAAATATTACTTTTTAGGGGGCACAAGGTTCCTAACCTTTACGTATTATAGATAAAAAGTGATAAATTATAATGATTCATCCATGATGGAAGACAACCATAACAACGATAGATTTGACTTCGAGATGAGACGTGCCTTGCTGGAGGATTCTCCACAGCCAGATGCCGATCGTGCTTTCGAACAGTTCAAGCAGAGAGCAGGCATCCGCAAGTCGAAGTGGGTAATGCTTCGACCTTATGTCGCCGTGGCGGCAGCCGCCTGTGTGGGCGCCTTGTGCTATCTGATATTCTCCTTGGGAGGAGATGAGGATATGGGGAAAGCTATGGAGGCAAGACAACGCCAGCTGGCAGGAATCGGTAACGTGGTATATGTAGCCGATGATAATAGAAACGTCATCAGTCTGAGTTTGGATGGAAAGACCATCGACCTCGATGCTAAGAGCCAGGGACAGAAGCCGGGTCTTTTGCTTACTGCCGACAAACTCGTCAGGATGTTTGAGATGTCGGAGAGCGACCATGATGAGGCCACCATTTCCGTTCCTCACGGACAGATAGCCACAGTTATGCTCAGTGATAGCACCCGAATCACGCTCAATGCTGGGAGCAAGTTGGCCTTCCCTTGTCACTTCGACAAGAAGGGTATGAGAAAGGTGAGCTTGCAAGGTGAGGGATATTTCGAGGTGAAGCACGACGAGCGGCACCCGTTTGTCGTGAATGGCAAGCAACTGGATGTCACGGTATTGGGAACCGTCTTCGATGTGCGTTGTTTCGACCAGGAGCAAGCTCGTGTGGCTTTGCTTCAGGGAAAGGTGAGTGTGGAAGTGGCTCAGCAGCAAACTATCTTGGAGCCAGGACAGATGGCGGTGGTGGGAGTGAGTGGATTCGTCAGCTTGGAAACTGCAGACATCGACCAAGTGCTGGGATGGAAGAATGGTCTCTTCTATTTCGATGGACAGAGCTTGCGTGAAATCATGATGGAGATAGGACGATGGTACAATATGAGCGTGGTCTTCGCCTCCAACCATCATATCGACGAGCGTCTCCACTTCAGTATGGAGCGCAATGTATCCGTGGCAGAGGCAATTCGCCAGCTCCAGCTCATCAGTACTGCCAGCATCCAGATGAAGCAGGAGCAGAACACCATCATCGTGAAATAAAGTGGTAGAAACCAAAACGAGAGAAAATAACATATTATATCAACGAATAGAGAGAAAGTATGAGTTTTAACAAGAGAAAGCTAGACAACATGAAACGAGGGTGCATGACATTCTCGATGATGCTTGCGATGGCTACGCCTATGTTGGCGCAGACTGCTAAGCGAGTCACCATGTCGTTTGTCAATGAAAAAGCTTCTTCAGCCCTGCACAAAGTGGAAAAGCAGACGGGCAAGAAGATTCAGTACAACTACGATGACGTCAACTTCAAGGTGACGGTCAACGTGAGAGGGAAGACTGCTGAGCAGGCAGTGGAGGCCATCATCCAAAATCGTCCGCTCAAGGCAATGAGCAAGGGCGAGTACATTGTCATCGTGAAGAGCAGCAATGTGCCTAGCCAGAAGTGGGAGAGCACGGATGGAAGATTGCAAGGTATGGTGATGGATGAAGCTGGTGAACCTATCATCGGTGCCATCATCCGTGATCGCAAGAACAACCAGAACACCGTGACCGATGCCGATGGTAAGTTCTCCTTGAAGGCAGCCGACCATATCACGCTCGACATATCTTATATAGGTATGAAGAACACGAGTTGGAGTGGCAAGCGTGGCGACTTCGCCTTGGTTGTGATGAAGGATGCTAGCCAAAACCTTCAGGATGTTGTCGTAACAGGTTATCAACAGTTGGACCGCCGTAACCTCACCTCTTCTGTCGTATCTAAGGATATGAGTGAGTTGATGCGTGGTGGTGTGAGCGATGTATCTAAGTTGCTCGAAGGTCAGATTCCAGACTTGATAGCCACCAATGCCAGTGGTGAGATCAATGCCACCAACAAGATACGTATTCGTGGTACCTCCACGTTGATAGGTAACCGTGAGCCTCTTTGGGTGCTCGATGGTGTCATCTTGACCGACCCAGTCAACTTGACTTCCGACGTACTCAACGACCCAGACTATGTGAACCGTATCGGTAACGCCATCTCTGGTATCAACCCACAGGATATCAAGCGTATAGATGTCTTGAAGGATGCTGCGGCTACCGCCCTTTACGGTACTCGTGCCGCCAATGGTGTCATCGTTGTTACCACCAAGAGTGGTCGTGAGGGTAAGCCTATCATCTCTTACTCAGCCCAGTTTACGATGCGTAAGCGTCCTTATTATACGGATAGCAAGATCAACTTGATGAACTCAGCCGAGCGCATCGCCTTCTCGCAAGACTTGACTGATATTCATTATATTTATCCATCTTCTATGCCAAGAACTGGTTATGAGTATGCCTTGCAACAATATTATAAAGGTGAGATAAGTCGTGATGAATTTAATCAGCAGGTACGTGATATGGCCAATCAAAATACTGATTGGTTCAGTTTGCTGTGCCATAATTCCTTCTCACACGACCACTCCGTCAATGTGTCTGGTGGTTCTGAGTTGGTCAGATACTATACTTCCATCGGCTTCACCGATCAAGACGATGTGGTGAACAATACGACCAATCGCCGTTATACAGCGATGGCAAAGATTGACTATAATCTCAGTAAGAAGATTCAGTTGCAATTTAATGTGAACGGCTATCTGAATAATAGAAAGTATGCTGCTAGCGAGATTAATTTGATCAACTATGCTTATACGACAAGCCGTGCGATTCCTGCCTACAATGCAGATGGAAGTTATCATTATTATCAGAGATATAGTGGAAATAGCTTCTACAATTATAATATCATGAATGAAAATGATAACAGTTCGACGGAGCAATCGGTTAATTCTGTGACGGCAACATTGAATTTCCGCTATCAACCCATCAATGATTTGTTTTTCAATGCCGTCTTCTCTACGAATGTTTCAAATTCTAGCATAGAGACGTGGTATGGTGAAAAAACATACCATTCTACCATCTTGCGTACTAGCGAGTATGGAGAGACCATATCCTCTAGTAATTACAATAACTGCTATATGCCGTATGGTGGTGAGTTGACAAAGAATGGAACGAAGAATGTAGGATGGACAGCCCGCTTGCAAGCCAACTATAATAAGTATTTCGGGGGGGTATGTCACACAATATCAATGTGGCATTAGGCTTCGAGGCAAGTTCTTCGCATTATACAGGTAACAGTTATACTCAACGAGGTTATTACAAGGATCGTGGTATGTCATTTGCAACCAATGTGCCTGATAAGTATAAGGGATATTGGAACTGGATGCGTACGAATGTTCCTACGTTGACGGATAACAAAACAAATATGGTGTCAGCGTATGCTACACTTTCTTACACCTTTAAGGATTTATTTACAGCCAATGTAAATGGACGATATGATGGATCAAACCAGTTTGGTAGTCGAAGCAAGGATAAGTTGCTTCCTATTTGGTCAGTATCAGGCAATCTGAATTTACGAAATCTCTTTAAGATTCAAGGGAATTGGTTGGACGACCTACGCCTTAAAGGCTCTTATGGTGAGCAGGGTAACATGCTTGATAATCAGACTCCAGAATTGATTATCAAGAAAGGAAACATGAACTCATTCTATGATGAGTTTACTTCTACTGCAGCTTATTTTGCCAATCCAGACTTGAAGTGGGAGAAGACTCGCTCTGTGAACGTAGGATTGGAGTCTAGTTTCCTCAAAAATCGCTTGCAGTTAGAAATGGAGTATTACTACAAGAAGACAACTGATGCATTCATGAACAAGACGATTGCGGATGTGAATGGCTATACTTCTTATGTAGTGAACTCCGGAAACATTGTCAATAAAGGTTTCAACTTTACTTTGACAGCGACACCTATCAAGTTGAAGGATTTCTACTGGATATTCTCGGGCAATCTTTCCAAGGTGTATAACCGTGTAGAGACTGCGCCAGGCGCAGAAACTTATACGTTGAATGATTTCTTGATGGGTAATGCCGTAGTCAAGGGACAGCCTGTGGGTACATTCTATTCTTATCGTTTCCTTGGCTTGAGTCCTATTGATGGAGGTCCAATTATTGATGATTATGAGGATCGATTCGGCAAGATACAAGGACAGGATGAATATACGGTTTATAGCCAAGTACTCGTTCCTAGTGGTAAGCGTGAGCCAGATGTATCGGGTAGTATCAACAATACTTTTACCTATAAGCAGTGGAGATTGAGTTCCACTTTCCTCTATAATTTTGGTGCAAAGACCCGCTTGTTCCGTATGTATGATGGCGTGGGTAATGGTGGCTCATTCTATTCTGATAAGAATGCAAACAAGGATTATCTGAATAGATGGAGAGGACCAGGTGATGAGTTCAAGACGAACATTCCTGCATTGATGGGACGCAGTTCTGAGAATCATGGTCTCTATGAATACCATTGGTCTAGCCAGGCTTGGAGTGGCGCACGAATAGGTAGCTCTTATTGGACGATGTACGATTACAGTACAGCACGAGTAGTGAGTGCCAACTATGTGAAACTCTCTTCTTTGGCTCTTACGTATGAGTTTGACCGTAAGCAATTGGACAAGTTGAGATTGAACCGTTTGGCTATTACACTTAGTGGATATAACTTACATACTTGGTGTGATTCTGCATTGAGAGGTCAGACTCCAACGCAAGGTGGTTTTACGGAGATTCAACTTTCTGATACTCCAAGTTTTACACTGGGTGTTACTGTTAATTTCTAAGTTTTCAATATTATGAAGTTAAGAAGATATTATATAGGTATATTTGCGATGCTGCTCGGTTTGAGTAGTTGTAGCAGTTTTTTGGAGGATTATTCCCAAGACAAGGACTATGTGAGATCTTGGAATGACCTCAATGAACTTCTCCTTGGAGATTGCTATATGCCAGTGAATAGCTCTGGCTATTTCAAGGACAATAACAATGTCGGCACATTTATCCATCTGCTCTCTGATGAGGCCGACTCGTTTAATGAGGCTGGTGGTGGCTATATGGGATATGGCGTTATCCATTACGAATTTGGCTATCTCACATGGCAACTCCGTGTAGGAGCTAAGGAAGACTTTACGACTTTCTATTCAGAGAATACGACTTGGACTCGTATGTATAAGTACATCAATGTCGCCAATAACGTATTGGAGAGTTCAAAAACCATTCCACAATCTACGGATGATGAAATCGCTGGATGGAATTACGTGAATGGTCAGGCTCACTTCTTGCGTGGGTGGTACTACTTCTGGCTTACCAACATGTATGGTCAACCTTATCAGAAGGCGACGGCAGAGACGGATTTGGCTGTGCCTTTGAAAACTTCTAAGGAAGTGGAAGACATTAAGTTCTCCAGAAATACAGTGCAGGAGTGCTATGACCAAATCGTAAGTGATTTGTTGGATGCTGAGAAAGAAATAACCGCTGCTGGTGGCATTAACCGTAAAAGTACTTATCGTGCAGACTCTGTGTCGGTTCAACTTTTGTTGAGTAGAGTATATCTCTATATGCAAAATTGGGAGAAGGCGGCAGAGTATGCGCAAAAGGTGATCAAGAATCATGGCAGTTTGCGTGACTTGAACTCTGATAATAGCTATTTTAATGCGATTAATAACAAGGAGACCATCTTCACGATGGGTGGTGATGACCTTCCAACAACGCTCAACAATGGTTACCAAAGTATCTCTTTGACAAGAGATTTGTACAATGCCTATTCTGCCAACGACTTGCGCAAGAAGCAATGGTATTGGACAAATGGAAATTTTGTTGGGGTGACAAAGGTTGACAAAGATAAAAGCTCGTATAATGCAAAGGAAAATGCGGCAGACTGGTATAATCTGAAGATTACAGAGACACGTGGAACACAGCGTGAAGTATCTTCCTTATTCTGGTTGAGAGCAGGTGAGGCTTATTTGAACCTTGCTGAGGCAGAAGCCTATATGGGGCATGAGGATGAGGCTAGAAAGGCTCTCAATACGTTGAGAGAAAACCGTTACATCACGGGTGCTAAAGATGCAGATGTCACATCTACAGGTACACAACTCATTTCTGACATTAGAAATGAGAGAAGGAGAGAGTTGGCATGTGAGGGACATCGTTGGTTTGATTTGCGCCGCTATCGTGTTTGCGAGGTCCAGCCAGAGAAGATTTCCATTACTCACCATTTCGGTTTCTATAAGAGTGATACAGACGCTAGCGACCCATTGGCAATCCGTACATACGTTTTGCCAGAGGATGATCCTTCATGGACGATGCCAATACCTAACGAAGTGTTAACTTTCAATGTCGGTATGCAAAACAATGGTAATCAGAAGCGTGAATATGAGGGATATGTCCCTGGTAATGAAAGTCAAACACAAAAATAGACTAAGATGAGAAAATATATATTAAATATCATATTGCCACTTGCCGTTATGGGAGGCTTGGCTACATCTTGTTCTAAAGATGATGAATGTCAAGAGGTGGATTTGGCAGATCCTACCAACTATTTCATCCCTCGGGACGATGATGACAGTGAGACGGCTCAGTTGAGAAGGCAATTTAAGGAGGAGACGGGTTCTTACCTTCTTTTCAACGATACAATCCAGCATTATTTGTTGGGCAAGGATGTGAATGGCGAAGATTTGTATTTCAACGAGTTGCTGGATGTGGAGTATTCGACCACGAGTGTCAATCCTACCTCCAAGCCATATACATATACTTACCTGAAGACTTATGCTCGTCAAAGTCAAGCGGTCGATTTCGTGAAAGAGTATATCTTGAGTCATTTTTCTGATGGCTTACGTCCTTTCAGCTACTTGTTTGTTAATGCCATTTATGGTAAAGATGAGTGGGGAAACAGTACGAAGCCTTATGCGGTGACAGGTGAAAGAGCCATTGTCCTGGCTTTGGGTGGATTGAGTAAATTGACGACTGCAGCCAGTAAAAAGAAGTTAGCGAATAAGCATCTTTTGATTATCGTGGGCAAAATAGCCAGTGACCATTCTTCTTATTTCACGGAATTCAAGAGTGTTAGTAATGGCTATTATGGTGTAAGCTTTAGTGTTCCTGATGGTATGACAAAGGATGAAGTGGGAAGAGAATATGGCTTTATCGGTGTACCTAGTATACATCTCCCTACTTACGATCAAGATGTCAAGGCTTATGCGTCTTTGGTTCTTACTTATACAGATGCTCAGATAGAAACTAAGTATGCAAAGTACCCTCTTGTTATCCAGAAGGCAAAGTTATTTAGAGAGTCTTTGATCAATATGGGTTATATATTTTAATGTAATAGACGGATAGATTATGAAAAAGAAATATAGTTGGCTTTTGACATGCTTGTTTTGCTTGTCATTTGCTTTTACTTCATGTAGTGACGATGGTGGTGCTCCTACTTCGCTTATTCCAGCCTCCGCAAAGGGTGTCTATACTGATGCTCGTGATGGCAATGAATATCAATGGGTGAGATATGGAAATCTGGAATGGATGGCACAAAATTTCAGATATGACTTGGGGGATGAGGATAATTGTACTGTATATACTGGTGACGCAAAGACTCTGGATCCCAAGGTGTATGGAAGACTTTATACCTATCAGGGGGCTGTAGATGCTTGTCCTGATGGTTGGCGACTTCCTACGGATGAAGACTGGCAAAACCTAGAAAAGGTGATGGGTATGTCTGCTTCTGAGGCTAACCAGAAAGATGTTTGGCGTGGAAATGTTGCTAAGCGTTTTCTTTCACTTTATGGGACTGTTACGGATTTCAATGCTTTATTGGCAGGTTGGTATTTCCCACATACGAATATGGGCTTGTTAGGTTGTCGATATTATGGAGTTTATGCTGCATTTTGGACTTCAACCAAGGATAAAAGTGAAGCCAATGGCTACTTCTACAGAAAGTTCTATTATGGCAGTGATGGAATATTCCGCTCTAGTACGGCACCGGAGATGGGATTCAGCGTAAGATATGTTAGGGATGCTCAAAACTCTAGTGATGAATAGATTTTTTGTTGCTTTGGTCATGTGTTTCAGTTTGTGCTTTATGCGAGTTCAAGCTGAGCACATTGATTCAAGTAAAGTTGCTGCCATCAATAAGGAAGCTGCAAATCCCAACTTCATCCATGCTTATCTGCTTATTGTTGACCCTGGCAAGGCTTTCTATTCGGTGTCAGGTCATGCTGCTATCAGGATGGTTTGTGCAGAGAAGGGACTAGACTATTGTTTCTCGTTTGAGTTGAATATGGATAAAAGTTCGTATCTAGATGTATTTGCGAGAAAAGGGAGGGCAGGTTTCTCTGCGATTCCAACAAAAGAATTCCTAGACTCCTATAAGCAAGAAGGAAGAGGTGTTAGGGCGTTCGAACTCAATTTGACACCCAAAGAGAAGCAAAACTTGTGGAAAGTGTTGGATTCGGAATCAATGGAAGGCTCGGTATGGACTTTTGATTGCACTTCGGTCAACTGTATGTCGATGGTTACTTATGCCATGAATAAGGCTATTGCTCCCAATCAAGTAAAAGTCACGAAGTTGCCTCAAGCAGTGCAAGGCGATTTGTCGGAGTGGATAGGTGATGTGGCAAGGCGTTCTCCTTGGATTCGTATCTTGATGCGTATGGTGTTCTTTGGAGCAGACGAGAGCCAAATTAGGCCTGAGGATTTGCTGATGCCAGAGATGATGAACCAGGCGATGCCTGATGTGGTTGTGGTTGATTCCTTGGGGCAAGTCAGGAAACTGATGAATGGGCATCCAACCAGATTGTTGCCACAGGTTTATGAAGACAAGCCATGCTGGTTTTCTCCAGCATTGGCGGTGATTTTATGCTTGGTTTTATTATCTGTTGTGGTAATAAGAAAAAAAATGAAACGAAAGATTTAAAGGTGATAATTTAATGTATAATTTTAAAAACAACTTGAACATGAGAAGAGATTTTACTTTTATGAGAAGAGTGTCAATGAAATTGATGACTCTGTGTCTTGTATTCTTTGCCTCAGTCAGTTCTGCTTGGGCTGGTAATACAAAGTGGGGTGATTATTATGCAACAGTAAGTGCTTATCCTACAGGAGCAGGTTTGGTGTATGCAGAAGCTCCCACTGGTGCTGTAACTGAAACAGAGGATGAGATGAGTGACTTATATACAGACATGAAGACTCCCTCAGAGAGCGTAGATGTCAAGTATATGTATAACTCTACTTCTACCACCTCCTATTTCTATGCTTATGCTGTACCAGCTGATGGTTGGATTGTTGCAGGATTTAGCAAGGCTAAGGTGGTAACAGATGAGAATGAAGGTGATGAGACTTTTGTCTTTGATGACAGCCTTTATGATACATCCAATCCTGCTTATACAGGTTTGGAGGCTGCTTTCAGCGATGAAAACCAAAGTACTGCATTAGGAAGTTTCCCTGTTACACCAACAGCTCAGTACTACGCGTTGTTCACTCATGTGAAACCTACAATAGCTATAGGTCAAGATTCTTTGGGTACGGTATCTATTTCTAAGGTTTGCAATGAGATAGGTGATGATGTTACATTGACTGCTGTACCAAATGAAAGCAAAAATGCTACATTTGACTATTGGGTGAACAAGAATACACAGGAGAAGATCACTCAAAATCCTATTGAAGTAAAGAATATTCAGGAATGTGCTGAATATGAGGCTCATTTTAAGAGTGATATGGCTATCACGATGGAGTTCCCTGAAGAGGGCGGTTATAAACTCGTCTATTTTGATAAGGGATATACTATGCCTGCCGATGTCGTGAAAGAAAGCACTTTTGATTTCTGGGGAATCAGCGTATCGAATAACCTCCAAGTCACAGAGGATAAGTCTGCATACTATATTACACCTGGAGATTTGTATAATTACTTATATCCAAAATCTCCTCATGTGCTTTATGGTAAGGGAACTATGACATTTGTTGAGGACTCAGAGATGAGCCCATCATCTTCAAACGAACTTGTTTGGAGCGGTGAAACAGGAGTCAAGGTAGCAGACTTGTCTGTTGACAAGAAATACTATTCTATCAATCTTGAGAAGTTGCAGTTTGAGCTTCTTGCAGATGATGCTGTTATTGATCCAAACACCGCTTATTTCGCATTGCCTACAGAGTGCTATACTGCATACGAGGTTGAAGATGCTCCATCTGTTATTTACTGGTATGACCCTACTACTACAGGTATTGAGCAGGTAGAAGCCGAAAAGGCTGCAAAAGCTTGTGCCAATGGCGTTTATACATTGGACGGTAAGAGACTGAATACGGTTTCTACAAAGGGGCTTTACATTGTCAACGGAAAGAAAATCGTGAAGCTCAAGTAATCCTTTGGGTTCTTGTGAATGATTGGAATATTTATGATGCGCAAGATATTTCTTATACTCTCTCTCTGCTTGGGTTGCCTCTCTGTGGGCGCCCAAGTTCAGAGAGGATTTGTCATCAAGGGTGAGGTGAATCTGCCCGATGGCTATTCCGTAGGACTTTGCTGCCATCCTGATACTTCTTTTTCGACAGAGGTCGCTGATGGATGGATCAAGGATGGGAAGTTTGAACTGAAAGGCAGGCTCAACCATCCACTCACAGGCACTCTGATGACCAATAACCTGGACTTGGTAGCCAAGAATCATTGGCCTACCGATTCTATCCGTTGGACTTACACGGATGTCTTTATCTCCAATAATGACATCTTTGTGGATAAAAACTTGAAAGTGATGGGTGGACAGGTACAAACCGACTTCAATGAGTACCAGGCTCTATTGGGGCAGAGATCTAACGATCAAGCGACTTGGACTTTCATCGACACTCATCCGCAGTCTGTCGTGTCGGTCTATCTCGCCAATAATCTCTTGAAGCGAGGCTACAACTTGACTCCTGAGCAGGTAGCTCATCTAGAGCGCACCATCACATCCGTTCCTGGCGATTCCATTCGAATGGAGGAATTTCGCCAGCGTATCGCTTATGCCAAGAAGACGACCAAGGGTGGCGAACTAGTCGATTTGGAACTCAAGGACGTGAATGGGAAACTTTGCCACCTTATTAATATAGTACCCAAGAACCAGTATGTATTGGTGGATTTCTGGGCTAGCTGGTGTGGCATCTGCTTGGCTGCAATGCCAGAGGTCAAGAAGTTGGCTGAGGAATACAAGGGCAAGTTCTCTGTGATTGGCGTTTCTATAGATACCAAGCAAGAGGCTTGGGTAAAGGCGATGGAGAAGCATCCTGAGCCATGGCCGCAGTACATCACGACTGCCAAGGGCTATGATGACCTCTTCCACAAGTATCAAGTGGGGAATGGAGTGCCTTATTACCTGATGATTACGCCAGATGGTAAGGTGCTCGGCTCTCCTTCGGGTCCTGCAGCTGTAAGAGAAATCTTGCAGAAGTATGAATAGTATAGTGTAAACATTAAAAGGCATAGTTATGTCGATAAATTTGATAGTTTCTATTATCGCATTCTTTGTTGCGATAGTTTCAGGTTATTTTTATTTTAGAAAGGAGCAATATAAATTCTGCTTCGATGTTTCAAGCAGTTTCTCTGTGTGCTTTTTTCTCTACCACCTGAAATTTACATTGGATTGGAATTGGCTTTGTAGTATGGCTTTGCCTATTGCTATTTATACGGTAGTAATAGTGATTGTCAAGAAGATAGCAACGAAAGGAGATAATAGTGACGCATAGTTGCAAGGCATAACAGTCTTTCTAAAAAACAAAGTAAAAATACAAAAATAAGTACAATGAAGAAATTAGTAATTGCTGCTAGCCTGGCATTGTCTGGGTTGGCAATGAGTGCAGCCAACGGCTACCACATTACGGGTACTGCTGCTGGAGTAGAAGAGGGAGATACTGTGTTCCTTTGTGAGATGCAGGGCTTCTTCAGTATGGTTCCGCTCGATACCACTACTGTCAAGAACGGCAAGTTCGAATTCTCTGGTGATTTCGATGGAGCATCTACTCGCTTCATCCTTCCTATCCACAATGGCAAGAACACTGCAATGGCAGACTTCCTCTTGGAAAACGCCGACATCGACCTCACCATCTCCGACGACCCAAAGGTGCGCCCTATCGTCAAGACCGAAGGTGCAGCCAACAAGTTGCAGAAGGAGTACGATGCCTTGATGGTTCCTTATGATAAGGAGATGGAGAAACCTTGGAGCATCGTGACCGATAGCGTATCTTCCAAGGAAGACAAGGCGAAGGCTCGTGCTATCGTGGATAGCATCAGCGACATCAAGAAGTCGTTGACCAAGGTCTTCACCGTGGCTCACATCCCATCTGCCTACAGCGACTATCTCTATGTGATGAACAATAGTAATTTCTCTGCTCCTGAACGTGCCATCATCGAGAAAAAGATGGAGGAGGGACACCACTACTATTACTTCCAGCAGATGTTGGACGAGAAGAAGGCGGAGATGGCAACGGCGGTAGGTCAACCTTACACCGACTTGGCAATGCCAAATCCTAAGGGCAAGACCATCCGTGCTTCTGAGTATGTGAAGAAGAACAAATATACATTGATAGATTTCTGGGCTTCCTGGTGTGGTCCTTGCCGTGCCGAGATGCCTACCGTGGTGAAGGCTTACAACCTCTATCACAAGAAGGGCTTCGAGGTAGTGGGCGTTTCTTTTGACAACAACAAGGCGGCGTGGGTGAAAGCCATCGCACAGCTCAAGTTACCATGGCCTCACATGAGCGACCTCAAGGGATGGGGATGCGCTGCGGCTCCTATCTACAACATCAAGGGAATCCCTGCCAACGTGTTGGTGGATAGCAAGGGTATCATCGTGGGTAAGAACTTGCGTGGCGAGGACTTGCTCAACGAGTTAGCCAAGTTGATGAAATAAGCAATAGTAAGACGTAATCGTAGTTCTTGGACATCTCCCGAAGTTGTCGGAAGGCTTTGGTCATGTGTTTGTGAATCATATTCTCGCTCATTTCCAGTCGCTCGGCGGCTTCTTTATAAGAGAGGTGCTCAAAATATACAGCTTTCAGTACTCGCCTATCGGAAGGAGGTAGATTCTCTATCGCTTCCCTTAGGCGAGTAATTCTTTTCTCAAAGTCTTCCACCTCGGCATCTGTGGTGAAAGGGGAGGTCGCCTTTAGGAAGGTGTTGTAGTTGTCGATGGCTTTGCGATGTCGCAGGTGGTCGAGGCAACTGTTTCTCACCCTAGTGTAAAGATAGGCGGCGATGTTCTTCCTTTCATTGATGGTTGCGCCCACCTGCCAGCTTTCCCAAATCTGCAAGAACACTTCTCCGACCACGTCGGTCGCCTCGTCCTCATCCTCCAGAAAGGTTTGGGCATAACGATGCAACCGCACATAGAACTTTTTATAGAGAAGTTCCATCTGCGCCAAGTTATGATTGTCTTGCATCATCGCTTCTTGCATCATATATTCTACCTTTGCCGAGTTTCAATGTGCAAATTTACCACTTTCAGATGAAAAAGCCAAGAAAATCGGTCCGAAAATATGGTTAGTTCATTTATTTGTCTTATTATTGTACGTATAATCGTAAGCGGCTCCGCATTTATACCATTGTAGCATTCTCGTTTATTCGTACCTTTG
>ERZ1026894.684-NODE-684-length-23433-cov-4.961887_pt1 | contig 23433 bp, 20 predicted proteins | sample MGYA00380177_ERZ1026894 | MGnify/ENA primary metagenome ERZ1026894 (study PRJEB33269, sample SAMEA4719813) | human gut metagenome | biome: human-associated habitat; feature: organic feature; material: feces | place: Cameroon | collected 2013-10 ... | reverse complement strand
TTGGGCGACGAGTTTTTTGCTTACTTTTTGTCGGCACAAAAAGTAAATAAAGCGGCAGCCTGCAAGGGCAAAGTCGGTACAAAATTGCCCAAAGGTGAAAAATGGTTTATCCTAATAAGTAACGGGGAACAAAGATTTACTCTTTGTTCCCCGTACGAATTTCGCAACAACTGAAAAAGCCGTCCTACAAGGGCCGTCCACAACCAACTGAAAATTTTTTAGACGATTGCCTGATTTGTCAAATTCTAAGCAGTTGGGAGGATGTAGTCGGGGTGCGGTGTGGCTGTATGCCACATAAGCCCCGAAAGACGCCAAACTGCAACGAATTTGGCAAATGGTTGGCCCTAATAAGTAATGGGGAACAAAGACTAACTCTTTGTTCCCCGTACGAATTTCGCAACAACTGAAAAAGCCGTTACTTTTTAAGAGGCAAAACTTCGTCAATCAGCCCATACTCCTTGGCCTCTTGCGCCGACATATAATAATTGCGTTCACTGTCGCGGCGGATTTTTTCCTTGTCCTGGCCCGTGTGTTTGGCCAAAATATCCAAAAGATGCTCTTTATTATCGCGCAATTCCTTAGATTCAATTTCAATATCTGTTACCTGGCCGGAAATGCCACCGCCCCAAATTAAGGGTTGGTGAATCATAATGCGCGCGTGCGGCAAGGCATAGCGCTTTCCCTTGGAGCCCGCAGCCAATAAAACCGCCCCAAAACTCATCGCCTGCCCCATACATATAGTGGTAATTGGGGCCTTGATGAATTGCATCGTATCGTAAATAGCCAAACCCGCCGTTACCATACCGCCGGGGGAATTGATGTAGAGGTTGATTTCCCGGCTGGAATCGTCCGCATCCAAATAAAGTAGTTGGGCGATAATCATATTAGCGCTGGCAGTATCCACTTCGCCTTCGCGCCCGCCGACAAAGATAATGCGGTCTTTGAGCAAGCGGGAAAAAATATCATAACCGACGTTCTTTTCAATAATGGTAGGTATAATCATATTGTATATTGTAGTATATTTCCCGGCAGATGGGCCTAGCATTTTAATAGGCCCTTTGGCCCAGCGAAATAGGTCCTAAATACCCCTAGTTTTTTTGTGGTTTATTTACTATTTTATTAATATAGGAGTAAAATCTAGGAGGAATTATGAAAAAATTGTTCGTTTTACTTACCGCTCTCACGCTATCCACCGCCGCTTTTGCCGCCAACGCATCCAGCAATAGCGCGCTGATTGAAGAATCCGTTTCCGCCGGAGCACAAGCCGTAAGCGAAGGGGAAGTCAGCCAGCAAATGCTAAAAAACACCCAGCAGGCGTTGCAGTTGGGGTTATTAATTTTTGATGCGCACCGTGATTTAAACCAAATGACTGATACGGATAAAGCCATTGAAAAGGCTTTGGAAAAGGATATCCCGGCAGTCTTTAATAAAATCAAAACAACTTCCGACGAAGTAGCCGACGAAGTGGAAACGCTTTTAACTAAATTAAGTTCCTTGTTAATTGCTAACCAACCCGCCTATCCCAAAACGGCAGTAGATGCTGATACGGCCACTTTTATCACGTTCATTACGGCCATTACCTATACGCAAGGCAAGGGCCTCTTAAACGAAACGGCTGCCACCGTACTTAACCAAGAACTGCAAGCCATTATGATGCAAGGCCTTACCCAGGGAGAATAGTTCTTTCTCTTTTAAAAAACCCCGCCCCCCAACGGCGGGGTTTTTATATTGTACAGGGCCCAGATAGGTCCTTTTTTTATATATTTATGGGACTAACGGCCCTTTACTCTGCACAGGAAAACAGTTAAACTACAAGTAAGGAAGTAGATTGTAAAATTTCAAAGGCTGTACCAACAACAAAGGATATTGTATGAAAAGTTTCAAATGGATGTTAGCCGCATTGTTAGCCGTTACCGTCTGTACACCGCTTATGGCGCAAAATCATAAGGATTTAGGTGCTAAAATTCAACGCCAAATCCAACTGCAAAAACAAAAACAGCAAAGTGCTAAATGCTGGCGATGCGGAGAGAAAATTACGAGCGAATATCAACGCTGTGCGGCAGATTGTGATGTGTTCTGCGATCCGGAAAATGAACCGCAAGCCAAAACGCAAACAAAAGCAGTAACCCAGGCCAAATCTCAAACCAAACAAGCAAAATCTCTGGGAAAATGCTGGCGATGCGGAGAAAAAATTACGAGCGAATATCAACGCTGCCCGGCGGACTGTGATGTGTCCTGCGATCCGGAAAACGAACCGCAGACCAAACCGCAAACAAAAGCAGTAACTCCGGCCAAATCTCAAACCAAACAAGCAAAATCTTTGGGAAAATGCTGGCGCTGTGGAGAGGAAATCACGAGTGAAGATCAACGCTGTGCGGCAGATTGTGATGTGTTCTGCGCCCCGGAAAACGAACCGCAAGCCAAATCCTTGGGAAAATGTTGGCGCTGTGGAGAAGAAATTATGAGTGAATCCCAACGCTGCTCAGCGGACTGCGATGTGTACTGCGCGCCGGAATCCAACACGCAACAAGTCGCTCCCAAAAAGCAAAAAAAAGCAAAATCTAAAAAAGTAAAAAAAGCCGTAAAGCAAGATTATGAAACCTGCCCGGAATGCCACGCCGTGTATGATGACGATTACTATTTCCACGGCATTCACTATTGCGGATTTAACCCCTAGTTAAATAGCGGGAAACAATTAAAAACCCTCGCCAAAAGCGGGGGTTTTTGCTATGCAGGGCCTAAATAATCCCTAGGTCCTTTTGAAGACAGGATCTAGGACCAAAGACCCTTTACTAAAAATAATAAAATAGTTACACTAAACATAAGGAAGCATCAAATCAATCTATATGACAAGACGTACCCATTAAGGAGCCAAAATGAAAAATGTCAACTGGATGTTAGCCGCATTATTAGCCGTTACCTTGTGTACGCCGCTTATGGCGCAAAACACTAAGAATTTAGACGCCAAATTACAACGCCAAATTCAAGTGCAACAGAAGAAACACCGTCAAGCCGCAAAATGCCGCTGGTGCGGTACCCAAATCACCGATTTGTCCGGAAGATGCCCGGCAGATCCGGATGTATATTGTATGCCGGAGCCGAACCCCAGCCAAAAAACCTGCTACCGTTGCGGGCAGAACTTCACCAGAGGACAAAAATGCCAGGAAACACAGTATCATCGTTTCTGTGCCGAAAATTATCGCCAGGGAGAAGTGATTAAACGGGAACAGAATTTCATTTCCAAAGAAGACAGAGCCGCCCGAAAAGCAGCCAAACAGGCTAAAAAAGCACAACAAAAACAACAATCCCGCGACGAAAGCAGATATTGCCCCAAATGCGGCGAAGAATACGATATTGATGTGCTTTATCACGGAGTACAGCACGAATGCACGGAGCCTTACAGCGAGCCTGAGGCCGGTGCTTATTGGATTGAATCCCCCGCTTCTGACGCTTGGGATGCGGCGGACGGAGAACCCCACTCTAATTTAGTTAGTGTCAGTTCTTTGCAAGAAGAATCCGCTTCTGGCGAGCCGGAAATGCACTATTTGCAAGAGTTAGACGAGGATATCGCCGTTAAAGCGGAAACCTTATTGCAAAAAGACCGCGACGCTCACAACGGCTATCCGGAACACTCTTTTGAATATTATTACCATCAGGTATATGCCCAATCTAATGCGCAACCCCGCCATACGGAAAAATGCCGCTGGTGCGGGAAGACTATTACCAGTAATTCTTCCAGATGTTCGGCTGACCCGGATGTGTACTGCACCCCGGCCCCCCAAATGGGTAGTGCCGTAGGCGTTCAACCCAACACGGGCAACACTATTTCTACCACCGAAGAAGAAATCTGTTGCCCCAAATGCGGCGAAGAATACGATATTGATGTACGCTACCACGGTGTACAGCACCGTTGCGAGAAAGCCGAAAAACCGGTAAAATATCATCCCGCCGAAAAATAATTTAATCGTTTAGTAAGCCCCCCGAGTTGATACTCGGGGGGCTTTATATATACACATAACCCCCGCCTAGAATGAACCACGCGGGGGTTGTTAGAGTTTTAGCAGTCTTTGCTCTTACATATTGGCATACGGGCGAACAACATTTAACAATTTGTTTTCCCGCGTCTTCGCCCAATGCAAAATAGGATACAGGCACTCCGCGTTCTTTTTAAGATAGACCAAGTAATAAAGCACGCTTAAACCTTTATCGTTAATGGGCATAAGGATACGTCCGTAATCTTCCTGATAATAGCGGCGGGCCAAGCGGCTAAGCACCAACGCCTGCTGGGGATTTTGTTGGGCCGCTTGTTTAAACGATTCATAATCGTTGTAAATAGTAATTTTATGGCGTTTGGAAAATTTCTCCCAAAACGGCACTAAATACTGCGCATACGCGCCACCCTCGCTAAGGACAGCAAGGTCCAAGTTCTTTTCTTTATCCAAGCGGATATATTTCCGTTTTGCCAAGGAATGATTTTTCGGAACTGCCAAATATAAGCCTTCTTTGGCAACAGAAATGCTTTCAAAATCTTTTTTATTTTTGCGCGGCAACGATAAACAAATCACCGCATCAGCCTTCTTTTCTTCTAAGGTAGGCCCCACCTCGTTATCCGCGTGCAACAATAAGGAAGAAATTTTAGTTTGCGTACACTTCTGCTGGAAGAAAGGCAACACCAAACGGTATGGCCCTGGGTCCGTAAACGCCAGCGAAGCCGCTGTGTTACGCTCCCCATAGGTGCGGAAGAAGTGCCTCATTTCGCTCACTTGGCTTAAAATATTCTCCGCAAATACCACGGCTTTTTTGCCGGCAGCATTTAAAATAATGCTGTTATTTGCCCGGACAAAAAGTTGCATATTCAAATCCCGTTCCAATTTTCTGACCGCCACGCTCAATGCGGGCTGTGATACCTGCAATTTTTTTGCCGCACGGGACATATTGCCCGTTTGCGCAATCGTTGTAAAATATACCAGTTCTGTCAATTCCATAAGCCACTCTATATATTTACTGCTTATAACTAAATGGTATCAAACTACACGAATTATTATTTTTAAATTATATCACATCTAACGGACAAGGAAACTCCTTTTCCGCAAAAAATTTACCGGTTGGCCCACCGCCAAAAGGCATCCTCAAAATTTGCGGCCGAGGAATAACGGTACGCCCGGCTCATTGCCTTTTCCACCGAGTACGGTTGATAAACCGTTTTTCCGCGGGAATCCTTTTGCAGAAATCCGGTGGCCGGATCGCGCACCGGCTCCCCTTGGGCAAGCAAGCGCGTAAACTGTTCAAACTGCATACGATTGGATGGCGACGTCCCCCCTGCGGGATTTAACAAAAAACGCACCATCACATAGGCTTGGAAATACCAATCCTGGGTTTTGTTTCGGCTTTCCGCCATTTCCAAGGAACCTTCTTGCATAAACTGGTCAAACGGAACCAAATATTGTGGCGGGCCCTGACGTTTGGCAGTCAATTTTTTGCCAAATGTAGAAGCGCGTGCCGAGGAAGAAAAACTGCCAAAGGCAGACTGCCCGGACGGGTCGCGCTGGAAATTAAGCGTTTTAAAATCGTTGTTCCACGGCCCGTTTCCACCCGCATAGGACTGGTCCTCCAACAGCACCGCCAAGCCCTCGTCCAACCAGGTAGGAGTCATAATGCGGCCCGTTTTGTGGCTGTCAAAAAACTGCTGGGTAAAAATATGCGTCAATTCGTGTGTGAAACTTTCCTTTAAATTTTGGCCCTGCTTATTGCCGGGAGTGTCATACACCACAATTTCCCCACGCGTGGGGTATGCAAGCGCGCCCGACCAAGCCTTGGCGTTTGGCTCATAGCGCAAATAAGATTGGTGGTCCTGATACACAAACACGCGGACCTTGCCAGACATCATCCACGGAATAAAGCGACGCAATGTTTGATAGGCGTTTTCAAACGTCATAGACATATTGGATGAACTAATCCCGCCGTTCGTGCGTTTTTGTGTGTAAATTTCAAAATGTGTACTTTGGGAAGCCACCCACGTTACACCAGGGCGGAAGGCATTGGGGTTAAATTTTTTGTTCGGCGCGGGAACTTTGTTCGGGCGGTTTTGCGAAGCAGGCGCCGGAATTTTCCGTCCGGCGGATTCGGCGGCCTCTTTGGATTTTTCCAACATACGCACCGCGTATTCCAATTCAGCATCTGCGGCGGCTTCCTCGCTTGACTCCTCGTCAGAAGTAGCCGCAGTGGCTTCGGTTTCCGCCTGGTCGCTTGGCGGTAAAAGGGCGTTATTTTTTTCTATATCTTTTTCTAACTGGGTGGGCTTTGATGTCTTTTGCGCGGCAGCATTTTTTGCGGCCGCATTTTTGGCCGCCGTACGGCGTTGGGACTTGGCGGCTTGCACGCGCTTGGCAGCCGCAGGCGAAAGCGTTTTTTTGGTTGGGGCCACCGAGGTTTGCACCGTCGTTACCGTTCCGCCCACAGAAAGGGGCATATCTAACGTATTAGCGGAACTTGCCGCAGAAGAAGCCGCGGGCGTAGCCGGGGTATTATTTACGGCCGGTACAACATTAACAGGTTTAGCGGAAGGCTTTTGCTCCGTATTAAGCGCGGGTTGGGAGACCTCAATAGATTGCTTTAATAAATCAATATTGGAATCGGGCTCATCTACCACCACAGGCGCAGGCTGATTCTGCACCGACACACGCTGTGCATATACTGGAACCGCCACTAAACAAAACATCAGCAGAATAAAAATGACTCTCATATCCGTACACCGCTTACATCACGTCCACATTGGACTCAATCGTATAAGTCAATTTGCACTTATTATCCGAATTGATGACGGCATCGGTACCGGAAGAATCAAACGCGGCGGTTACGGTATAGGTTTGCCCATTAAGCGAAATATTGCATTTATACGTTTTCTCTACCTGGGCGCAGGTGCCTGCGGAGGCATCCTTGCAGTACATAATGCACTGGCTCATATCGCGCGCGAACATTTCGGGGCTTTTGGCGGCCCACATATTGTTTACTTGCGCCATACAAGAGTTGACCAACATTTGAGCAGAAACCGTGCGGCGCGTTTTACGCGCGGCGGTCGTGCGGGATAAACTGGCGCGCAGAAGCATTGTCGCCATACCTGCCAAAATAACGGTAACTAACAAAACTTGCAATAAAGCCGCACCTTTTTTATTTTTAAAAATCATATAAGACCCCTTATGCCTTTACTCTGTATCCGTTAGGCAACATAAAAATTTGTTCCACGGCGTCGTTTACCACCGGGGTACTGTCCAACTCGGTAATCAAACGTACCTGTAAAATACTGCCCAAATCCTTGCGGCGCACGGAAACAGCCGATGTGCTGGCATCTCTTACACTATACGTTTCCGGGCCGAAGAACGGAACCGGATAATAGTTGTCATTACCGGAGGAACCAATCGGCGGGATAAATTTTACGTTATAAAGGAACACGTCTGTACTGGTGTTATAAGTGCAAGACGGTGCATTTCCGCTCCAAGAGACCGTTCCCTCGCGCCGGTAAATCGTTCCGCCAGAGAGCGCTTTTCCTTCCGGTGCAGCCGTTTTGCTTCCCGGTACAAAACAATAGGTAACGTAAGAATTACCCGTGCCAATGACATTTCCGTCAATATCTTCGTTTTTAGCCAAGGATAAAAGCGGGATATCAGTCCCTGCCGTAGCACTGTCAATCTTGCCACGGACATAAAGCACGCGGGTGGATTCCTGCACGTCCTGGCGCAATTGGCGTAAGGCAATAGACAAGTTGTTGCGCAGCATTACTTTACTGCGGCCTACCCCTGATTCACGCGAGGCGGCCGTCGTCAAGGAAGCCAGCGCAACCCCGATGATTCCCACAATCATCACCGCTAACAAAATTTCAGTTAAGGTAAAACCCTTTTTGTTCGTCATAACGTAAACCCGTTGCAAGTAATATTAAAGGTAACCTGGCGGCCCTTGGTCGGAAACGCGATAGCATAATCCGTTACCATATTAGAACCGCCGTAATTATGCGTGGTGAAACTGGCTTCCCTCACCGTATAAGTAAAAGTGGAATTACTGTAATCGCACAAGGGCGGAAGCATACACTTAATGTTATGCGAGCCAATCGACATAGGAGAACTATCCGAAACCTTAACCTCCGCCGGTATCAAACTTCCCCCGCACATACCATTAGCGTATTGTTCGTAAAGTTTGCTGTTAGTCATACCAGATACGATACCGGACGAATACATTTGCAACTGGTCGTTGGCGCGTTCCACCGCAAGCACCATTTCCTCGCGGATGTCCGGCGCGCCCGATTTACGGGCAACAGACAATAACACCCCAAAGGTTCCTGCCGCCACCAAAGCGAGCAACCCCAGGGCAATCAGTCCTTCCAAAATGGTAACACCTTTCTTTTTAGTTAAAACTCGTTTTAAAAATTGCATCATAAACTGCTCCTATTTGGAGGAATCCTTTACCTTCATAGACTGGTCCACATAAATAAGATAATCTTTATTCTTGCTGACGTCGTATTTATCACCGGAACCGGCAGCCCCTTTAACTACCACAATCGGCGTATTGGTCCCCGTGGCTACGCTTAATTTACAGGTATCGTTAGGCACTTGCCCGGGGCGAGGGTCGCACACCGTAAAGGTATAAGGCAAACTGACAAAATCTTTAAACGACAAATAGCCACACGCAAACAACTGCTTAATTTCCACCGAGCCAGTCGTTTTTTGAAGCGGAATACCCGTTTCGGACGGAGCCACACAGGCAGAAGGCGCCGCCAAAACGATATTTGCTTTATCACTATCCGCCGTAGGTGTAAAGGATTGCCCGCGCGGCACGCCGCCACGGCTAACCTGGTAATAGGTGCGCACAGCCTGCGCCAATTTGTGGGCGGCATTTTTGGCTTGGCCATTTTTTACCTCGTAACGGACCGAGCGCAACACCGGCACCGCCATAGATACCACCACGGCAATTACCAGTAACACCGCCAAAATTTCCATTAAGGTAAAACCTTTTTTATTCATCATAAAGGCTCCTAAAAACTTTCCGCTCCTACCCCGGCATTAGACACACAATAGGAATACTTTTTATAGCGGTCCGACAGTTTGCCCAAATAAGCCTCCTTGGGGGTCATTTTTACAAAGCAAGAAGAATCAGACGCATTCAACGTATAACTGAAATATTCCGAAGAATCGGCAGAACGGTTCGTTTCCAACAGGCCGCATTGCACCAATGCACCCACCGTTGGCGTAGAGGTAATAGCGACATTGGACGAATAGCAGGCCGACGGGTCCAACAGATAACGCTGGGCCGCCTGTGCCAGAGCATTAGCATAGGCTTTGGCACTTGCCGCACGCGCATCCGAAGCACTGTTGCGGTAAGCCACCGTAGCAAATACCGCTAAAATGCCGATAATCGTAGCCGCAATCAAAAGTTCTATTAATGTAAAACCATTTCTCTTCATAAAATCCCCACTAATACAGTATTGCGCAGTTTTGCCCCTTTGTCAAGTTTAGTTTTTGGGAATACGCTTGATACTGCCGCTACGCAAAAAAGTCGCCCGGTAATATTGGCCTGCCGTCGGACTGTTTGCTACCGTTTGCAAAGTGCTGTCTTCCATACAGGCCACTACTCCGGCATTGTTATTACAACAATTAGAGGAGGATGCTGTATTCACCGGGCAAGCGTAAAATTTATAGCCCTTATAGATACTAGTAGAGGTATTATCAAACGGAATCGGCGACATATATTTGCGCGCCACCAAGGCCCTTTGATAGTTGGAAGACGAAATCACCGCATCCGCCGCCAAGGTTCCGTTCATATTGGAATACGTTACCTGTTGGGCAGAAGACGGAAAAGCATATCCTTCCGATTGCAACGTGCGCAGACCGTTGCCCAAGTCCATAAGCACCCCTTGGGCCGCCAAATAGCGGTTTTTATCCTGCGTTTTTTTGTAGGCCGGCACGGCAAATACCGCAACAGACACCGCAATCACCACTACAATCAGAACTTCCAATAATGTAAAACCTTTCTTCATACTTTCCCCCGATTAGTTGCCGCCGATTTGGGACAACTTGAAGATAGGCAAGAAGATAGAGGCTACAATGATACCAATCAGCGCACCGACACCGCAGATTAAGATAGGGTCAATCACCGCGGAGAAACGGGCAATAAACTGGTCCACGTTATCGGCATAGAACTTGGAAAGCGTACCAATAATGCTGGGCAGTTTACCAGATTCCTCGCCCATCAGCATCATTTCCGTCATCAAGCCGGGGAATACCCCCGTAGCGCGAAACGATTCGGAAATGGCCTTACCGGCCGCAACTTCCGTGCGGACGTGCTTCAATGCGTTTTGGATGATGACGTTTCCGTCAAAGGATTCTTCCAATACCAAGATAGCGTTCAAAATAGTTACACCGCTTTTAAGCAGGGTACAAAGCGTGGAAAGCATCCGGTCGTAATAAATGTTTTTAAGGAAGTTACCAAACAGCGGCATTGAAAGTAAAAACGCGTGCCAACGTTTTTTGCCGTCCTCCGTCTTGATATAGAAACGGAACGCCACAAACAGAGCAATCGCGGATACAATAATCAAAATACCGTTATTGATAAGCAAACTGGACACATTTAATACGACAACCGTAATCATCGGCAAGTCAATATTAAAGTCCTTAAAGATTTGCGCGAATGTCGGCACGATACCCAAAATAAAGTAAATAAGCACGCCGACAGAGGCCAACATCAAAATAGCCGGGTAGGTAACGGCCGTGATGATTTTGCTCTTCATCCCTTCCTGCGTTTTGGTATAGAGCGAAATCTGCATCAAAGTATCCGCCAACTGGCCACCCACTTCACCCGCCTGGACCAAAGACAGCCAAATATGACTGAACGTCTTAGGGTGTTGGGCAAGGGCGGAATGCAAAGACTGACCGCCTGCAATATCCTTGGCCACTTGCGTAAGCACATAACCCAATGTGGGGTTGGAAGCGTATTCACCCAACAACGATACGGCGCGCACGAGCGGCACACCGCCGGCAATAAGTGTGGATAACTGTTCGGCAAAGAAGGCCAAAACGTGGCCGGGCACTTTACCGCCTCTCTTTTTAGCCGGGCCACCGCCCCCAAACAAACCACCGTTTCCTTCCTGCACGTCCAACACTAAATACCCTTTGTTTTGAAGGGCGAGAATTACCTTTTCGCGGTTGTCCGCCGACACGGAACCTTTAATGGTTTTGCCGTTAGCATCTCTGACTGTATAAGTATATTTTTGCATAAACCCTCTGTTATTCGTCTGATGTCGTAATACTCAAAATTTCATCTACCGTCGTTTGCCCGCGGATGACTTTGTGCCACCCGTTTGCACGCAGGTTGAGCGAGCCGGAGCGTTCCGCCGCCCGTTTCAACTCCACGAGGTCCTGCGTTTTATAAATAATATTACGCATTTCCTCCGTCATACGATATACTTCGTAAATGGCGCGGCGGCCCATAAACCCGGTGCCGAAGCACTTGGGGCAACCGACAGACTTGAAAAATGTCCAAGAATTTTGGTCGTTCGGGTTCAAATGACCCTCTTTAATAATGCGCTGTAAGGTGGACGGATCCGGGATATGCGGCACTTTGCAGTACGGGCACAAGATACGCACCAAACGCTGCGCCGCCACCAACGCCAAAGAGGAGGCCAGCAAGAACGGTTCCATACCCATATCAATCAACCGGGGAACCGCCCCCAAGGCTTCGTTGGTGTGAAGCGTGGAAAGCACCAAGTGGCCGGTTAAGGCCGCCTTCAAGCAGGCTTCGGCGGTTTCGTTATCGCGGACTTCCCCCACCAGAATTACGTCCGGGTCCTGACGTAAGAACGAGCGTAAGCCCGCCGCAAACGTAAGGCCAATGGCCGGCTTTACCTGCACCTGGCTAATACCCGCCAGTTTGTATTCCACCGGGTCTTCCAATGTCATAAAGTTTAACTCGGGGGTGCGGATGGTTGTCAGTACCGCGTTTAACGTGGTAGATTTACCGGAACCGGTAGGACCCGTCAAGAAAATCAGCCCGTGCGGCAAGTTGGCCGCCTCCAAGAAGGCTTTTTTCTGGTCCGGTTCAAACCCCAGTTTATCCACGTTCATTTCGCTCGTACCTTTATCCAAAATACGAAGCACCAGTTTTTCGCCATATACCGTCGGGCAGACAGATACACGGACTTCAATGGAGCGGTTTTGGTAGCGGATAGTAAAACTGCCGTCCTGCGGCAAGCGTTTTTCCGCGATATCCAATTTAGACAAAATTTTAATACGGGAAATAATGGCGTTTACAGACTCTTTGGCCGGGGCCGTGCGTTCGTACAAAGACCCGTCAATACGGAAGCGCAAACTTACGCGAGCATCAAACAGTTCCAAATGAATATCTGACGTGCGCTCTGTAATGGCCTGGCGCAAAATAGCGTTTACCTGTTTTACATACTGCGAAGCACTAGGCGAAACTTTATCCAAGTCCAAAAAGCCCGACACATCCACATCGTCGTCGCTTTCTTCGCCGGCCACCTCCACTTGGGGTTTGGCGGCTTCGTTCATTACTTCTTCCAACAGGTTTTTGTTAGAATAGAAAGTATCAATTACGTTTAAAAGTTGGCTTTTGCTGGCTAAAAAGGGTTGCACCTGCTTACCGGACATCATTTTGATATTTTCAAGCAGGAACACATTGGTCGGGTCCAACACCGCTACCGCGAGGGAGTCATCCTCCACGAACAACGGAATAACCATATTTTCACGGGCGAATTTTTCAGGAATAATATCCTGCAAATTCTGCTCTTTTTCCGGCACTAAAATACCGTTTTCCTTAGAAGCGTAGGGAACCGCAAAATGTTTAGAGAGCGCCGCCGTTACCTTTTCTTCGGACGCAAAGCCGAACTTGATAACGGCCTCCGCGAACGTTACGTTGTTTTGTTTGGAGAACAACATCGCACGCTTGACTTGATCTTCATTTAAGGTGCCTTGTTCTACCAAAATCTCACTTAACTGTTTTGCCATTTCCTAATCCTCTATATTGCTTGCTTTTGATACTGCCCGCCCCCAGTTTATCACCGGGGGCGGTTAAAGAATTAACTATTCCGCCAAAATGGTCGGGGTAATGAAGATGACCAAGTCGGTGGTGCTTTTAGATTTGGTCTTGCTCGTAAACAGCCAGCCCAACAGAGGGATATCGCCCAAGAGCGGTACTTTGCGGGTCTGGTCCGTTTCACGCGAAGTGAGCAGACCGCCGATAACGACCGTTTGGCCGTTCTTCACGCGGACCAAGGTGGACGCCGCGCGGGTGGTAGTATCTTTGGAGAAGTCAAAACCGGAACTCACCAAATCGGAGTAAGAAGGCTGCACATACAGCGTTACATAGCCTTCGCGGTTTACCTGCGGGGTAACCTGCAAGGTAAGACCGACGCGTTTTCTTTCTGCCGATTGGGTGGTCAGGGCTTCACCTCCACCGCTACCGGACTGGCTCACCGTTTGACCAACGGTGGCATCCGTAGAGGTGGTGATGGTGGCCGTTTTGTTGTTCAAGGTTACCACTTTCGGTTTACCCAAATATTTGGCTTCACCGCGGGTCAGTAAACTTTTCAGCACAATGTTAAAGGCCGAGAAGTCCAACAAACCACCCTTATCTTCGCCTTCGTCGCTAGAAGAGGAGGAAGAACCGGAACCGGAACTGGAACCGGAACCAGAGCCGGAGGAACCGCTGTTCAACTGGTCCTTGCTCGGGAAAATATAGTTCCAACCTTTCACGCCTTGGCCTTTAATATATTCCAAGTCCACTTTGCGTTTGGGAGCCGTCATAGAAACCATTGCGCCATCGCTTCCGCCGTATTCAAAGCCGAGGCTCAAGCCGCTCGTCTTGCTGACTTCCACGATTTGCGCTTCAATCAAAATCTGCGGGGGTTTAATATCCAACTCAGCCAAGATGTTTTCCACCTGCGGGAATACTTCGGCCACGTCGGTAATAATCAATTTGTTCGTGCGGGGATCCACGGCAATCTTGCCGACCGGGGAGAGCATACTTTTGACAATTGTCGTAATTTCTGCACCGCCGCTGTAAGAGTCGGAACCCGAACCGGAGGAAGATCCACCCAAGTTCAAACCGGTAGAATCACCGGACGAACTGGAAGAACTGCTAGAAGACACATCCTGCGGCATAATGCTGTTGAGTTCGCTCTGCGCGGAACCAACGCCTTGCAGGGAAATATAACTAAGGGTATAAATCTTAGTAATGGTATCCGGGGCATCATTGGAGCGTTTGGTTACGACGTAACTGTCGCTCTTGCCGATGCGCTGATAAGCCAACCCTTGCACGCGCAAAAGCGTATCCAACGCTTCGCGTACCGTTACACGTGTCAGCGAAGCCGTCACTTTTTTATTGGCGAATTCCTCGCTCATAATAAAGTTGATTTTGGCTTGCGTCGTGATACTGTTTAAGAACGCCGATATCGGTACGTTGGAAACGCGGATGGACACTTTGCGGTCCAAAGGCGAGGACGCTTCGGTTTCTTTGTACAGTTCGGATTCGCCATTCAACTTTACCGTTGTATCTTCTGTTACAGCGATAGTGTTGTCGCTAGGTAAGGATTGCCGGGATTTTTGGGCAAAGGCATTGCCACCCAAACTCACAGCCGCCACACACGCCAGCGCAACTGCTAAACGATTTGTCATCTATCCTCCTATAATTTTTCCTAAATGATTTGATTACAACTGCATTTTACGAACAAATTTATGACCCTTGTAAGAAAACACAACGGAATCTGGACGGACTTCCACAATCCGCGCGCCATAAATGCTTTTTCCTACGGTGTAAATCTTACTGCCGATAAAAACCTCTTGTCCGATAATACCGCCGATTTTAATGCGGTTTCTAACCTCACGGGTCGGGTCTTTGATGCGGGCGAGTTCCAACTGACGCAAGCGTTCTTCTTCTTCGCGTTTACGTCTTTCTTCGGCGAGTTTGCGTTGGCGTTCCGCTTCAATAGCGGCCAAACGCTGTTGCTCGCGAAATTGCAAGAGCAAAAAGTCATCGGGTGATAAGGTCGGATCGCGGCGGGACTTGGGGTTATACACCACACGCGGGGCCGCGGCCTCCTCGGGCTTTTCGGCTACTTCTTCACGCGGGGCAACAAAACCTTCCCCCTCTGCGGCCGGCACAGCCGGAGCGTCACCCGCAACGGGCAACACAGGTTGTGCGCCTTCTTGCGGAACCTGGGGCGTTGCGTCAACAGCAACCTCTCCCGCTTGCGGCAAGGCTTCCACCGATACGTCCGCCTGGGCGGCCAAGGCTTTTTGCGCCTGCGGGGCTACCGTACCCGTCATATCCTTTTTGGCAGAGGCACGGCGGCCTTTGCGGGCCGTTTTTTGCGCTTGCGCAAACGGCACGCAGACAAAAGCCAAAAGTGTAAATAAACAAATGAGTTTCTTCATTATTTTTTACCTCCTTTTCTCTTGGAGGATTTTTGGGCCTGCTGCTCTTGGATTATTTTATCATAATCTTTAAAGAGACCTTTGGCAATTTTTTCTTTCGGGAAAATGGTGTTAAAGCGCATAGACACTTTATTTACACCCAATTTGCTGGCTTCCTGCTGCTTGGCAATGGAAAACTCGGTAACTTTGATGTATTCATCCAAGTTTTCAATGCCCGCCAAGAACTCGGCAAACGGCGTAAAACCCATTTCCGTATTTACCCGCAGAGAAGCGGCAACAAAGGTGGAATTACTTGTATCCTCGGTCTGTTGCCCTTCAATTTGGGGCGTAATATTAGCGGCCTTAAAAATACCCAAAATTTGGCTGAGCAACCATTCGTTTTTGGATTCAATATTCGGGAACTTCGGCTCCAAGGACAAGAGTTTCGTCTTGTTGGCCTGATATTCCTGCTCGCTGGTTTGCTGAACGCGGATAGCATCTACCTGCCCATTAAAATTGCGGACTTTGTCATCAAACTTGCCGTTGGCATAGCGCAACAACAAGAATACAACCAACACCGCCACAAACTGTTTGACGAAGAGTTTTACGTTCCCTTCCTGCGCCACCGTTTGGATGTCTTGGAAGCCCTTTTTCAGGTTTTCCTGCATTTTAGCCGCTTTTTCTTTCATATCTGCTGCCATAATTAGCGACCTCCTTCCTGCTGCTGACTTCCGCAGGTGAATACGAAACTGGTTTCCGTGCCGGCCGCAGAAGAGGAGTCATTACCTCTAGATGAGTTTCCGCCCGCCGTGCCCGCTACATTTGGATAGCGGATATTGGCTTTTTCGCCACAGATTTTTTTGAAATTTGGCTGTTGGACAAGTTTATCTCTAAACTGGTTACCCAAAGCCAAGTCGGCGCGTCCGTCTTTACCGGTTTTAATAGCCCCTTCCAATACAATACTGCGGGCCTCACCGCCTTTGGACGGGAACGGATCCGTATAGGAAAACTTGGTAATCCACATTTCCTGCGGAATCGTATCCACCACTTCCATAATTACAGGCGTAATAACATGGTCAAACTGCAACATTTGCTGTAAGTTGGAGTTTTGGCTCTTCATTTTGCTCAAATTGCTTTGAATTTGACTGGCAGTTAAGCCGTCAAAATCGGCAATCGTCTGCGTGGCAGATGCCTTGGTTTGGCGGAGATTTTTCTCAGCACTCTTTACACCTAAGTAGCCTTTGCCAATAAGAAGCAACAAAATAACAATCAGCACTGCGGACACTTTCCAAGCAGTCAAACTGGCGTTAAATTCATAATCGCTTAAACGGTTGCCTTTGGTAAAGTCCAAATCCGGCGTTTTGTGATCGTGGAATTTAATACTCGCGCCAATGGCGGCAATTTCTCCCGCCGAGCGCGTTTCAATTCCGTAAACCTCGCTTAAATTCCATTTGCGTACCGGTTTTTTGGAGTCGGCTTCCAACGCAGGAATCCACGGGTCCACATCCGTACCCACAATAACGGCTTCTTCAAAGGGATCCTTTTCCAACTGTTTGGCCACAAATTCCGTGCAGTTGGTGATTTCAAAGCGGCGGCGTTCCGCCGGTAAAGAACCCGAAATTTCCACCTCGCGCAAGAGAACAGGAGCGTTTTCATTTAAGAAAACAAAACTCGCCAAGTCCTTGCCGAAGAAGGAATAAATACGTCCGCCGTTGCCAACGGCTTCCTTGTCGCTATCGTTAAACGCGCGCCCCAGAGAAAGGCTGGACGGTTCCACTGATATAAGTTCCAATCCCACCGATTTCAATCCTTTGCGCAACCGTTCAATAATCTGCTGGGTAGTCATTGCAAACACCACGCCCAAGCGTTTTTGCTTGGTAGCGGCCGTTTCAAATTCGTAAACGTGATATGCGTATTCCGCTTTTTCAAACGGAAAATGGATATACTTGCGCGCTTGAAGAGGAATAGAACTCTTCCACATTTTGCGCTCAATAGCGGCCGGAATCACAAAGTGGCGCAATAAACAAAACGAAGAAGCCAAGCTGATAACCACGCGGTTGGTTTTCCATTTCTTTTTAGACGTTACTTTTTTCAAGGATTCCAACCAGTTATCCATAGCAAAGAACGCTTCGTTCAAATCTAATGGTTTTAACAAAGTTTTATCTACGGAATTAATCGGCACGCGCACCAAAGATTCCAGCACGGTTCCGCTGTCTTTTTTGGTGGTTTGCGCCACATACATTTCGTCAATGCCAATATAGATACCCAGGCAATCCGGGTGGGCATTCATATTTTGGCCGATTAACGCTTCCGTAATACTAGCAAGACTGCTACTCATACTCACCTCGGGATTAGTTGGCGCTTCCGGTATTGTAATCTTCGTACGGCATATCGTACGGGTTATTTACCGGAGCGGTGGACGGTTGCGTACCATAGGCTTGCGCATCCGTCGGGGTATCATACGGAGAATAAGACTGTTGGGCAGACGGATAAGCCGTACCGCCCAGCGTATCGGGCGTATCCACCGGAGCAGGCGCCGTTACGTCCGTGGTGGGAGTCGTTGCCGTTTGGGCTTGCGTTTCTACCGGTTGTTCCGCAGTTTCGTGGGCAGCACCCATAGTGCGGGTCGGTTTGGTCCACAAACGGTCCGTTTTATAATTGCAAGAGGGGCAAAGTTCGTCGCCCGTTACCTTTGTCTGGCAGGCAGAGGTGGTGCAGGAGGCGGAAGATGTCTTCTTCTGCGCCGAGCATTTAACAATTACGCGGCGGCGTAAGGTTTGTTTTTGTCCCTTCAAATCGGTTGCGGTCAATACCAAGGTATATTTGCCGCAGGGGAGTTCCGGCCCGATAATGCCTTTGCGTCCGTTCCATAAAATCTGATGATAAACGGGCGTAAAACCTTCCAACTGGCGGACAACGTAATAGTTGCCGTCGCGCCCGTGCTGAACGACCTGCAAGAGCCAATTATCAATCGGGTTTACCGTTTCCAATACGGAAAAATCCACCGCATATGCTTCGCCCAACGAACGGTCAATGGCGTGGCATTGGGGAACAATAGCCATACTTAAAAGCGGGGCCTTTTCGTTGCCTTCGTTCTTTTCCATACGGGTCGGCAATTTGGCGGTATAATCAAACACGATAGAAAGCCCGTTTAAATTCGCAAAGCGGGCCGGCGGTTCCTGGTCGGCAAGACCCAGATTGTAATGCAATTTCCCTTGGGAAATACCGCGGTTTACAAAATAAGAGTTAAGTGCCATTGCCTGGCGGATACCCGCCAATGTTACATCGTCGGTATAAGAGCCGGGCGGCAAAATAACATAACCCGCGCCCTGCACCAAGGCTAGCATTTCGTAAATGCTGTTTAAAAGAGGCAAGGCTTCGGGGCGGAATTTGTTGCCGTCAAAAAGGACATCGGCATCAATATCCAAGGCATCAGGCATATTGTCGCGGAAATAGAGATGTACGCCCTTAGCGGCATTGATTTTTTCAATGGCGGCGGCGGTCATAGAATCCAATTTTTGGTTGGTATATAATTCGCGCGCTTCCACGGCTTCGGGAGAGGTCAAATCGGTAAAGGTGGAATCAGCAGACGAGGTCAGCGTGCCTTCTTGGCGCGGAGTATCGTCCAATGCAGCATCCGTTACAGTCTGCGTTTGATTGGCAATCGCTTGTTCATCCGCATTTTGTGCAGCCGTTCCGGCGGCGGCCTCAGCCACAGCCGTAGTTTCAATAGCGGCTTCGTTCACGTCTGCGGCGGTTTGCAAAGCATCTTGGCGTGCCTGTGCGGCGGCTTCCTGGGCGGCCAAGCGTTGCGCTTCAATGCGGTCCGTCAACGCCTGTTGTTGGGCGTTCACGTCGTTTACTAAACCTTCCTTGGCAGCGGCGGCCTGGGCTTTCTGTTCCTGCGCTTTGGCCTGTGCTTCTTGGGCGGCAAGTTGAGCCTGCTGTTGGGCCTCGGCTACGGCATCGGTGGCTACGTCGTCAAGCGTTTTCACTTCGCCTTCTTTAAAGTTTACATCCACTTCCACCGGGGTTTGAATACCGCCCACGCGGTTATGGATTAATTCCACATATTTGTTGGCTTCGGCCACTTGGTCTTTATCGCCGTGAACCATCACGTCAATAAAATAGTCCATTGCTTCGCTGTCTTTATTTTTTTCATACAGCGAAATACCCTTTGCCAACTGTTTGGCGGGAGAGGCCGCATAAACCAGCGTTCCCCCCGTCAACAAAAAGCATAAGAAAGAAACGGTCAAATAACTAAATATTCTATTTGTTTTCATTATTGATTTTCCTGTCCCTTGCGTTAATAATGGGTTTACCCTGCAACACACAGATACTAGAATTATAGCAATTTAGCGCGGCTTGTAAAGCAACTTTTTTATAAACGCAAAAAATTGTCCTTATCCAAGGGCTTTTAGGCGTGCCGTAGCAGCCGAATTTTGCGGATAATAAAACAGCGCATCTAACAAGCAGCGTTTGGCATTTTTTACATCCTCTGCCTTGCGGTAGAGCGTGGAAAGCGCAATATTGGCCCACAAGTCGTCCGGATGTTCTTGAAGCAAGCGGTCCAAAACCTCCTTGGACTTAATATCATTGCCCGAAAGCGACAAGATGCGCGCCAACAAAATCGGCCCGTTGGTATCCTCGGGGAATTCTTTTATATAGTTTTCCACATCACTACGCAGGCGGTGTTGGTAAAATTCGGACATTTTTTCAAACTTGTCCGCTTTTTCCTGATACCGCTGTAACCGCCGTGCCTGTGCCAAAATAGCGGGCTTATCCTTGCTTTTTCCGTACAGCGCGTCCAAACGAGAAAGGAGTTCCTTATCCAACGTATCCACCGTCAGCCCACGTTTATAGACGTTTTTAGCGTATTCGGTGTCGCCCAGTTTTTGGTGTATTTCCCCCGCCACGCGCCACAAAGCCGGCTCGTACGGAAAAAGTTTTAAGCCGCGCTCCACCAAAGCAAGCGCCGTTTCGTCGGCGTAAATAACGTCCTCGTCCAAGAGTTGCGAGAGCATTTGGTACGCCTGCAAATTATACGGGTGAAGTTTTAAATTATCTATCAAATAATGCACGGCTTTTTTATTATCGTGCGTGCCCAAGGCCGCCAACGCGGCGTGGAAATAGACTTCCTCGTAATACGAAGCGGCGGAAATGGTCTTTTCAAAGGCGGCCAGAGAGTCCTTGTACTTGCCCTGCGACAAAAGCACATTTCCCAAGCGGAAACCTGCCTCGGTATTAGCCGGGTACAGTTTTAACGCGCGGGAAAGATTTTCCACTGCGGCGGGATAATTTTTTGCCGCAATTTCCTTTTGACCTACAAACGCGCGGTACTCACTAGCCAACCACAAACCTTGCCACACAATCACCGCCACAGAAAAGCCTAAAACGGCCAAGGCAACGGTTTTGGTAACCGGGTTGACGGTAATTACGACACTTCGTTCTTCTTTACCGACACCGCTTACTTCGGCCCCAACAATCCACCAAAAGATAAACGCCGGGACCACCGCGTGCAGAGAAATGTTAAACATATTGTCCGCAAGCATTCCCAAAATACCACAGAAAAGCGCCTGCAAGAGTTGCTTTTTGTCGCCTTCTTTTTTGTGTGCGGCAAAATCGCGCACCTCCAAAAACAGCACCATAAACATAAAGAGGAACAGCCCCAGGCCGACAATCCCCCCCTGCGCCAGTTGGAAGAACAGTTCATTATGCGGTGCATTGGTAATGGTTTTGAGTTCACGCAGATTGGGATAACGGAGCAAGGTTTTGGGCTGGTTCTGCTCAAAGGCCATTTGAAAATTTCCAAGCCCGCTGCCCATTACCGGACGGTCCAAAAAGATTTCCTTGGAAACATCCCACATAAACAAGCGTTGGTGAAGCGACTGGAAGATATGGTCTTTATCCACGTTAAGCGTAATGTTAGACGGCGTAACGAGGGCAAGTTCCTTGGCGCGCGTAGCCACCGGGCGAGTAGCGGACGAGCCGTCTATATACACGGAGCCCCACCCTACGCCTACGGCAAGCAACGCAAGCAAAAACACGCGGCCTTTGCGCTGCCAAATAAGCGAACGCAAGGTGCCGAACATCCACATCATAATAAGCCCGCACAAGGCCCCCAGCCAACACGAGCGCGCCACACCAAAAGATAAGAACAAAATATAGACTAAAACAAGCAGGCCATAGACGATAAAATCCTTTTTGCTGTCCGTCCGCATATAGTACACGAGGAGCGACGGCAACAGCATCACCACCGCCGAGGACAAAAAGTTCGGGTTGCCAAAGGTGGAAAATGCCTTGGTGGCAAACTGGTTGATTTCAAACGGCCATAAAAATTCAAGTCCGAGCGCCTGCAACACCCCGTAACAACAAGCCAAAAACACGGCAACAAATATCAGCACCAAAATATTTTCCTGCGTGAGTTTTTTAAGCACCCGCACCCCTAAATAAACGCCTAAAACCCATAAAACAAGCGCGTACCAATCAAACATTTGCGCAAAAAGCCCGTCGGAAGACATATGCGTTTTGAGCATAGGCAAAAAGTACCACAGCCCGCCCCACGCAAGGAACATCAAAATATAATTGGTTTTGCTTTCAATTACGCCGGAAAAAACCACATTTTTGCTGATTACATACGCCCCCAAGGCCACAATTACCAACAGGGTGCCATAGTTTAACATTCCGTAAAACATTGTTTGGCGCAAGGCTTGCGGTGCGGACGATACGGCAGAAAGCCACCCCACAACACACGCTATGACATAAACGAAGAAAGCCAAATCAAAAAAAGTTTTGGTAAAATCAATATCTTTTAAACGCAAAAAGCGGAACGCCAAAGTGCCGTAAATAAGAGCCAAAAGCACATACAAAAGTGTATTTTGTACAAAAAAAGGGTTGGCAGTAAGGTCGGTAAAAAACACGAGCGGCACGACGAGGAAACACATAGCCAGCAGCACGCGGATAATCTTCATATAGATAGTTTCTTTTTCGGGTTTGATTAAATTTAGCATAAAAAGTCCATAAAAAGGTTTATTATATTGTAGTTTTTTAAGGCGCACAAGGTAAAGAGGCAGTATTGGATTAGAAATTGTTATTAAATTGGGAGGCATTTTCCTGTTGCTCGTCATTTCCGAACCCTGCGGGCGGCCACTCTTTCGGGAATGACGACAAAAAACACCAATTTTTATCAAACCCTTTCACTTTTTCTCCTTTTAAGGCCTTTTTATTGGGGGCAAAACGGCCTTTTATATGCGTTTTTATACAACGGATACACCCGGGTATATCCAACCTTAATTGTCAAAATTTTAACAAAAAAACTTCCGCCATCCAAAGGTGCATAAAATAACTATCCCCGGCGGTAAACCGGGGATAAATAGAATTTCTTAATTACCGGGAGCAATCGTGATGCCGGAGGAACCGCCTTGTCCAGGGTTAACCTTGGAACAATCCAAATTACCCGGCTCTGGAGCATTAGGACCTTCATAGCACGTTACTACTGCAAGGCTATGATATTTCCCTATGCAAAAGGAATATTCATATCCAACAACATACTGCTTGCCAAGTTCACAACCGGCACAAGCCTTGCCCGGTTGACAACCGTCCGGCATTTGTGCTTTAACACCAAAATAAGTAATGTCCGATACATTTAACGCACAGTTATTGCGATAATCCACCGCAGAGATACATTTTTGAGGATAAAATCGTATGCCATTTACGCTCCCCTCTTCACAATACCGCAAGCAACCAGACGGATAGGTTAAATAACGTGTTCTGCTCCTGGTACAGTTTTCAGAGGCTTTATCCCAAGTGCAGGTATCCTCATTCCATTTATACCGAATACTCCCGGAATAGCCACTTCCATACACCTCGCTGCACAGGGTTAATTTGGTAGTAGAAACCGGCGGGTTGGCACATCCAGTTTCACCTTTTTCCGCTTCGCCGCAGACCAAGTAAACCTCTTCCTTGTTTTTGAGTTTTAATTTCTGCCAACTCATTGTTTCCCCACTACACGCCGGGAATT
>ERZ1026894.673-NODE-673-length-23758-cov-4.877484_pt1 | contig 23758 bp, 18 predicted proteins | sample MGYA00380177_ERZ1026894 | MGnify/ENA primary metagenome ERZ1026894 (study PRJEB33269, sample SAMEA4719813) | human gut metagenome | biome: human-associated habitat; feature: organic feature; material: feces | place: Cameroon | collected 2013-10 ... | reverse complement strand
TGTGTCCCCACGCGGAGCGGACGCCGTGGGTTCCCTTTTAAGGGGGAACGGCGGTATGGGCGCGACGCGTTAAGCAACACATCCAGTGAATGTGTTGTAGCCAAAGCGAACGAGGCGGATTGCGGTGCGCAAACGCCGAAGTCCAAACACGTGAGGAAGGGGGGATTTTTAATTTTAGGTTTGCGTCGAACACTTGATTCTTTAGTAACACGGTTCTTGCTTCTTGACTTTTATATGAGTATATAATAAAATACTAATAATAAGCTTACACGAGGTTTTTTATGAAATACGTTGGCATCGACATCGGCGGTATGACCATAAAGGGCGGTATCGTTGAAGAAAAGGGCAATATTATCGCAAGAAAAGTCGTCGTGACATCTCCCGGCAAAGAAGATTATCTCATTGTGCAGGACATTGCAAATCTCATCGAGGACCTTGTTAAAGACTGCAAGGACGAAATCGAGGGCGTGGGCATAGGTTGTCCCGGTTCGATTTATGACGAAAAAGGCATTGTGCGTTACTCGTGCAATATCAATTTCCGCAATACTCCGATGACGAGAATGATTGCCGAAAAAACTCAGATTAAAAACGTAAAACTCTCAAACGACGCAAACTGTGCGGCACTTGGAGAAACCATGTTCGGCGCAGGCAACGGCGCAAAAAATGCGGTTATGGTGACTCTCGGCACGGGGGTAGGAACGGGCATTGTGGCGGACGGAAGACTTATCACGGGCAACCGCTCGGCAGGCGCGGAAGGCGGACACATTCAGATAAATCTCGGCGGTGCCGTGTGCGGCTGCGGAAAGAAAGGCTGCTATGAGGCATATGCGTCGGCAACCGCACTTATGAATCAGATTCAGACCGCCTGCGAAAAGCACCCCGACAGCCTTCTTGCAAAAAAAGTCGAGGAAGACGGCAACAGCGGGAAAATCGTGTTCGATTGCGCAAAAGAGGGTGACAAGACGGCGATTGCCGTTGTCAAACGGTATATCAAATACGTCGGAGTCGGACTTGTCAACTATGCAAACATCTTTGCGCCCGAAGTCATAATTATCGGCGGCGGAATATCGAATCAGGGCGACAATATCATCAAGCCTTTGCAAAGATACGTGTCCAGAAACAAATACGGCGCGGAATATACTCCCAAAGTCAAGGTGGTTGCGGCAACGCTCAAAAACGACGCAGGCATTATCGGCGCGGCTGCGCTGTGCATGAATCGTTGCTAATGCAACGGCAACGCGCAAGCGTGCGCATTGCCGAGAGCCTCGATAGGTTTCTCTCTGCTAACCGCGCAAGCCCTCTTTGCTCTCAAAATAAGACGGATAAAGCCTCAAACCGTAAATCCGCGAGAGTGCTTGTTTGGTGGGTGCGTGCTTTGCACGCAGGTGAATTCGAATTGCAATTTCGCCGAATTATCTGCTTGGTGGTGCGCATTTCGTGCGCAAGCGGACAAACGAGGCAAACGAAATTTATTTGAATCTAATAAAAATAACTAAGATACAGCGATGCAAAATCAAGATTACAAACAAAAATATTTCGCTTTGCTCGGCGAAGTCGAAAAGCCTGCGAGATATGCGGGCGGAGAATGGAATATCCCCGATATGAACAAAAAAAGGAAAGGGGATATGGTTTTTTGTTTTCCCGAACTTTACGAAATCGGAATGAGCAATCTCGGCGTTGCGATTTTGTACGACATAGTAAATAAAACCGAGGGGTACGTTGCCGAGAGGTGCTATGCGCCCGCGCTCGATTTTGCAAAAAAACTTAAAGAAAACAACATTCCGCTTTTGTCGCTCGAAACCAAAAAACCGCTCAAAGATTTCACGGTGGTCGGATTTTCCGTCGGCTTCGAATTGCTTTACACCAACGTGCTTTATATGCTCGATTTGGCGCAGATTCCTTTCAGAGCAAAAGACAGAGACGACTCTTACCCAGTTTTGCTTGCGGGAGGACCTTGCTCGGTCAATCCCGAACCGTTTGCGGACTTTTTCGATATAATTCTGGTCGGCGAGGGAGAGGAGGCGGACATCGCAATTCTCAAAGTCGTCACCGAGGGTAGAGAACAAGGGCTTTCGAAGCAGGAAATTTTGCAAAAAGTCAAGGGTATGGAAGGAGCATATGTACCTTCTTTGCACAAAGACGGCGAAACCGTTGTGAAAGCGGTTGTGCAGGATTTCGAAAACGCCGAATATCCCACTCGTCCCCTTGTCGCGAACATCGAGGCGGTACACGACAGAGCCACACTGGAACTGTATCGCGGCTGCGCAAGCGGTTGCAGATTCTGCCAGGCGGGATTTTGGTATCGTCCCATAAGAGAGCGCAGTGCAAAGCGTTGCGCCGAAATAGCAAAAGAAATGGTGGATAGCACGGGATTCAACGAGATTTCGCTTTGTTCGCTGTCCACAAGCGATTATACGGGACTCGAAGAGCTGGAATCGGAGCTTGGAGAGTATTGCAAGCAAAAGCGCATAAATCTTGCTTTGCCGAGTTTGAGAATAAGCAGTTTCAAGCCCGATATGGCAAACAATTCTCGCAGAAGTTCGCTTACGTTCGCGCCCGAGGCAGGCACGCAAAGGCTGCGTAATGTCATCAACAAGAACGTTACGGAAGAGGAAATTGACAAAATTTCCGTTGCGTTCGAGGCGGGTTATGACAGCGTAAAACTGTATTTTATGATGGGACTTCCCACCGAAACCGACGAGGATATTCAAGGTATTGCCGAGATTTGCAAGCGCCTTAAACAACTCTACTGGCAAAAACGCTCCAAACGCGGTTTGAATATTTCGGTGAGTTGCGCCGTGTTTATTCCCAAGCCCTGCACGCCGTTTCAATGGGAAGCGCAAATCTCCATGGACGAGATGAAAAGAAAACAAAACTATCTGAGAGGTCTTTTGCGTGAGATAAAGGGCGTGTCTTTCTCTTGGCACGGGGCGGAAACCTCGGTGCTGGAAGCGGCTCTCGCAAGAGGGGATAGAAAACAGTCCTACGTTATAGAAAGGGCGTATGAACTCGGCGCGAAATTCGACGGGTGGAGCGAGCATTTCAAGTGGGACGTATGGCAACGGGCGTTTGACGAGTGCGACCTCAAAATGGAAGACTACTACGGAGCGATTCCTTTGGACAGAACGTTGCCGTGGGAATTTATAGATTCGGGCGTGAGCAAAAAGTATTTGCTCAAACAACGCGAACTTGCCTATGAGGGCGTCACCACCAAAAACTGCCGCGAAGGCTGCAACGGTTGCGGTGCAAACAGGCTGGGGAGATGCACGATATGATTGTTTTGAAATACCAAAAAACAGGCAGCGTCTGCTTCATATCCCATATAGACCTTTTGCGTCATATGGACAGGGTGATAAGACGAGGAAATATCAACGTCAATTATTCGCAAGGATTCAATCCGCATGCTCTGATGTATTTTTCGCCGCCTCTTTCGTTGGGTATTTCGTCGATTGCGGAATATCTTACGCTCGATAGCGACATGAGTATCGGAGAAGTGTTTGAAAGATTCAATGCCGCAGTACCCGACGACCTGAAAGCAAGCAAAGTTTTTTCAAGTGAAAAAAATCCCAATTTGCAAGCAAGAGTCGTGTGTGCCGACTTTGTTTTCGACACTCCTTATAAACCTGTCGAATTCGGAGAGAATTTCGAGATAAGTTATGAAAAAAAAGGCGAAGTCGTCACCGAAAACGTGGCGAGCAAGATTTATGCGTTCTTTGACAAGGACGGCAAACTTGCCGCTCGCCTTGCATCGGGAAGCGTCAATCTGCGCCCCGACAGAATCCTTAAAAAGCTCAACGAGATTCTCGGAGCGGATTTGAGAATATGCGACATAGAAAAAGTCGCACAATATGTCGACGTTGACGGAAAACTCATTGACGTCGACGAATATTTGCAAAAATAAAAACGGACTTGCGCAAAAGGCGTTTGGTTCGTTTTTGTATTTTTGCCTCTGAAAAGATAATAATTTTTTTAGGAATATATCAAAATGAAACAACTCATTCTCGACTACACGCCGTATTGCACGCGCGCGGCTGTTGTCGATGACGGAAACCTCGAAGATTTTTCCGTCGAACGTGCAAATTTCAGAGGCATTGTAGGCAACATCTACAAGGGAAAAGTGGAAAACGTCATATGCGGTATGCAGGCGGCGTTCGTCAACATCGGCGAGGAACGCAACGGCTTTTTATATACCGGGGATTCTCTTGTGGACAGCAGAGGGCTTGAAAGAGATATGCCGCAAGGCAAAACTTACAATGTTTCGCCCGGCGACGTCATCATGTGTCAAGCGGTCAAAGAACCGTTCGGACAAAAGGGCGCAAGGCTGACAACCGATGTGACGATACCCGGGTATTATCTTGTTTTGCTTCCCCTTTCGACATTTACGGGTGCGTCGAGAAAAATCGAGGACGGAAAAAGAAGATCTTATCTCGAAGAATATGTGTCGTCCATATGTCCCGAGGGAATGGGATATATCATCCGAACCGCCGCGGATAAGGCAAGCGACGAAGACCTTTTGTCCGAGATGAACGCGCTCAAAGAGCGTTGGGAACAAATCCGCAAGGATTATGCCGCAGCACCTGAGGAAACTCTCGTGTTCGAGGAAGCCAGTTTGTTTGAAAGAGCGGTGCGCGAAACGATGTACGAAGACGTCGATGAAGTCGTGGTAAACGACGCTATGATCGTGCAAAAGCTGTCGGGAAAAGTCGGAAAGCCCGTCGTGATGTACGAGGGCGAGCGCAACATAATGAAATACTATGGCGTATCGGCGCAAATAAACCACCTCTGCGACAGAAAAGTATGGCTTCAAAACGGCGCATACATCGTTATCGACAAAACGGAAGCTCTCACCGTCATAGATGTAAACACGGGCAAATTTGTCGGCACGAGTTATCTTGAAGACACAGTATATAAAACAAATCTTGCGGCGGCGGAATGTATTGCGTCTCAGCTCAGACTTCGCAACATAAGCGGAATCGTGATTATCGATTTTATCGATATGACAATGGAGGAGCATCGCCAGAGTGTTCTCGAAACACTCAAAGAGGCACTGAAACGAGACAGTATGAAGACTTCGGCAGTCGGTTTTACCGCACTCGGACTTGTCGAGCTTACGCGAAAAAAGACAAGACATCCCGTCGATGAGTTTATGTTGCAACCGTGCAAGGATTGCGCAGGCGGATTTGTGGTGAGCGACTCGCAGCTTGCGTTTATGTTGCGCGACGATCTTGTCGATTTCATCATAGAACACAAGTGCGATACGGTTTTTGTCGGAGCTCACAGCGATGTGTTCAACATGGTGTTCGAGTCGGGGATTATGAACCGACAACTCGAAAACGCATGGAAAAACAAGCAGATTTATTTCTATTCGGACGATTCTATCGCAAGAGAAAAATGGCAAATAGCGGAGAATAAACCCAAAGATCTTGCAAGCTATGTGCGCATATTGGTCAAGTAGGTTGTGCCTCTCAAACGTTAAAACGGAAACTTTCGGCGCATTAGAAACGGCAGGACAGGATATGGTGTTGCTTTATCCGTTTGAGTGTGATATAATGACAGCATTATGAAACAATGGCGTATTAACAAAGACGACGGTGCGATTCTCGTTGAGAGCGCAAGCGTCAGAGAAGAAGGACAAGTCAAACTCAAATTGTCCAAAGTTGCCGTATCCTCTCAGGACATGTCAAATTTCGCAACCCTCTCAAAAAGCGACGCGATTACACCGGGACACTCCGCCGTGGCGTATGTTTCGGAATCGGACGACGAGAGCGGACTCAAACTCGGAGCGCGTGTTGTCGTCAGTCCGTATGTCAGGGTGCAGGAGTACGGAGTGGACGTTGTAAAAACCATGGGCGTGGACGTTGACGGCTTGCTCAGGGATTTTGTGTGCGTGCCTTTTGAAAACGTGTTTCCGCTTCCGGACGGAGTGAGCGACGAAGAGGCACTTTTTGCCGAGTATATCGCTATGGGCGACAACGTTTTCGAAGCTCTCGAACTTGAAAAAGGCGACTATATCGTTATCCTTGGCGCAAGTACGCTCGGTCTTATCATTTCGCAAATGGCAAACTATTATCAGTTTGTGCCGATACTTATCGACCTCGATTCGGACAAACTTGCTCTCGCTCAAAAATGGGGCGTTTGCTACACGCTCAATCCCACTTATGACAATCTCGAACGCAGAGTGGAAGAAATCACAGGCGGCAGAATGAGCGAAGCGGCGGTTTTTGCGGGCGAAAGCGTGAATATCAATTCCGCAATCCGTCTTGTCAAAAACGAGGGCGATGTAATCATTGCAGGATACGCAACGCGTGCAAAACACTCTATCGACGCATATCCGATTTTGAAAAAACAACTCAAAGTCAAGGGTGTTTCAAACGGCGAGGGATGTATGCCGTCGGCAATCAACCTTCTTGCCAACAAAGTCGTCAAAACCGACGGAATCATCAGTGCAAAGGCAAACTTCGACGAAGTGCCGCAGGTTGTCGAAAACTGCGTCAAATATCCCTATCAATACAGCAAAATCGTCATCGATATCGACTGACACCGCTCGGCGAACGGCATTTGCATCGTTCGCTTTTTCACATAAAGATTTACGGGCATTTTGTAAGTTCTGCAAAAACCCGAAACGACCATGCGCAAAACGCATGACGGAAAAAACCGCATTTTATGCGATAATAATTCAAAGGAAAAACTTGCCGACTCGTCGGCGGACGCGCAGGAGGAAACATTTGAGTTTTTGCGCGTAGAATACTTTTGATGAGAGAAGGATTGAAAAAAGTCAAAAGCGCATTTTTGTTTGCGCAAGACGGGATACGCAGATTTGCGTATACCGATTTGTATGTTTTGCTTGTTCTGGCAATCGTCGTAACGGCATGGACGGTGCGCAATGCCACTTTCGGATTTGTTGCGCTTATACTTGTGTCGAGCGTCGTTTTGATATTTTCCGATGATATTTTGCCGCTTTTGGTCAACGCATTCGGCGCAATGTTGATGATATACAAGGACAAAGTGGACGAGTTTGCATATCTTTGGCCGTCGCTTATACCTCTTGTCATAGCTATTGCCGTTTTTGTCGTAAGAAACTCAATCGCAAAGGTCAGACAAAAGCAAAAGTTTGTTTTAGGAAAAATGTTTTTTCCTCAAATCGCAGTCAGCATAGCTCTTTTGCTTGGCGGCGTCGGGGTGATTGCAAAGGAGAACTATCTCACTGCGCTTCCAAACGTGCTTGCGCTCGGTATCGGCGTGCTTGCGGTGTATTTGTTGTTTGCAAACTTCATCAAAAAAGACGAAAAAATCGACTATGCAAAGTATTTTGCAAAGGTTGTGATGTGGATAGGCTTTGCCGTGTGCGTCGAGATGATTGCTATCATTGCTCGTTCGGGGCTTTCTCCGAGGCAATGGGCAAGCGCATATTGGAATGTCGGATGGGGCAATCGCAACAATATTGCAACGTTCCTGCTTTTTTCCGCTCCGATGGCACTCTATCTTTCGACAAGAACAAAAAGAGGCTGGGCGTACATTCTTATGGCGTTTTTGCAATATTTTTGTCTTTGCATGACGCTCTCGAGAGGCGGGATTCTTTGCGGGTTTATCGCATTGATATTCGGAGTTGCGTTCTCGATTTACAAAGCCCCCGATCGCAAACGGCAGACGATCTATTTCGCCGTATGTTTGGGTGTGGCTGCGATACTGTGTGTGATTGGCAGAGATGTGGTCAAAGGGCTTATATCAAGCCTCGGTGACAGAATACACGTCGGCGACGGCGATATGACGTCAGGCAGAAGCGACCTGTATAAAGAGGCGTGGGAGGTGTTCAAAAAGCATCCGTTCCTCGGCGCAGGCATGGGATATGTCGGGTATGGACCGGGAATGTTCAACGATATGAAACAGTATTGGTTCCACTCGACGCTATTTCAGGTGCTCGGATGTATGGGCATTGTCGGTATTGCGGCATACGTGTATTATTATGTCGTTCGCCTCGGTTTTTGCATCAAAATGATGGCAAAACAATTCAAATTCGCATTCTTCGTGTTTGTTGCGTGGGTGGGATTCGAGGGCTACTCGATGATTGACACAGGCACGATGATTCCTTTCCCCAACATGATGCTAGTTGCGGTGATGACTTACATTGTCGAGATTTCTTGCACGACAAAGAAGCACGAGGGCGAGATAGACGGCATATCGGATTGCTTGATGAACGAGAGATACATCAGAGAAACATCGACCGAAATCGTAAGGGTGAAAAATATTGACTGAATATGGATAAAATGAGGGACACTGCACCTCGTTCAAGAGAAAAAAGACGCATTTGCGTCTTTTTTTTGATGCCTGTTGTGCAAAATTTTATTTCGACAAGGGTGTTAAAAATTCAAGAATATATCGGACGGTGAGGTTGCGCTGAGATTTGCGTTGCGAAGAAGCGGTTGCGTCAAAATCGGCTTGGTAGCCGGGGAGTTTGAAAGGCACGTCGTTTGAGTCGTCTATGTCCGTAAAGCCCAGGTGCGTGCCATATTCGATTGTCTTTTTGACGCAGGCGGCAGGCATCCTTGAAAGTGTGTCGGCAATTTGAGCTTGCGTCAGAACCTTGTCCGAATCGCCGTTTACAAGCAGGGTGGGCAATGAGGAATTTGCAAGCGAGTCGGCAACTTGAATTTCGATGCCGTTTTCGTCCTTTTGGGGTATGCCGTTTTCGTCAAGCACTTTGTGTCGGTCGCCAACGGGGGCGAGGAGTACAACTCCCGCAATATCGGGGGTTTCGCTTGCCCGACGAATTGCCGCCGCGCCGCCTTGCAACGAGTGTCCGCCGACGAAAAAGCTGACGTTTTTGTATTGCTCAAACGCTTTTTCGGATGTGTCGTAGTTGTAAAAAGAGGATTTATCTTTGCTCACAACAACGAGGTAGCCTTGCTTTGCAAGAGCGTTGCCAAGATATGAATACTCGCTTGCACCGATGTTAAATCCCGTGTAGAAAACGATGCCGTAACGATAGTTCACCGCAGTGTAGGTCATGCCGGTGTCGTTGTAGATCGGGTTGAGAATGGGCTCGAAAACGAGATATTCGTCGGTGTTTGAGGTTTTGATCTGAAAATCGTTGGCGATTTGATAGTTGACGTCAACGGCTTTTTGGTCGGATTTGTTGCACGCAAAAAGACAAAAAGACGTCAAAATCAAGACGATAAGAACACATATTGCCGGTATTTTTGAGGTTTTGTCTTTCATACGCACCTTTTTTGCCCGTAGCACAACTTTTTCTCAAAGTTATGTAACGGGTGTTTGCTTCTTTTGATTGCGTATTTGTGTTTTTGGCAAAATACGCGGTTTTTGCAAGCGAGCATATTATATCACATACGCAAAAATATTTCCATAGCATTTTTGAATATATAATGATATAATCAAAGTATGAAAGATAAAATGAAAAATATCATTGCCAATTTCAAAAAAAGTTTTTGCGCGTCCGACACGAAAAAGCACGACGAAGCAAGCCTGGCAAAATTGCTCGAAGAGCATGACGACAACAAAATCGTGCCATTTCATATGCCGGGGCATAAACGTGCAAATTTTGATTATCTGTACGGAGCGCAAAAAATAGATATAACCGAAATCGAAGGGTTTGACAATCTCAACGACGCAAACGGTGTTATTCTTGAATCCGAAAAGCTCGCCGCCGAGGTTTTCGGAGCAAAACACGCAAGATTTCTGGTGAACGGAAGCACGGGCGGAGTGCTTGCGGCTATTCGCTCGGCGTGTCGGAGCGGAGATAAAATTCTTGTGGCGAGAAACTGTCACAAATCCGTTTACAACGCAGTCGAATTGTTCGGATTGAACCCCGTATACGTCATGCCGTCATATTTCGAGGAATTCGGATTTTACGGTTCGGTGTATCCCGCAAGCGTCAAAAAGGCGTTTGAAACGAATCCGGACATAAAACTTGTCGTCATCACATCCCCGACTTACGAAGGCATTATAAGCGACGTCAAAACCATTGCCGAGATTTGCCATAAGTATGGAGCGATTTTGTTTGTGGACGAAGCACACGGCGCACATCTGGGGCTTAGCAAAAAATTTCACGAAAGCGCACGAAGTCTCGGCGCGGATATAGTTGTCGACAGCTTGCACAAGACATTGCCCTCTCTCACACAAACGGCACTGTTGTGCGTCTGCTCCAACAGAGTCGATATTCAAAGCGTCGACAAAAATCTTGCGATGTTTCAGACAAGTTCTCCGTCGTATGTGTTGATGGCGTCTATTGACGGGTGCGTGCGCATGCTAAAAAACAGCGCAAACGAGTTGTTGAATGAATGGAGCGGAAATCTGGATATTTGCAAAAGGTCACTCAATCGTTTGAAAAGACTTTCTCTTTTCGACGCAAAAAAAGACGGAAGGGTGTTTGCTTACGATAAGTCAAAACTTGTGATTTTATGTACCGGCGCAGCGATAAGCGGTGTGGAACTCAAAAAGGTTTTGACTGGCGTATATGACATCGAGCTTGAAATGGCAGGGGTGAATTATGCAATCGCAATGAGCGGAGCAGGGGATTCGAGAGAGAATTTTTCGGCACTTGAAAATGCCCTGTTCGCAATCGACGATACGCTTTGCGAACGCAACGGTCTGACAAAGACGATTGCGCCGATTTTGCCAAAACAAGCACTTGAACCTTACAAAACGAACACGTTAAGCGGCGAATATGTCGATTTTGACAAATCTGCGGGACGCATAAGTCTTGAAAACGTATGGGCGTATCCTCCCGGCTCTCCTCTCATTGTTAAGGGCGAAATAATATGTGCCGAGGGCGTGAAAAACCTCACTCTTATGTATGAGAGCGGCGTGAGCGTTTCAAGCGAAAACCGCCTGTTCCCCGCAAAAATATTCGTGGCAAAAAAGCAGTGAGCAGAAGAGAGCGTCTTTTGAGTTTTGTCCGATTCGAAGCGCGCTTTGCAACAGAGATAGGGATATTTGTTGTTGCATAGCCGAGCAAGAGTGCATTTAGCAAGAATTGCCTTGACAAAGGTTTTTTAAGTCAATATAATATGTATATCAATAGTAAGGAGTCGTAAACAATGAAAAGAATCACAACTTTGAAAACGCGCGATCTCAACGAAAGTAAAAAGAACGGCGGCTGCGGCGAATGCCAAACCTCTTGCCAATCTGCTTGCAAAACTTCCTGCGGCGTTGCAAACCAAAAGTGCGAAAAGGCTGCAAAGTAAGTTATATCACCAACAATGTTTTTGCAAAGATCGCCTAGTTATGCTAGGCGTTTTTTGTGTGGAATCTCAATATTTAGTGACAAAATCGACCATTTGAAAAACGAAAGGAATATAAAGGCACAAACAACATGATTCATTCTTTCAAACTTAACGGCTACAACATCGTGCTTGACACGGCAAGCGGAAGCGTACACAGCGTTGATGACGTTGCATACGACATTATAAATATGTACGAGAATACGCCAAATGCTCAAATCGTCAAGGACGTTGCAAAAAAGTATAAAAACCAAGGCATAACCGAAGATGACGTCAGAGAGTGCATCGAAGATGTCGAACAGCTCAAAGGCGAAGGGAAACTGTTTTCCGAGGACAATTTCAAGCCGGACGTCGATGTGCTTGCAAAACGCAACACGGTGCTTAAAGCAATGTGTTTGCACGTGGCTCACACCTGCAATCTCAATTGCGAATACTGCTTTGCTTCGCAAGGCAAATATCACGGCGAAAGAGCGTTGATGTCCTATGAGGTCGGAAAGCGCGCGCTTGATTTTCTTATAGAAAACAGCGGAACGCGGCGCAATCTCGAAGTGGATTTTTTCGGCGGCGAACCTCTTATGAACTGGCAGGTCGTCAAAGACCTCGTGGCTTATGCTCGCAGTATAGAAAAGGAACACGGCAAAAATTTCCGTTTTACACTCACCACCAACGGCATGCTGGTTGACGATGACGTTATCGAATTTGCAAACAAGGAAATGGACAACGTTGTGCTTTCCCTCGACGGCAGAAAAGAGATAAACGACCACTTCCGTCACACTATCGGCGGCGTGGGAAGTTATGATATTATCGTGCCGAAATTTCAAAAATTCGTCAAGGCAAGGGGCGGCAAAAACTACTATATGCGCGGCACGTTCACGCACAGAAACCCCGACTTCACAAAGGATATTCAAACAATGCTCGACCTCGGCTTCGATGAACTCAGTATGGAGCCTGTCGTGTGTCCGCCAACCGACAAGTACGCGCTCACAGAGGAAGATAAGCAGGTGATTTTTAAGGAGTACGAAAAACTTGCCAATATGATGATTGAAAGAAGAAAGCAGAAAAAACCGTTCACTTTCTATCACTATATGCTCAATCTCGAAGGCGGTCCGTGCATTTACAAACGAATATCGGGTTGCGGAAGCGGCACGGAGTATCTTGCCGTCACCCCAACGGGCGAACTATATCCCTGCCACCAGTTTGTGGGCAACAAAGAATACCTTATGGGCGACATATGGAAGGGCGTTACAAACACCGAAATCCAATCCAAATTCAAAAAATGCAACGCGTATTCGAGAAAAGAGTGCGATGATTGCTGGGCAAGACTTTATTGCTCGGGCGGTTGCGCGGCAAACGCATACAATGCGACGGGAGACGTGAACGGAGTTTACGCATACGGGTGCGACCTTTTCAAAAAACGCATCGAGTGCGCGATTATGCTCAAAGTCGACGAACAAACGAACGAGGGAAAATAATCGTTATGGCAAAAGACAAGATTGAAAAAACAAACGCAATGCGTATTCTCGATCAAAAGAAAGTCGCATACAAAGAGCATATGCTCGGCATAACCGACGCCGTGAGCGGAGTTGAAGCGGCAGCACTTCTGAACGTCGATGAAAGTCTTGTTTTCAAAACGCTTGTGACGGTGGGCAAAAGCCTCGAACATTATGTGTTCGTCATCCCCGTGGCAAGCGAACTGGACCTAAAAAAAGCGGCGGCATGCGTGGGCGAAAAGAGCGTCGAAATGGTCAAATCGAAAGACCTTCTTCCTCTCACGGGATACGTACACGGCGGTTGCTCGCCCATAGGAATGAAAAAGTTTTTCAAGACGACAATCGACGAGAGTGCGCTGAAAACGGACAGAATTTTCTTTTCGGGCGGACGTATAGGTTTTCAAATCGAAACATCGATAGAAGAACTCAAAAAGGCGATTGCGTTTCAAATAAAAGACGTAACCGTGCGGTAAAAAATAGTTTATTAAATATCGCAAAAAGCAGTTTATAGTATCAAAAACGGAGGTTAAGATGGCGAATATGAAAAAAAGTTCTTTTTCAAGACGAAGAATCGGCACGACCTTTTGCGCAATCGTTGCGTTGATTGCGTGCGCAATCGCATTGTGCGCTTTTGTGTATCCGTCATCGGTTTGCGAGGCAAACTCCGCAATGAGATATTATGAGGGGATGAACGCTTCTGGTGCGATTCTTACCACAAAAAACAGCCCGGTGGTCGTTGAAAGAGAGGATTTGACTTTCAATATACAATTTGACAAACAGACGTCTAACGGGACTCAAATCGGTTCGGTAAGCGCAAAATACACTTTCAAAAATCCGAGCGAACTTACGGCAAAAACAAACGTCGTTTTCCCGATTGCTTTTTTGGACGACGTTATGTCGAATTCGGCGGCATTCTCGGAATACGGAGTCAAAATCGACGACGAAAAAGCCTCTTACAAGTTGCGGTTTTCTTATTTGGAGTCGAGAGATAAGTTTTCGCTCGACGCAGTAAAAAACATCAAAGACGACATGATCGACGACGAGTTTTACAAGCCCGATACCGTTGTGTACAAATACACATATTCATGCACCGCACAGAATGCGTATTGCATGTTGTATATGGGAAATCTCGATCCGCGTAAGGTTTTGTGCGGAAGCGAAGTGAACGGATATTGGCAAAACTTCGACGGAACGGCAAATCTGGCGTTTTGGGCAACGGGACAAGATTTCGTGTTTTATGCGATAGGAGAAGAAATCGATTTTGCCGAAAGAGCCTCATTCTATCTCGATTACGACAGAGAACAGAAAGCGGTCGGTTCGCTCAGACTTGCGGATAAATCGGAAACGAGTTTTGAAAATCTCGCTTATTCTTATTTCGAGGAAAGCTACGGGGCAAGCAAAACCGATTGGTATAATGCCGTCGTGACAAGCCTGACGAAAAGCAGAACGCGTTTTTCAACCAAACAAATGCTGAACGTCAGAAAAAATCTGTTTTGCTGGTTTGAATATGACATGACGTTTGCGCCGGGACAAACAATCCTCAACGAAGTGATTGCTCCGCTTTATCCTTCTGTAAACTATGCTTTTTCGCCGTCGAAATACATGTTCACATACCTTGTGTCGCCGGCTTCGACCTGGGCGGGATTTAAGGATTTGAATGTAAGGATAAACACAAATTATTTTCTTTTGCAGGCAAGCGACGATTTTGAAAAAATCGAGGGCGGATATCGTTGGCACTCCGACGCACTTCCCGAACACGAGCTGACTTTTACCCTTTGTGCAAGCGAAAACCCGACTTCGAGGAATTATACCGCAAGCAGAAAACTTGTGCAGGTCATATTGCTTTCCGTCTTTGAACCGCTTTTGGTCGCACTTATCGGACTTGTCATCGTCGTAAGCGTTATAAAGAGAAGAGAGAAAAAATACGGCGTTTCAAAAAAAGAGAAAAAGAAAGCCGACAATCAAGAAAAACAAGAAGAAAAACAAGAAGAACACGACGAGTGATAGCGTAAGCGGATCGGGAGCATAAAGCGGACGCTTGCTTGCCGCGCGGCAATTTTTGTTTTTGAAATGACCAAAGCGAATTTACAATTATAGGTATCAAACAAAGAGTTCTTTCATAAAAAATATATCGATTTTATATTTTTTCCCTGCAATATTTTGAGTTTTTATCGATATTATATAATAAATCGATATTTCGTTGACTTTTTCACTTGGATAGGAGTATATTTTTATCGATAATTCAAACGAGGTGTTATTATGACAAAAGATAACAAAGAAATATCCAAGGCTACACTCAACAGATTGCCTTCCTATCTGAAATATCTGTATCAACTCGACAAGCTCAATGTGGCAACCGTGTCAAGCACTACAATCGCAAACGGACTCAACCTCAATCCCGTTCAGGTGAGAAAGGATATTGCCCTTGTATCCTCTGTTGCGGGCAAGCCGAAAATGGGTTACGTGACAAAGGAAATCATTGCCGACCTTGAAAGTTTCCTCGGATACAACAATACTCACGACGCGGTTTTGGTGGGCGTCGGAGGACTCGGAAAAGCATTCCTCGGTTACGGCGGTTTTGAAAACTACGGTTTGAATATAGTTGCGGCATTCGACAACAACGATAGAATCGTCAACACGAAAATCAACGGCAAACCTGTTTACGACGTGTCGAAACTCAAAGAAATCGTCGAGAGATTCAACATCCAAATCGGCATCATCACAGTGCCTGCGTATGCTGCGCAAGAGGTTGCCGACAGAATGGTAGGAGCGGGCATAAAAGCAATCTGGAACTTTGCGTCCGTGCATCTCAATATACCGTCGAACGTCGCGCTCAAAAACGAAGATTTGGCATCGTCGCTTGCGCTTTTGTCCTTGCAAATCCAACAGACAAGAAACGACTGATTGCGCAAAACGCTATTTTATATGTCCGAAAACAAGCGTTAAAACGCTTGTTTTTGCATTTTTTGAACAACAATCGAAATCGGAGCGCGGCAGCATTTGTTGAAAAACAACAAATCGGTCGGCGCTGAAAAGTAATAAAAGAGGCTTGATTTTGCAAAAAATATTGCTATATTTATAATAATATGCTAACATTTTAGAAAGAATAAGGAGAAAAGCATGCTCTCACTCGAATCCCAAACAGTGTACGATCTCATCCGTCAAATCGCAGGCGAAGAGGATGTGTACAAGATCATCGAAGCCGATGAAATCATCGAAAGACTGCCCGCGGGGTTGCCTCTTTCAAAGGTGCAATTGTCGGCAATCATTCGCGAGCTTAAAGATAGGGAATATATACTCGTCAAATACTTTACACCCGACGAGTATTGTCTGAGCGTTCTCAAGCGTATCGAAGAAGCTCCGAAGGTTGCGGTTCAACCCGCTCAGGCAGAAGACGAACAACAGACCGAGCGCACTCTTTATCAAAACAAAACCGCAAAAGCAAAGGCGGAGAAAACGGTCGGCAAAGGCGTACTGTTTGCGATGTCGCTTTTCGGCTCGCTTATAGGAAGCGCAATCGTTGCGATTGTGACCGTACTTTTGTTGAAGTTTGTATAATCAACAAGTTTTATCGATAAACAACAATCCATTTGAAATGAAAGGAAACCGCAAGCGGTTTTTAAAAATTTAACGAATAGCGGACAGAAGGCGTAAAATGCAAGTGCAGGTTGAAAGACAGCATGTCTTGACAAAAAAAGAAAAAGCGGTGATGAGAGTCATCTATCAGGAGACGGACAAACAGAACGGCTCGTGTCTTATCACGCCCATAGAGATATTTGAGAAGCTGCCTCTCGACTTGCCTTTTGAAGAGGACGAACTCGATACGACGCTTCGCAATCTCGAAATCGACGATTATTTCGATATAACGCGCTCGGATAAGAAAGGGGAACTTGTCTACTGCATCAACATGCAAAAAAAAGGTTTGCAATTTGCAAGAGTGGAACGCGCGTTTAAGAGCAATCTGTTGTTCAAAATTTTGCTGACTCTCGGTCTCAGCGTCGTGACGGCTCTGATAGGCGTGGGCATAAGACAACTGGTTGCGCTTTTGTTGGGACAATGAAATTCGAACTGGTAAGCAAATATAAGCCCACGGGCGATCAGCCCGAGGCAATAGAAAAAATCGTTGAAGGTCTCAAAGACGGATTCAACACCGAAGTTTTGCTGGGCGTTACGGGCTCGGGCAAAACTTTTACTATGGCAAACATAATCGAGCGCATGCAAAAACCGACGCTCGTGATTGCGCACAACAAGACGCTTGCCGCTCAACTTTGCAACGAACTCCGCGAGTTTTTCCCCAAAAACAGAGTTGAGTTTTTTGTTTCGTATTACGATTATTATCAACCCGAAGCATACATTCCTCGCACCGACACCTATATCGAAAAGGACTTGCAGGTGAACGAAGAAATCGATAAATTGCGAAATTCGGCAACTGCATCGCTTTGCGAGAGAGAGGACACGATAGTCGTGGCGAGTGTGTCGTGTATTTACGGCTTGGGCGCACCGACCGACTACTTTGAAAACTCCATATCCTTGCGCGAGGGCGACGAGATCGACCGCGACGAGCTTGCAAGGCGACTTGTAGATATTCAATATAAGCGTGCCGACCTCGATTTTGTGCGTTCGTCCTTTCGCATGCGAGGCGATACGGTGGATATTTTTCCGTCCACAAGCTCGGAAGTGGCGATAAGAGTGGAGATGTTCGGAGATACGATCGAGCGCATTTGCGAAATAGACGGCACGACGTCCAAAGTGCTGAACGAGCTTAAACATACATTGATTTTCCCCGCAACGCAGTACGTTATAAGCGGCGATAAAGAGGCAATTCTCCGCCGCATTATGCAAGACAAGCAAGAGCGTGTGAAGTACTTTGAGGAGCGAGGCAAACTTATCGAAGCTCAACGCATAGACGAAAGAGTCAATTATGACGTAGAGATGATAAGGGAAGTCGGCTATTGCAGCGGCATAGAAAACTATTCGCGTTATTTTGACGGCAGACAGCCGGGGCAGGCTCCGTACACGCTGCTGGACTTTTTCGGCAAAGACTTCATCACGTTTATCGACGAGAGCCATATGACGATTCCGCAAATCCGCGCAATGTACAACGGCGACAGAGCGAGAAAAGACAACCTTGTCGAGTACGGGTTCAGACTCCCGTCGGCATATGACAACAGACCGTTGCGCTTTGAGGAATTCGACGCGCGCATACGTCAGCTCGTGTGCATGTCCGCAACGCCTGCGCAGTATGAACTCGACCGTGCGGATTTGGTTGCGGAACAAATCATCAGACCGACCGGACTTCTCGATCCCGAGATAGAAATCAAACCTATCGAAGGGCAAATCGACGACCTCATCGGCGAGATAAACAACGTCGTCAAAAACAAGGGCAGAGTGCTTGTCACAACCCTCACCAAAAAGATGGCGGAAAACCTCACGGATTATCTCAAAGAAGTCGGAATCAAGGTGCGCTATATGCACTCCGACATAGACACGCTCGAACGTATCGACATCGTGAAAGGACTGCGCGAAGGGGAGTTTGACGTGCTTGTGGGTATCAACCTGTTGCGTGAAGGTCTTGACCTTCCCGAAGTGCAACTCGTCGCCATTCTGGACGCGGATAAGGAAGGCTTTTTGAGAAGCGAGAGCGCACTCATTCAGACCATAGGCAGAGCGGCAAGAAACGACAAGGGCAGAGTTGTGATGTATGCGGACACAATCACGCAATCGATGCAAAGAGCTTATGACGAAACAATGCGCCGCCGTAAGATTCAGAACGAGTACAATAAGGCGCACGGCATTGTTCCCAAGACGGTTGTGAGTGCAATCAAAAATTCGCTTGAAATCACCAAAAAGGCGGTTAACACCGAGAAATTGAGCGTTAAAGATATGATTAAGGAAATAGAACGACTGAAAGGGCTTATGCAAGTGGCTGCCGAAAGACTTGATTTCGAAAAGGCAATCGCAATCCGCGACGAGATGAACGAGCTTAAAAAACAAATCAAAAAACTGAGTTGACGCACTTGAAAAATACTACTTTAAGCGATAGAAAATTTGCAAAAAAAAGAATAATAAGACTTTGCAAAAAGGCATAATAAAACAAAGAGAAAACAAGGATACGGAGCTATAAATCAAAGCTATACGCAAGATTTTAGACGAAGATAGAAACGGTATGAGTTTGGACAAAATTATCATAAAAGGCGCAAGAGAAAACAATCTCAAAAATATCGACCTGGAAATACCTCGCGACAAACTTGTCGTGTTTACCGGGCTTAGCGGAAGCGGCAAATCGTCGCTTGCTTTCGATACGATTTTTGCGGAAGGACAACGACGCTATGTCGAAAGTCTTTCAAGTTACGCGCGCATGTTCCTCGGACAAATGCAAAAGCCGGACGTGGATTATATCGAGGGGCTTTCGCCGGCGGTTTCAATCGACCAAAAAACAACGTCGCACAATCCTCGCTCCACCGTCGGTACGGTGACGGAAATTTACGATTATTTTCGTTTGCTTTTTGCAAGAATCGGCACGCCTCACTGTCCAAAATGCGGACGGGAAATCGAGCGTCAGACCGTCGACCAGATTTGCGACAAGATCATGGAAAAAGAAGGTGCGAAACTCCAGATTCTCGCACCTGTCGTCAGAGGCAGAAAGGGTGAATACCGCAAGGAACTCGAACAGTTCAAACGCGCGGGTTATGTGCGTGTGAGAGTCGACGGAGCCAACTATACTCTCGATGAAGAAATCAAACTTGACAAAAACATAAAACACAACATCAGCGTCGTTATCGACCGTATTGTCGTAAAGGACGGTTCGCAACGACGTATATCCGACGCAATCGAGAGTGCAATCAAACTTGCCGAGGGGCTTGTGGTTGCCGATTTCGATGGAGATGAGGTGCTTTATTCCACAAAGTACGCTTGTCCCGATTGCGATTTGAGCTTTGAAGAACTTACGCCGAGATTGTTTTCTTTCAACAATCCGTACGGGGCATGCCCCGAGTGCGGAGGACTCGGATTCCGCAATGAAATAGACGTCAATTTGCTCGTCACCGATTGGAATAAATCGCTCAAAGACGGCGCAATCAAAGTTAGCGGCTGGGATGCCGGGCATATGTCGCAAATGCAATTCAAGGCACTTGCGCAGGCATACGGATTCTCGTTGGATACTCCTCTCAAAGATTTGCCGAAAAACATCCTTGACATAATATTTTACGGCAATGACGGCGACCGTATACCCATGGAATACAACTCGCGCACGTTCAGCGGTTTTTACAAAGCAAGCTATGAGGGCGTGGCGAGAAATCTTATGCGCAGATATGTGGAAACGGACAGCGAGCTTATAAAAAACGAAATCGCCAAATATATGAAGGAAGTTCCTTGTTCCAAGTGTGGCGGAAAGAGACTCAAACCCGAAGCCCTTGCCGTAACTATTGCGGGCAAAAACATATTTGACCTCACAGAGCTGTCTATTGTAAAACTCAAAGAGTTTATGCAAAATCTCGACCTCACCCAAACGCAACATCTCATTGCCGATAGAATCGTCAAAGAGATTTGCGCAAGGCTCGATTTTCTCATCAATGTCGGACTCGATTATCTCACGCTTTCGCGCTCGGCAACCACTTTGAGCGGCGGCGAATCGCAACGCATACGCCTTGCGACGCAAATCGGCAGCGGTCTTACCGGGGTTTTGTACATCCTCGACGAGCCGAGCATAGGCTTGCATCAAAAGGACAATCAACGTCTTTTGCAATCTCTCAAAAACTTGCGCGATATAGGCAATACGCTCATCGTCGTAGAACACGATGAGGAAACCATTCGCAGTGCAGACTATATTGTGGACATCGGACCGGGCGCAGGCGTACACGGCGGCAATGTTGTCGCTTGCGGCAGCGTAGAGGACATCATCGACAGCAAAGACAGTATCACGGGCAAATATTTGAGCGGCGAACTGTCTGTCCCGGTGCCGATTGCAAGACGCTCCTCAAACGGTAAGTTTATTGAAATCAAAGGCGCAAGACAAAACAATCTCAAAAACATCGACGTCAAGATTCCGCTCGGCGTGTTCAACTGTATCACGGGTGTGTCGGGCAGCGGAAAATCGTCGCTTGTCAACGAAATTCTGTATCCGGCACTTTCAAACGCACTCATGCGTTCCAATATCCGTCAAGGCAACTATGATTGTATCGAGGGCATTGAAAATCTCGACAAAGTTATTTGTATAGACCAAAGCCCCATAGGCAAAACGCCACGCTCGAACCCTGCAACCTATACGGGTGTTTTCTCAGATATACGAGAGCTGTTTGCGTCGCTTCCCGACGCAAAAGCGAGAGGTTACACGGCAGGCAGATTTTCCTTCAACGTCAACGGCGGAAGATGCGAACATTGTCAGGGCGACGGCATCATCAAAATCGAAATGCACTTTTTGCCGGATGTTTATGTGCCGTGTGAAGTCTGCAAGGGGGCAAGATACAACCGCGAAACACTCGAAGTGCGCTACAAAGGAAAGAATATAAGCGACGTGCTGAATATGACAATCGAGGAAGCCACCGAGTTTTTTGCCAATATCCCGAAAATCAAAAACAAAATCAAAACGCTCAACGATGTCGGACTCGGCTATGTCAAGCTCGGTCAGTCCTCAACCACCTTGAGCGGCGGTGAGGCGCAACGCGTCAAACTTGCAACCGAACTGTCCCGTCGTTCCACAGGCAAAACCGTCTATATCCTCGACGAGCCTACAACCGGACTTCACACCCATGACGTTGCCAAACTTATTGCCATTCTCGACCGCCTCGTCGAGCAAGGCAACACCGTAATCGTCATCGAACACAATCTCGACGTAATCAAAGTTGCCGACAATATCATCGACCTCGGCCCCGACGGCGGCGACAGAGGCGGGACGATTGTTGCCGAGGGTACACCCGAAAGTGTGTGTGAAGTAAGCTCGTCTTACACCGGTCAATTCTTAAAAACCGCGCTATTTGGCGAATAACTGCGTCAGAGTGCCATCTCCAAACAGTCACGTACGGCAAAGTACGTTCCTGTCTGTCAACCGACACTCTTTCTTGTTCTTCATCCAAATATCGCGTTTTTGCAAGACGTGCAAAAAATTGCGCCAAACTTGTGCATCGATTTGGCGCACTTTCGAAAATGTGCTATTTGTCAAAAATATAATTGATATAGGGGGATAAAATGATAAAACTTGTTGATTTTTTGAATATTAAGGACTGTGATTTAAAAAATTATAAAATTCATTTTGCAATCGGAACAAAGGATAAGCTCGAACCTTATCAAACTTTTTTGATAGGCGATTTTGACGAGTGGCAAAGTGTTCAGGCAAACAGGAATTTCAATTTGGATTATGTAATTTCGCTTATATATTGCAAAAAAGACGTTTGGATGTTCGCAGGAGTTTTTAAAGTGTGTTCACAGCCGAAAACGGTGTTGCACAAGGGCAAAGAATGTTGGAAATATACGCTTGAAAAAACTGATATGCAAAACGATATGATAGGCAGAGCGTTTGTCGAATATAACAAGAATTTTAGAGCATCGTATCCGTCGCTTACGTTGAAGCCGAAAAACGGTGAAGCACCGAAAGATATGTGCATTGTTTCGATAAGCGAAAAACGAGCGACCATAAACGATTTCGAAGGTTTTGACAAAATCAACGTGACGTATCAAACGTTAAAATACATAATCGACAATGATATTCAATCGTGGAAAAGCGCGCTTTCAAACGTGAAAGGGATTTATCTGATTTCGGACACGAAGAGCGGAAAACAATATGTCGGCAGCGCATACGGCGATGAATGTATATGGCAACGTTGGCAAGCATATGCAAAAACGGGACACGGTGGGAATGTCGAGCTGAAAAATTTGCTTGAACAAAACGGAATCGACTACAAAAATAATTTTAGATATGCCGTACTTGAAGTATGCAATATGAATTTGGGCAATGAGTATATAATCGCAAGAGAATCGTATTGGAAAGATATTTTGATGACAAGAAAGTTCGGATTGAACAGTAACTGATAATAAAAGAATCGAGCGGCGCGCTCGATTTTTTTATTGCAAATATTAACGATTTTGATTTATTCGATGCCGAAGGAGTTTTTGAGCAAAAACGATATGAGGGATGATACGGACGATTGAGATATCGTCGATAAATCCGACGTGCAAAATCCGTACATCGCAAGCGGAGTGTCACCGACAAAAGATACCGACGGGGCATTGTCGGACATGGCTTTGGCAACGGCTGCGAGCATGTCGCCGAAGAGGGAAGTTGACAAAACGACGTCGAGCGTAGTCGGGTTTTTTATTATCGTTTTCAAAACGTCGGTGACGTCTTGCATATCGACGGATACAAAAGGATAATCTTCGTTGACGTCGGCAACGATTTTGCGCCACAGTTTCGATGTGGTCAGCTTGTCCGCTTTGTCGGCAAGGACAAGTTTTCGGCGAGAGTCGTAGGCAAGTTCGTACGCAACGCGAGATACACGTTCGATTTCAAGCTCGCTGTACCTTTCGGTGTCGTAGGCTTCACGTCCGAAAGAGGAGTTGTTCAAGAAGCCTTTTTCGCCGTCGTATATTCCTCCGTCTTTGTCCTGAACAATGCTGAAAGCGTGGTTTAAGCCATCGCTGAGAGATGAAAAAGTGCTGATTTGCGCATATAATCCAAGGTTTTTGCGGATAGAATCAATTGCCGCATTTTCTTTTTTATCGTTTGAACAAAACAAAATCGCATGTGCGGTTTTCGCTTTTTCCATTATGCTTTTGTCGGACAAATCGACACATCGAAAGTCAAAGGAAACATAGCCGTTTTCAAATGCGGAGATTGTTTTTTTTGCATTGTCGAAAAAGGTTTGAGAATTCTGATGTTTGTTGCCGATAAGAAGAATCGTGTTCATATATGCGCCGTTTATCTTTGATTTAATAATAAATTTAAGTATATATAAAAATCCTTTTGCAGTCAACAACGGCATCAAAAGAGCTAATATCTGTCTCTTATACACATCTGACGCTGCCGACGACTCCTTACGT